>Ga0268261_10000750_pt1 | contig 21124 bp, 8 predicted proteins | sample TergutNc150P1_FD_190353 | JGI IMG/M metagenome (GOLD analysis project Ga0268261, IMG submission 190353) | Nasutitermes corniger P1 segment gut microbial community from laboratory colony in Florida, USA - Nc150 P1 (SPAdes) (version 2) | ecosystem: Host-associated > Arthropoda: Insects > Digestive...
ATATATATATATATATATATATATATATATATATATATATATATATATATATATATATATATATATATATATATATATATAAAAGCTTACAGCCTGACTTAGAATGTACTCTGGGTCACGGCCTGGCATGTTGGGTTCCTCCATATAAACAATCAACAAACCAACTCTTATTTCAGTCAAAACTGTTCCATTTCTTGCAATTATAAATGTGCTGTCATTTAATTTCCAATCTGAAAAGCACTGAAGTACGTATTTATGTTACCTTTATTGGATATAAGCAAAAAGTTCTGTGCCACAAACGTGTTTTTAATTGATTTGATGGAGTACATCCCGTTGTGCTTGCGGAACAAGCAAATTATTTACTCTCTGTCGAACATAACTACCTTTCTTTATTTAGATACAGCTACAAATTTTGGTTGTTAACAACCATCACTAGACCATCAATACAATATCTTAGAAAAGTAAGATGCAGTATCAGTGTATTCACACTGTGCGATTTAAGTTTACAATAATTGTTACAATACAAAATTGTATAAAATCGGAAAAAATTGTTGTAAACTAGATGGCAGTTGTAAAATTATAAGTCTTCTTAAGATGTATAATGGTAAGGTTAAAATATTAAGTTGTAACATAAAATTATTAAAATAAAACATATATATAAAAATGGGAGTTGAAGCATTGGCTATGTGACGTAATGTGAAGCAGCTGGTATTGTGTATTTATCACAGGCTGTCAATGCTACAACAACAACTAAACACGCTGATACTACCACTACACACTGCATATTAATGAGATCTTCGCACATGAAACATATAATAATAGTAAAATGGCACGTTTCAAGATAACGGCACATATATGACATAAGCTCCAACATTAAAATATCTTTACATTGCAAACTTCATTTCAGCATAATATATACACAATACCAAATGCTCCACATTACATCACATGGCCAATGTCTCATCTCCAATTTTTACATATGTGTTTTATTTCCATAATTTTATCTTACAATTTAATATTGTAACTTCACCATTATACATCTTAACCCATTGGCATACACAGACGTCCCTGAGACGGCCGGGCTCGCTAGGTCCATTAACACACAGCCGGCTGTGAGATGTAATTCAGAGACCAACCCAACATCACAGCACAACAGGGGTATGTATTGAAGTCAATAAAAATTAATTTTGCATCAATAAAATATAAATGTACAAAATTGCCATTTCTGCCTAAAAATTAGTATTTATAGGTGTGCCATGTGTTATAAAAAGTAGTATGCCAATGGGTTAAGAAGACTTATTATTTTCCAACTGCCGTCTAGTTCACAACCAGTTTTTCCAATTTTTTACAATTTTATATTGTAGCAAGTATTGTAAACTTGTGGGATCCCACAATGTGAATAAACTTGTACTGCATTTTACCTTGTTTTAATATAATGTAGTGAAGGTCCAATGATAGTTAACAACCACAATATGTAGCTGTATCTAAATAAAGATATGTAGTTGTGTTCAATGGACAGTAAATGATTTGTTTTTGAAAATTTGTAATTGTTGATTTAGATCACACTGTGTCTATGAACACATAATTTCGTATTGCTTGCCCCTGTGGTTCAACAGTTACTTCAAACAACATTACCGTAACTAATGTTAGATATTTATCAAGCATCTGTTACCATGCATCATTTCAGCATCCCAGAAAAAAGAGCACAGTCAGTAGAGTGACTATGCTACAAGTTGGATGACCAAGCAATCATAGCTCAAACCTCTGAAGTGCTGAGAACATTTTTTCTTCTCCAAAGCACACAGACCAAATGGCCCACCCATCCAGTTACAACTCCACTCCACCACATGCCTATACGGCGTGCAAAAGCACAACATCCATTGCCTTCAAACTGGTCATTTGTTTCAAAGGCTGACAAGGAGAAACATGCCATATGACCTCTCATAACCTTTCATCATTTTTCAAGGGAAGTATGCAATTGATACGCCTGCTTACAATCACCACGCTATGTGCTTAACTAGAAGTACATGTCTCACAACCATGTACAGCATGAGAAACCTTGTGTAGTCAAGTTAGTTTCTATTTACTTCTAAGACTGCTTGTGTTACATGATTGCAATGAAACTCTTTAATACTGTGTAAAAGCAACCTCCCCTTCATCTTGCAACAGACATCAATTCGAAGGGGGTAATTACTCGCCACTTAAAACAGAAATCGGTCTATGTAATTTTAACAGCAACATACGCAAGCACAACAAATTTCGACAAACATAACCCTAATTACAACAGACAATTTTGCAACAACAATTCGCGAGTATTATTATTTTTTTTTCCACATATTCCCTTTTATATCACTTATAAATGGAAAGCACCTAACACAAGCATGTTAAAGCAATATAGAAAAGTCATCGATTTGGGACACCGGTAGTAATGCTGGTGCCGCCCCCTACGCAGTACTTTCGTCCGTACCGAAATTCCGCACAGTAAGGTCAATACTAAACAGTAAACATAGCACCGAAAGAAGTATACTCACAGCCTCTATCCAACACACTTTCTTCAGATTTGGGCTTCGGGCCACAATATAGTTACATTTAATAGTGTTCGAAAAATACTTCTCACAATTAACATGCAATATATTTCAATTCTGCTAGACGGCAGCACCATGCGCCACTGTTATCTGTGGTGGGCAGCATTAGCCAAGTTGGGTGACATTCCTTTAGGAACATGGTGGACTTCACGGAACGTTCAATGTTCCGATATGTATGGACCCAATAGCGACATAAGATTTCAATGAGCGCCTGTAAACAATTACAAACTGTAGCGCACAAATCAACAAATGGAAATCTTGCTAAGAAATCTCCTACATAAAGCAAAGTTTGATGGCTCTAGGTCGCATTTCATTGAAAGCATTACGTTGTACGTAAGATTATCCACTAAGAAGATGTTACTTTGGAATAATCGGAACATGAAATCATAATGTACAAATTCTTCAATGAATACATTATTTCCAGGCGCAAATCTTCTTGAGAAGGTATTTTTCTTTATTGATAGACACTTAAGATAGAAGGCACACCTCTTACTCGAATATCAAAATTGTAAGAACGATTAGAATGTTCACTGTTATATGAGAACGAATATATTTGCTACTTCTGCAGAGAATCTACATACCACACAACGACGATTAAACTATTTTCAACAAAAAATGTGTGTTAGCGCGATTGGTTATGATGTCAGCCTAGGATACATTAAGTTGGTCAGTTTAGTTCATGTTAGACTGGATTCGCTCGGTACATTCCATCATGTCACCGGTTATGCATCGAACTGACATTTACATGTCGCCGTAGTGTGTTGAAGATACGCACCACCCTTTCAGAGGAACCTGCAACCTCCATCTTCAGGGTGTAAACTAATTAATGAGACAACAACTCCATATGAAAGATCGGTACATATCTATCACCCTACAGAGTATCACATTCCAGAAAACGTCAACCCTGGAAAAATTGTTCGAAATTTCCCAACTGCTGGCCTGATATTCAAACGTAAAGCCGCAAGTTTCGTTTACCGAACGTGAAGAGGATAATTTCGTACTTTGAATTTCTCTAATTTAATTTTCAAATAAGGCGAAATTCTACGAATAGCTATGTTCGCCGGTAACAGATTATAAAGTAAAGTTACAGATGCAACATTCTGTTTTAACCCTTTAAACGCTGAATTAAATCCCATCTGCTATTTGCTGGCATTATTAGGAGCTCGCCATTTTCTCCACGTTAGCAGGATAAGGGACAGTTCGGGAAAGTGGAGTGCAGTTACCTCTGGTGTGTAGTAGTTACTTCACGATGAAGCATACACAATGTATGCTTTTTTCTCTCTCTCTCTACAAATTTTGAAAACTGGATATTTTTAATGTTATTTATTGCCTGAGTATCATTTCCTGATAGTAATTACACAGACAAGAATGTGAAGACAGTTTAAGGAGTTACGAAATACTTGAAAGTGGAATATGCATTAGCCAGAAAATGGTTTATCATCAAAAATGCGTTTTACTTTGCTACAGAGGGATATATTACTACAGCCATGACAACGTTCGCCTTTCACCTTCGGCATTAACCCTTATCCTGCTAACGTGGAGAATATGGTGAGCTTCTAATAATGCCGGCAGATGGTAGATGGGATTTAACTCGGCGTTTAAAGGGTTAAACTCGTTGCGCACTGTGGGTTGGAATCACTGAAATGCAAGATGAATGGAAGGAAAGTCAGGGAGTAATCGTGCTGTATAGAATGTCTCAGATACGTTCTGAACGTACTTCGGTAAGACAATAATTGAAGTTTGACACCCGTCGTAAGTAATCAAAACAAAGTCTGACGCAGGACGGGTGCAGTTGCGTTATTTATACCTACCCCTTCAAACAGCACATCGAGAAGATGGGGAGTACTGACAAAGCAGTGATAACCGGGTTTATATGTCGACTATGTTCCAAAATGAATCGATTTGTTATTCATGTTTATGGCGAAGAGGGTGAGAGGATGCGTCTAGCCGAGAAAATTAATGCGTATTTACCAATAACGGTTTGTTTTCATCCTTAATTATTTTCGTGTTAGTAAGTAGTACCTGAGCAATGTCAGTAAACTGTAACTGGAACCTCAGCAAATTTGTATGTAACCAAAAATTGACAGTTGATGAGTCTCCGACTAGTGCGGTCAGAATGTACTGCTTGTACGTAAGTAGTAAGCTGCAAAAAGTACTGGATGTTTTGTTAGTGTACGTATCAGTTATTCACCTATAAAGGATTCTGACGATGGTGCGTACATAAGATTACTGGGTTTCTGGACTTAGGCATTATTGGCATTTTATAAAAGAAAACGTTTCGGGAAATGCACCTTTCCTGTCTTCCGTTGAACGGGTAGGGAGACACTTACTTGTGCCCGACAGAAACAGTCATTCACAGTCACTGGACAAACTGTCACTGGATTAATGTTCTGTTTATTGACGGGTTGTGCAGTGGTTGAGAATAGCTTTTTCTGTTGGACCTGATTAAGTAGGTGTAGTCTCATCCTTTTGCATGAAGATGGGAACAGATTTTGTGCAAATAATCCAGTAGTTTGCTGGCACACATTGTCCAGTGGTTGAGAATAGCTGTTTTTATTTGACCTAGTTGTGCTGGTACATCCCCATTCTTTCACCGGAGGATGGCAACATCCAGCTCCAGAAGCATGTTCTTTTTTTTAGTATGAGTATTCTGTCTAATATTCATGTGTTGCACTTTAAGCACATTATTAATGTAGGAGAATAAAAAATTGTGTATATTTAGACAGTGTCATCTCTACTTCTTTTACAGTGTTATGGATTCATTGAAAATTAATGTTATTCTTTTATTTTCAGATTAATGTTAATGATCCCCTACCAAAAACAGTGTGCTTGCCGTGTATTGATCGTCTGGAAGCACACCATGAGTTGATAGAACAGTTTACATGGGCAACACAGCGCATAGCAGAAGCAAAAGCTGCAAAAAATTCACAAGTTAGTACTGTTGGGCAATTTGCAGAAATCTTGCTGATTATACACTGATGCCTGTATTCATGCCATGCATGTGTAGATGTGATACACTCTGTAATCATCTTTGCCATTAGACCTTGCACATTATTGAAGTGGTAATAATTGATGTGAACATAGCATAGAAATCATTAGGTATAATGACAGGTTTAAGCCTTATGTTGCTGGTGACAGTGACATGTAGCTCAGCAATCAGAAGAACTCATTGCTGTATTTCCATGGCAGTTACTTTTCATATATGTATCTTGTGTTGCTGCAGAATTTATGTTAGAAAAATAGCTTGACTGATACATGTATTATCAGAGCAAAGATCTGAATGTGCGACAGTGATGTGCTGTACTTACGTGGTTTATCTTGTTAAGACAAAACATCAAATTTTATTAGTTTTTTTACTTATAAGTCTGACATGTGGTTTCGGATAGCATATTTGGTACTGCATAATGGTCCAGGGATTTAATCCCAGTGGGAATAAGACTTTCTGCACCATTCAGACTGGCCCTGGGGCCCACCCAGCCTCCTATACAATGGGTTTCTTTCCTGGAGGTAAAACGGCCAGGGCTTGGCATTGACCACCCACCGTCTAGTGCTTAGGTAAAAGAAAGCATAGAGCTATATGTATATTCCCCCTCTGGGCCTTCATGGCCTGTTCTAGGGTGAACTTTACCTTACTATTGGTCCAGTATACTGAAATATGCACTCATGCCATTTAGGAATACCATTGGGAACAGCAACTAGAGCAGTATGAATGAATGGAAAGTTGTAGGGTGTCTCATATGATGTGTAAAGGTAGGATGGCACTCATGACATATGTCGGACGTCTCATACTAATCAAACGTGCCTCAAATATGGGCATATTCAGCATGGGGTAAATTAGTTGTGTTGGCAGAAATGTAGAAGATTCAATTTGTATGGATAAGTTGTTACTCTAGCTCTACACAGCAAGGTATAATAGGGGATGAATAACCATTATTGCAGTTTTACTGTTTTTTGCTTATAAAATGTCTTTGAGAAAACAGTGAAGACAGGCTACAAGGCGAATTTTTCTGTTGCAGAAATCAGTCGATCGTAGTCAAGCTAGGGATAGCAGCTGTGCTCTTCCTGGTTGCAGCTCATCTGGACAAGAGGGCACACCTGAAATGGACACTAGAACACACAAGTAATGCCGGAGCGCACATGTTTCATAGGTACCAATGGACCAAAACGCTCAGTGTTTTTGAAGTCTTAGGTCACCGAATTTGTTTTAAAATAAGCAGAGAAGCTTATGTGGGTTCAAGAATGTCATGGAGCGTACTCTGGAAGATGAGCCTACACACAGATTTATTACGCAGTGTTTGGAATGTGCTTTTGGGTAATAGATTTTATAATTTTATTGTTTTTTCCGTGTAAGTTTTCCCATCATGTGGTAAAGTCTAATTTACTCAGAGTTTAATCTTTTGTATTACCCTTCAGGACGAGGCCCTGGGCAGTATGAACAGTGAATGACTGTACGCATGATAGTGATGTGTTATGGATATGTGATAATTGTTTTTCGTGTACATTATACTTGGAGAAATGTGCTATCAAGATCAGTGTGGTTTTTTTATCACTCATTATGGAAAATTTGACATTTTTTTTTTGTAGCACATGGTATACCTGTGTCAGTACCTAGCAATATTTTCATTTATCGTTGATCACCATCAGGCATTGACGTGTAACTTGCAGTGAAGCATAAAAATACAGTCTTTAAGTTATACCCATGTAATGTGTTTTCATAATGGACAGAATGTGAACAGACTGTATGTTACCACATGTAGTAGTGCAGCACAGTGGTACGCCACAGTATACAGCATGCAGGTGAAGGAAGGTGCAGCTTGTCAGCAAACTTGCTCTGATACACCTTGATGTCTGCAACAAACATTGAGTGAAGTGAGAACTGGTACATAGAATTAAATGTTATATTTAACATAATTCCCAAGGAGTTTGATGTATTCTTTGCATTTCCTTTTTCTATAATGTGAAGGCAGCTGTAAAATATTCTTCAGAGGTCTTTTTACCTCACTGCGCTCGGTTCGGCAGATCATATGAAAATATCCTGCCATTAAGTCAGCTTCCCTGTGTCACAAAAAAGCAGAAATTTTAAGGTATGAGATGTGGTGACTGAATGATAATGGGATGAGGTTAGTGTTAAAAAAAATCTTATGCTTTGATAGCATGGTGGGAAATTTTATTGCTGTGATGATGGTAAAAACAGTCCACTGTGGGGGGGGACTGCACTGCAACACAATGAAGCGGTAGCTGTTGTGGCTTTCACAGTAGTGTTCTTACATTCACAGTGGCTACGGATATTTGTGTTTGGTGCGACTTCAGGATTCACGTTTTATGCAGATGCAGTTAATTTTGAGAGAGATGTAAGGCAGATACTGCAAATGGGCCAGTATTGTTTACTCCACAATGCTGCTCCAGTCTCATTATTACCATTGCTGGTCAAGTAGAATGGGCAGAAACATCCAGTGAGCCGGCATAATGGAAAGGTACAATGCTAAATATCCTCCATGTAAATAAATTATGTGGCTGCTTTATGAGACTTCTGTTGGTAAATTAAAGAAGTTCAACAAAGGTTACATATTACAAACATCATCAAAGGCACACATATCTTTATTAAATTACAAGAACCCCACATGTTCTATTCGTAAATGCCAAATCAGCCTCGGGATGTTAGCTCACAAGTGGGTTTGTGAACTTTACTTCTCGTAAATGCAACAGACACTTCCTAAAATGAATGATATTAATGATACATAATGTCTGTACTGGCCGTTAAATATAGAAGCCAAATATGGATAGAGAACACAAGGCAGAATTATCTTTTGAGCAAGGTTGCTCTTTGTTTTAGGCAGGCAGATCACACTGAAAGATAGGAAGCTGAGTCAAATGAAAACCTTAGATAACCTTTACCAGGTAATTAGTGCATATATGTTTAGTGCAGTTATGTGCTTTTTAACATAGTGATACAGTGGGATAGACTGTGACTGGATGTCCAATGCAGTGAGTTTCCCCATTGACGTGCTGAGCCTCTGCAATTGCCAGCTGTGTTATAATGTTGGCTTGTTCTTATAATAAAACCAATGAGATGCACTAATTTCTCAAATTTATTTTTGGAATAGAACTCTACATGTTTCGGACAGGTTATGCTGACTGCTCGCTAGCAAGCAGTCAGCATTACCTGTATGACCTACCTGTTGCTGTGTATACAGTGCTAGACTCCTGATGATGGACAGAAAACCTATCCGAAACACACAGAGTTCTATTCCAAAAATAAATTTGAGAAATTAGTGCAAGTCGTTGGTTTATTATAAGAATATATCACGATGCACGGTCCTCTGAATGTGGAAATGTTGGCCTGGCCTGGTTGAATGACATCTGCAACATTATGCACCAAATCTTTAAACTTCATGCTGTATTTGTACACCTGCTGCTGAGATACACGTGCATTACTATATTGTAACTTCCAAGTGCACTGGATTTTGATAGGTTTGTTATGCTAACCAGAAAACAGAATGACAGAATATTGTTGATGCTTCAGGAGTGCTCTGTTGACCTTACAAACTTGCATTGCCAGATCTTCCATTCAATACATTCTTCTAACCCATGCTCATGATGTAGTGTGCCTACAGTTGAACACAGTAGGGTCTTGATTTTTCCACAGTTCCAAAGTTTTCACGTACTCACACTTGTATAATATTCTACAAGGGCCACAGCATTTACATTCCTCTACTGCAACCCACACAAGTAAATATTAAGACATAAGTAGCATGAACTTATCTTACAAATGTGAAACTTGGTCCTGCATTTGTTCATATGAGAAATGCCATGTTGCATTACCTTCCGTACGTGCACAATAGCAATTATTAAATGAAAATACATTGTGTTTTAATTCACACATGAAAATGCCTGTTCACATGTGTGGGTGCTCACCAGTACACTTGCCAAATTTGATCGTAACTTGTATAATCAAGATGTTAGTAAAGAAGCATAAAAGGTGACACACAACAGTGCATTGCACTGATGTTCACAGACCTTGGCAGCATGGCAGTGGGGAATGGTTGACACATTCTGAATGGCAGTTATGAAGTCATGAACAAAGTGGCTCTAGGTCAGGTTTCTCTCAGAGTACTTTGGTTTTTCCCTGTCAATATCATGCCATCAATTCATTCACTGACCACCAACACCATACAATCTTAGCCAACAGACAGCATCATTAAATACCACATTTCTGCAACCATCATTCAATCATTCTGGTTGGAAAGGAGAGACAGGCAGGTTTTATGGAACTCTGGCAAACCAGGCACAATGGCACTTTGTCATCATCATCATCATCATCCCCCCCCCCCCAAAAAAAAAAAAAAGATAAAAAGTTAGCAGTAAACTTCACACTGCCATGATAAACTAAAGAGTGATTTTCTTCGGGTTCAAATAACAGGGAAACGGTGCTTTACATCAGTGTTTTTCAAACTTGGCCTATAATGGTACAATGTAGAAAATAAGTACATTTTTATTGCTACCCAAATCAGACAATTCTATAAATTATAGAGGACTAACACTAAAATTGTAGGACAGTCAATATGAGACAAATTAATAGTTAAAGTTGTTCATTTACCTTATGCAACAGGTGTGTCTGTTGGTGTTTGTACTTCTGCCCAGTCTGGATGCACTGTGACAATACTGCACACAGGTCTCCTGTTTGAAGTCTTCTGAGTTATTTGCCATGTCACCTGGTAAATATGTAGTGATGTTTTGAAGGATCTTTCTTATTTCATCATCAAGGTCAAGCAGTTCAAGAATACCCATGCCACCCGAATCATCACTGCCTATGTACTATACGTGTCACCAGTGCAGTTCTCTTCTTGAATTGTCTGACTACAGTCTTTTGAAACATTACTCACTTTTACCAGTCAACACAGTGTAACATCCCGGAAGACTTGCATGTTCATCAGAAATCCTAGTTCATTTATAAAGGAGGGTGGAGAAAGAGTGCACATCAATAAATGTGACCGGTAGAAAACCTCAAAAGAAAGCAAAATACAAAAAGGGTCATATCCCCTAGAAGAAGTCATTACCAAGATATGGTAAGAAGGAACTGTTGAAGGGGCAATTGTCTGACCATTCACAGTAGCACAAAAGTTGGTAATGACAATGACAGCCACAGGCAAACAAATGGATGGCTGAATGAAAACAAAGAAACTGCAGGCAACACCCTTGAATGGGTATTTGAAAAATATACCATATATAGCAAGTATGCACACTGTACAGTCCATGGACGATAAGGTACAGACGTGAAGTGATGTGTACCACTTGCTGATTCTGCTTATAGTACAAGGCAGATACCTGAGGGCACTAATTACAACAAATGTTCAAAATGTCTGACCTGCACTCCTTGACATGTGAATGCACATTACAGAATGCTAGCTCACACTATCAAGTCTTTTATTTGTCCAACTGAATGCACCACTACACTAAAATTTACATTAAAATTTTACATTAAAATGCTCCTACATGTTTCGGTTAACAAACCATCATCAGGGAGCTTACTGCTGTGCTTTGCTAAAGTTACGATTATTAAAACAGTCAGTTAAAATGCGTCGTTATGAATTCATTGCGGTCATGTGGCTGCATAATTACTCAGTCCTATTGGTGTGTGTGCTGTACGTGGTGCACCGTGTACAGCACACACACCAATAGAAGTGAGTAATTATGCAGCCACGTGACCGCAATGATTTCATAACGACGTATTTTAACTGACTGTTTTAATAAACATAACTTTAGCAAAGCACAGTAGTAAGCTCCCTGATGATGGCTTGTTAACCGAAACATGTAGGAGCACTTTAATGTAAATTTTAATCTAGTGGTGCATTCAGTTGGACAAATAAAAGACTTGATAATATCAAGATGCATGTTATGACTGGAAAAAAAAAAGAAAGAAAAAAAAAACTAGCTCACACTGTCGTGTAATGTCCACATACTTCGAAGGTCTCTAAAAATGCATGTAACATTGCTATCAAGTCTTCTACATTCATAGGTAGGAAATTTCTAAACAAGTTCCTTTAACCTCTAATGGATGAACGGAACTACACCGTCCCATTAAATGTACATTCTCGTATTCTAAAAGGGAAAATGTCCTTCAATGGAAATATGACTTGAACAGTGCTCTGGTCACAGCAGACATATGGCATTTAAACGGCTTTGCCCAAAGTGTCTCCAAAGGAACAAGTCCAGAAAGTTCAGGTATGTTGACTTCATAGGCCAGAATATGTGGCCATCACGTGTTATTTACTGGAAAACTGCGTACTGAACTGGTGTTGGGGGGGTATGCACAAAAATGTGCCAGCACCCCATTCTCTTGAACCACACTGTGACACAGCCAGTAACACACTCAAAAGGAACACCAAGCCACAGGGCCAATGAGGCATTTGCACAGTAGCCATGTCCAACGACACAGATGTCAGTCATATATTAATGCACCCCAGAAATTGGTGGAATCTCTAGCATGTACCATGGAGACTGTGCCAGACCCACCAGTTGCTGAATATGCTTCTAAATAAGAGTGTTGGTTTGTCCTTCCACAAGATGTGCATCAAATAGCCTGGGTCACTTACATATTCCTGTAAAACACACTTGTGGTAAAGGAGATGATAAGCGTACGAGGTCTTGGACCCAAAAGTAAGTGGTACAGATAGAGGTCTTCATTGTGTAAGAGCGAATGGACAGTGAAGACCAAGAAGTAGATGGGCAGATGTGGTTCAGAGGGATGCACTACGACTGCTGGGGGTAAGAGGATGGAGGAGAAGAGCTGCAAATAGAGATAAGGGAGGCCAAAGCCCAGAAGGGGCTGTAGCACCATAGATGGATGGACAGTGCAATATCTGATACAAGACTCTTGGGTAATCATGGATTCTGTGCCACCACACCTGAGTAGTGGTATCTGTTATGGGTGTGGTGAATCTCTATTCAGACTTGGTAGTATACCTCATTCTCTGGTCCACCTGGTGAAACACATTTCTCTACAGATGGTATGATGTTGGGTACTATCTCTAACTGCAACACTGACCTGTTACCACATCCACCTCCCACTCCCCAAACACACACACACTAATAATAATGTGCATATCATAATATTCATCCAATGTACAGTCCAAGTTACCCTTCCTTGCTGATGACTTAATGCCATGAACAACTACACAGCACAGCAGAAGGCCTACATGGTGAATGCCAGGTATTTATTAATGTCATCAATGGCACTGCACATTTTATTTCGTTTTGAGGCTTTCTACCCGCATCCATCACTACTTCTTGCCATTTTTCCCACAGCCTGTATAGGCTGCTGTAAATTACAACAGTAACAGCATCTTTCTTACGAAGCAATGGAAATTCTCGAATCTTACACCAAACTGATGATAAACTTGAGATATTATTCTTAACTGGCAATGAAAACTAATTTCAAGGGTTCATTTATTTCTTCATGTGCCAAGTGCAATTCAGTTACTCATGATTTTCAAAAGTGAGATGGATCTTTTATCCAAACTTCTTTTTCTTGTCAGTGAAGTAAATGTATGAGATTAGCTCGGCTCTGAATAAAATATTTCATGAAGGCAGTTATTCAGAGAATTTACTGTAATGCCACACAGTTTTCACCGCTTCATTGCTTCCGTTGGATTAGAAGAAATAACGTTTGATGACAAAGCTTCATAATGGATACAGAAGATCCCAACAGCACAATTACTGGTTAACTCCAGTGATCTTTCACAAGCATGACTATATCTTGCTGTCATGCAGTATCATGAGTTCTAATAGCAGTTAAAACTACTCAGTATCAACTTACTGCATCCAGTGGTGCATTCTTCCAGTGATGTAAAGACTGCGAATGACATACTGCCATACATATCTGACACAACCAAAAGTGTTTACATCATTTGAAATATCACTGATTTCACTTCAGATAACAAAACTATTACCAGACCATAACCAAGTAATGAACACTGTTTCTAAATAGTTGCTACTGAAATTATGGACATTGTCCACCACCTCAGGCTGTAAAAAAATTGTTTCTAATGAGCCCACCAGAGTAGAGGCAAGAGAGTTTTATTTTCTCCACGATGTCCAGATGGGCTCTGAGGCCCACCCAGCCTCCTATTCCAAAACCTTCGTTCTTTCCCATACGTAAAGTGGTCAGGACGTGAAGATAACCGCTCACCTCCTTTTAGTGCTGAGGTTAAGAATGAATGGAGCTACACTTCTAATGCCCCTATATTCTTTCATGGTGTGGACTGGAAAAACTTTACCTTTACCAGGCAGTTATTAATCACTATCAACATGGGAAAAATGTACTGTTACCCTATGTCCTACCCTTTTCCCATTCTACCTGAAAATATTGAGGGGTTTTACTTTCACCTGAGATTATGGGCATTGTCTAATATTTGTCATGACTATGATCATATACCATCATACCAATCCCTAAAAGTTTAGTGTTTCTAAATGTTCTACAATAACACTTATTATATGAGTCATTGTATCATCAATAAGAGTAAGACTTCCAAAATTTCCAGCAGATTACTTAACAAACATTGCATGCACCACAACCATACAAGCTGCAGAACATTTTTCAGTATGGTCACATTTTCTCCTTGCCACACAATATGCAAACAAAGACAACAGTAGGGATATTTCACTGACAGTAGCAAAATCACACAAATTGTGCTGGTGCCTTTATACCTTATTTCCTCTTCTGAAAATATATGAGAGGTTTATGAATAGTCATCAAGCTCTTGTTTTATGTGCCTTCATAATTCTGACGGATTTCAGCCTTCATTGCAAGAACTTTAGTATACCTAACTGATCAACAATAAGCGGTCTCGTATCACTGCCACAAATGATGAAACTGTGTGTCAAATAACCTTCACTAAGCATCACCACACTCTCTTTTTCTTGGAATGTAAATGAAACAAAGTGAACTTGGGCCAGTACCATTCTTTGTTACACCACTGTTAATTGTGATCACAGAACCTGCACTGAAGTTTGGAATTGCAAATGCCTTTACCTTTTATCTCTCTTTCTCTTAATCCACTGTAGGAACATCAGATATGGCCTGGGGCAGATACTATGTCCATATTTCTTCTTCTTCCTATAGCACTACGGCCCTTTTAGTTTGGCCTTGGCTTCCTTTATAATTGATGCCCATTCCTCTCTTTCCAATACTTTTGTTCTCCATCGTTTCACACCGAGTTTCCTTAGATTGTCTTCCACATCATTTATCCACCTGAGTCTGGGTCGACCTCTACCTCTTCGTCTTTCTAATTTTCCTTCAAAGATCTTCTTTACAGACCTGGTTGCATTCGTTCTAACCACATGTCCAAGCCATTCCAATCTTCGAATCTTTATTACGTACAATGTCCATACTTGGCACTGAAATGTCTTGCCTGTATCTGATTACCTCTGGTATTTCATTTGCATTTTGTATCAACAAATGGCAGTGTGGCGGTCTTTATACAGGGTGCGTCGGTGAATTGGGCGATTTTGCAACACTGTTTTTTTCTGGTTCGGCAACACTGGGGTGGATGCCGCTATCGCCATTTTGCTGCCAACTTTAAAGCGTTTTAGTTGCAATAGAGCCGCGGACTTGAGCACAATGTGCTTTTGCTGTGAAAGCGTTCTACACAAACGGTGACAGTTTTGTGATCGCTCAGTGTGAATTTCGAAGAGTTCGGGATTCATTGCAATCGTGCTGTTCCATCAGCCCGTGCCATCAAGACCTGGGTTCGAAAATTCGAGGCTACTGGTTCTACACTAAAGAAGAAAGGCGGTAGTGTAAAATCTGTCGAACGCTGGCTTCAGACAGCCTGAGTGACAGAGTAGCAACACCCAGAACGGTGTGGATTCTTTCAATGACGTCTCTTACTACCGCAATGTTCTCGGGTGTATGTACTGTTTTTACACTACCACCTTTCTTCTTTAGTGTAGAACCAGTAGCCTCAAATTTTCAAACCCAGGTCTTGATGGCATAGGCTGATGGAACAGCACGATTGCGATGAATTCCGAACTCTCTTCGAAATTCACGCTGAGCGATCACAAAACTGTCAACGTTTGTGTAGAACGCTTTCACAGCAAAAGCACATTGTGCTCCAGTCAGCAGCTCCATTGCAACTAAAACGCTTTAAAGTTGACAGCAAAATGGCGATAGCGGCATCCTCACCAGTGTTGCCGAACCAGAAAAAACAGTGTTGCAAAATCGCCCGATTCACTGACACACCCTGTATATCATTTAACTATCTTGAAGCAGCTGTTTTCTATCAGTCATCATTTCTTTGTTCTTATTCTTGCATTCTGAAGAAAACCGGGTGTTGGAAGAGCCACAGTACAAATTTAAATAGCCACTCCACACACACACACAGCAGCAGGCTACTTTTATGTCCACACAAAGTTTTAACAAAATAAACTTTTTTGTGATTAATCAAACTCATAAGAACATTGTGTGCATACACAAATGCACATACAATAAATACCAAATGAATGCAGCCCTATGAACTGACACGCAAGACTGCTTTTACCTTTGCCACTGCTGTGCAAAGTAACACCTGTTACCACATGGAAAATTAAAGTAATTACTTGGTTATGAAAACACTAAATCAATATGTATAATATGTATGTATAAAAATACTACGAAGGAATAAAATTCTGCTAGCTGTAACATTACTTATAGTATGTGGTTGTGTCCTTGATTTATTTTGGCAGCCAGCCATCCTTGCAGTAATGCACATCTCGTACACCTGCTACTGGTGGTCCTGATGAGGCATTCATGGCACATTCTATCGCTAACACTACATCCCATGCAATCATAGATGACTGACAGCAAAAAGTTACAAATAGGACTAAAACTAAAAACACACAGCATCAAGTATGTGGTTCAACTTAGCAGGTAAGGTATGTATCTGTCACACACAACAAAAGTGATATTTGCAAATAACAATGAAACTTACACTTCAAAGTTATTTACACTAAAGTACTGAAACATATACATGAAATGCAGGCTATGAATATATGTAGTCATCAATCATGTTTTAACAGCTGAATCATGCAATGCATGTATATATTTGGTACAGTACTGCAAACATCATCAAAATCTAAGTTCATGTTTGTTATTTTCATGTAATATCACTTTTATTCTTGTTTCATGATGTAAGAATGTCTGAACAGCCACGTACACCATACAAAAGAATGTTTTAATACAAAATTATGTACAGTTCAAATTTCTAATTGTTTAACTTTTATACTGATATATGAAATTATAATATCAATGATAATTTATAAAAACATTTATCAATGTTTATTTAAAGTAACTAGTTTAACTTTACATTAACTCATAAGCTGTGAGTTTGAAAAACACTGATTTATATAACACCTCTTTTAATTATTACTCATTTATTCCACAGCCATGGATTACAATATTTATTTCTAACCAAAGTGAAACAAATATGAAAGCTTTGGTCCAGTAACTCATGAATTCAGATACACCAGCACCCATTCACATATGCTCGCCAACCCTCGGAGATGAATTTCATAACAGGCAGGAACCTTCTAAGACACAAATGTGTGACATGCACTTACAAGCAAACTGATATAAGGCAAACAATATGAAACTAAAAATATGGTACTTTGTGTTCATATAGTTTTGTCATAAGCAATAAATACAAAATTCACAGTATAGCATGAAACCAATGTGAAATTGTCCCTCCATACATTTCTAATATCTACATACTTCTCCTCGTGGAAGTTTCCTTAAGTTGCTGACCCTTCTTCTGGGTGGCACTCAACGAAGGTTAGTACTTGCCTATTACAGTACGTCGATTTCTTACTATATCAAAATGTTTGTACACCAGGAACATTCATTCATATACTGTATGTCATGAGACTCAGCAACAGCACACAGAAATCTAAAACACACATTTAATTCAAACTTCCAGCGTGCTTTATTTCATTTAAAAAAAAAAAAAAAAAAAAAAAAACCCTTGTGGCATAACTTTATAAACAGCACGGTTCCACACCCAAAAAAAAAATAATAATAATAATCACAATTATATGTTTGTATCTATGTATATAATCTGTATGTATGTGCACCCTGTCTTGCTGAAGCAGATGGAGAGTTTTAACATTCCAAAGCAGTAGGCAATGGAGAAAAAGGCATACAACCATTCCACTACTCTGCTAAAAAAAAAGACTAGTTTAATTGGAGAACAATACTGATTTCACCACTACAGTGACACAACTGTAGGAAAATAAAGGAGAAGACAATGGCAACACCCAATTCATGATTCTGTACTTTCAACTCCGATCATCGCAGCAAGTCACACTAATTTGCCTGAATCTCATACAGCACTGGAACACTGAGAAATAATTTCATTTCATGTGCGAATGGAATGGACACAGTCCAGCCTTCGCACTGGCCTGAAAATTGTCCGTTAAAATATGACTACTTCACTGTCACAGTATTTTGAGTCTCAGCACAAGTCGTGCGATTTACAACATACGTCAAAACGAACTAAATTTAGGCAAGGTAGCTTAGATTTACAATCAGGGAAGATCTGGCTCAATACCACTGTGGTCAATACAATACCCAAGATGCACTAAAGCTGAGAGCTTACATACCAGATGACACTATCTGTATAATGGCTACAATGGCACACTGTTTCTGTTCTTTAATTGCTTCCAAAAAATGTAAACAGTTCAAACTACTTGTGTTTTAAAATGATCTATATCTGATTAATACATACCACTTACACATTTCCAACATGCCCAAAAGAAGTATATATGAAATGAGTAATTCCAGCAATATAAATCTGTGTCCAGCAGCATTCTGGACTCTTGAACATTACTCCAACACTGATGTTCTCTCCTGTATGCATAAAACAGGCTATACACCAAAGTGGGAATGCAACAAACTAGTTACCATACTCACCTATAACAATACGCAATCAACCTTTCTTTTCCACCAACCCCTTTAAGTCTGTGACAGTCTTTTCAAGAACTGCAAGCCAATCTGTGTCTTCTTGTTCCTCAACAGGTGTTGAAAGTTCATCTGGTTCTGCTTCTTTTGAAGAACCTGCTGCTGCTGCTGCTGCTGATGATGAAGAAGCTGCACAAGTTGATGCAGAACCTAATGCAGCTGATGTTGTTGGTTGAACCCTTGAGCCTTCATTCTCCCCTTTCTGTAAACTTAATTTGCGTTTCTTTGATGGAGTTTCATCTGTAAATACAATAGCATTGACTGTCCTCTATTGCACAAGATGCGCTCCAGCATACGTTCTAAGCTGTGTCCTAAAATGTCTTAACACATGTGCATGCACACACATATACAGATGGATAAGACAGGTTATATGTAAATATTATTCACATATAGTTTATGTATTACAGAATAATTATTACCTTATAAACTACATTTTTACTGGTTAGAATGAGACAACCACAAATATTCAGTGTGTAACTTTTTGAGTCATTTGTATATTTCCACATTCTCAACCAAACACTCATTACAACAGCAATTTTTCACACTATCATGAATTCTTGTGCAAGAGATTCCCACTGCAATATAAACTCCAAGAAGATACAAGGCTGTTTCCAGCAATGTCAAAGATGCTATACTTAGCATGTATCATAACTCCTTACCAGTTACATCCATTTCCATAGCCTGTTTACGTGCCAGCTTTGTCTTTGCCAGAAGGGCATCAATTGTTGAGACAAGTTCTTCTGATGGAGGAGGAGGGACATCTGAGCTGTACACAAGAGACAGTGCTCGCAGATCCCCATTCAACTTGTATGCTGTAGACTGTACATTCACTTGGCTCATTATATCTGAGAGAGACGATATAAGATTCTCAATCAAATTACAAGTCTGCTCTGTCAACACGTGTGCTGCTACCTGCAACAAAAGGGAGCACTACTGAAGAGAGATGGAAAGAGTTGGTGTACACACACATGTTTGGGGAAGTCAAGTGCTTATTTAAGGTTTGTAAGTTCGTGCATCATTGTACAATTCAAATAAATCACCAACCAGATGCAACCATTTTTCAGTTTATTATCCTGACGTTTATTTACAGCTCAACATGCTTCGGGCGTTTTCCCGCCCATCATCAGGAGCTCAACAACTGCAGTGGTAGCCTCTGGTTTTACCTTCGTATCGTGGTGATAGTCGTGCCCGACCACAAACACAGCACGACTATCACCACAATATGAAGGTAAAACCAGAGGCTACCACTGCAGTCGTTGAGCTCCTGATGATGGGCGGGAAAACGCCCGAAGCATGTTGAGCTGTAAATAAACGTCAGGATAATAAACTGAGTAACTGTTGCATCTGGTTGGTGATTTATTTGAATCAAATGCTTACATTTGAACTACATTTCTTTTTCCAAGAAAAAAAAAAACACAAATTAATGACTGGAACTGAAATTCTGACTTTCCTGCTTTGCGGCATACTATTCTGTATAACCATGGCTACTAGTAGATATATAAGGCTACACCTGGCTGACCTACAATTTCAAGACAATCAGGATTTGGGTGAGGTTCTTCACAGTTAAAACTGCTGCTGACTACACTTTCCAGTCACTTTTCACAACAATAACAATAAATAAGGCATTAATAACACATACATGCATAAACACAATGCAAACAAGTAACAAATATGCATGATGCTTAAAGTAACCAAATTCAACACAAAAGATGCAAAGTTGTTGAACACACCAAAAAGGTCAATACTTTGCACCATATAGCTTTGTGATGCCCAGACAGAGACAAATGAAAATGTACATAAACTACAGAAAGAAGTGCTAACAAAGAATATCTAACAACCAAAGATGAGCTGGTGAAACAAAAAATGTAAATTCAACATTATTCATCCCGTTGTGTTTCTCAAATTCATACAAGATATAAATTCCAGTCAAACACAACAATTTTATTATATAATTACATTTAGGGCAACATGTTTCAACTCTATTGAGTCATCATCAGGCCTTCTGGAGAACAGATCAACATTGGATCTGTTCTCCAGAAGGCCTGATGATGACTCAATAGAGATGAAACATGCTCCCTTAAATGTAATTATATAATAAAATTGTTGTGTTTGACTGGAAATTGATTCTTGTATAAAAAATGTAAAGTTTTACTGGACAGGCAGTGAAGTCAGCTAACTTAAAGTAAGAAAGAACACGCATTTTTGAACTCCTGGTTATAACAGCAAATATTTTCAACCTTTCAATTTCATGAAGCAACTTCTGAGGTGCCCTATATATTAACCCTTTAAAGACAAAGCGCAGACTGCTTTATTTAAAGGCCCAGTCCGTACCGCGCAGTAAACACTTTTCATCTCGGTTATAAAAACCAATCAGTTTATGCTGTAAGTAGCACAAGTCGCTGTTTGTTCTCAGATAAATACAAAACACACAAAATACAGTATGGACAGAGCGTACAGTTGTTGAATGTTAATCTGTTGGTGCATCACGAAACCAGTAGGCTTTAACCCATTGGCATACTACTTTTTATAACACATGGCGCACCTATAT
>Ga0268261_10000751_pt1 | contig 21118 bp, 11 predicted proteins | sample TergutNc150P1_FD_190353 | JGI IMG/M metagenome (GOLD analysis project Ga0268261, IMG submission 190353) | Nasutitermes corniger P1 segment gut microbial community from laboratory colony in Florida, USA - Nc150 P1 (SPAdes) (version 2) | ecosystem: Host-associated > Arthropoda: Insects >...
AAGGGTTAATAATTTAACCCTTATCCTGCTAACGTGGAGAAAATGGTAAGCTCCTAATAATGCCAGCAAATAGCAGATGAGATTTAATTCGGGCTTTTAAGGGTTAAATAAGCAAAAATTTGTTAGCAAGAATTGTGATTCACACTTCACTGAGCAATCTTACATTCATATGAACATAAAGGTACACTTCTTTAGTAGGCTGACTGAAATGCATGTTTGAGAACACTCACATGCCAATGCATCATAACCCTTCAGCTTCTGCACGCCCAGCAGCCCACGCAACACTGTAGCCTCCAACTTCAAGCTGGAAGCTTGTTGAGCCAGTTGACGAGCTCTGTTGTATGTTTCCTCCAGTTCCTCGTAACTTGCACCTAGCAGTTCTAACACTTCGCTAATATTGAGTGTTGTGTTGCAAGCCTGTAGGTAAAGATGATTGACTCTGCTGAATAGTTGTGCAGTGCAAGAATCATGCTTCAAACCTACTGTAGTCTAAAGATGGTTGTCTTTTGGTTTTCTGCACAGTACGGTGATTAAACAAAGCAATAAATTGTCTCACATGAAAGATTTCAATATCAGTGGCACTATATTTTCATTTGCCATTCACAGATGGCAGGGAGGCAGCTTTTCTGCATCATTTAACAAGCACTTAATAAGCAAAGGGAAGCCAAGAAAATCTGTAGAGGGAAGAATAGCCCATGCTCTTAAAATGTTGGAATGTAAGGAGGAAGCAAACAAAAGAAACAAGGTAAGGAAGTTCTAAACAATAGCTGTGGAATGAAGGTTGGTTCCTGACAAAGAATGTCCATTTGTAAAGAAAGGGATAATAGTTTAATAAGAAATCATCTACTTATAATAAAAAGATGGAAACAACATTTCTGTGAAACTCTCTATAGTAAGAATGATATGAAGATAAGGGAAGAAGTGATATATCAAGGACCTAAAGGGAAAACTGAATCCCCCAACAAAAGACAAAGTACGGGAAAAAATAAGAACATCACAGAATAATAAGTCATCAGGGAATAATAATAGTGCAGAACTCATTAAGTATGGAGATAAAAAATTACAAGAAGAAATTCATATGTTAACAGAAATAATATGGACATCAGAAAGAATACCAGAGAAATGGTGTACTGCAATAACGTGCCCCATACATACGAAGGGAGACGAACTGTAATGTAACAATAATAGAGTAATCTCACTATGCAATGTATGTTGTAAAGTTCTGACTAACATTCTGCACGGACAGCTGGTCCCTTATACAGAGGAAAATTTGGAGATTATCATTGTTAATTCTGGGAAGGACAACTGATTACTAATAATTAATATTGTTAACACGCATTCTTAAAAATTTATATGAATTTAACCTTGATTCACATTTATTGTTTACTGATTTTAAGCTAGCATATGACTCAGTAAATAAAATACATTTATATGAAAATTTAAAGGAATTTGGTGACCCCCCCCCTCAAAAAAAATTAGTGAACTCACTTAAAATTATGTTGCAGGATTCAAATGGCACAGTGAAAATTGAAGGACAACTGACTGAAGTAACCGACATTGAAAGCAGCTTCAGACAAGGTAATGCACTGTCCACAGTATTGTTTAATATGCTATTGGACAGCTGATCCCAGTGGCCGTGCAGTCTAAGGCATAAGTCTGTGACCGCTCACTTGCTAGGATTGCACGTTTGAATCCTGATGACAGCATGGATGTCTGTCTCTTGTGAGTGTTGTGTGTTGTCAGGTAGAGGTCTCTGTTCTGGGCTGATCATTAGTCCAGAAGGGTCCTTCCAAGTGTGGTGTGTCTAAGTGTGATCATGAAGCCTGCATAATGAGGAGGCCCTGGTTCACTAGGGGCTGTTGCACCATGGAAGAAAAAAAATAGTATTGGAGAAAATAATAAAGAATATAGAGACTAATCCCAATGGAATGATTTGTAACAGGAGACAGTATAGAGCATATGCAGGTAATGTGTTAATACTTGCAAGATCAGTGCGAGCAACTGATGAAGTTGTAACAAAACTTACAGAAGCAGCATTAAGCACTGGATTAGTGACAAACAAAAGCAAAACAAAATATGTGAAAATAAACAGACACATAACAAATTTAGGGCCAGATCTGCTAACAGATGGACAGGTATTGGAAGGGGTTCAGAGTTTCAGATATTTAAGAACCTTGATAAATTAAAAAAATGTAATAAGTGAAGATACAACACCAAGTATTGCTGCAGGTAATAGATATTTCTATAGTCTAGGACAAATATTTGGGTCTAGAGCTATGAGTTAAGCAGCTAAAACCAAAATATATAAAATGGTGGTGAAACCAGTTGTAGAGTACAGACATGAAACATTCCCTATCACTGAGACAGACATGAAAAGACTGAATACATGAAAGAAGAAAATATTAAGGAGGATATATGGACCAGTGGTACAAAAGGAACACAGAGAATAAAAACTAATCAGGAATTGCAAAACCTATACAAAGATTTTGATATAGTAGCACACATTAAAAAGAAAGATTGGAATGGATTGAACATATAGTAAGAACAGACTATGAAAGGGTAGTCACGAAAAAATTTGAGAGTAAACTTAAGAGAAGAAGAATGGAAAGACCTAGACCGATGCTGAAAAGGATCTATGGTAGATGAAAGTTAAAATATGGCAACAGAAGACAGTGCAGAAAGGAGAATGGGCACCTGTAATTAAGGAAGCCAAGTCTCTCAGCAGGCCATACAGACAGGAGTGAATGAGTGAGTCAGTCAGTAAGTACATAAGTAAGCAAGTAAGTAAATAAGTAAGTAAACAAGCAAGTAAATAAGGAATTAAGCTTATGGCAAGAAATTAAATCAAACAAAAAAATATTTTTCATGGCATAAAATTACCTAACCTCACATCAGGATATGAAAAATGTATATGAAGAAATCTTCAAACAACAGGAATGTTTTAAAAGGCAAGGCTAACCTCCATGGGGTTATTCTCCCATAGTTCCAGTTCCTTGCGAAAAAACTCCAATGCAAGGTCATACTGCTCATTGTCCTTATATGTCTGCGAGAGTGAAACATACACTGCTGTCAACTGCTGTCCACCTTCCCCAAGAGCCTCAGCACACTGAGAACAAGTTCAAGAGAAAAATAAATACGGCAGTGAACTTTCGTCATTACAATGCCTGGGATCAACATCATATGTGATGATGAAGCAAAAAGTAGCACAGTCTAAATTTTTATTATCACCAACATATCAGGATTTTGACCTTTCATGATCACCCAGTATAATTCCAATGTTTTGGCCTTCTGTGACTGGTTTGAGTGAATCAGGATCTGACATGGCTTGTGAGTCAGCTTCCTCCACTCTCCCGCAATTGCACAGGTCATTCTCCGCAAAATCAAGATGTCTTTCACTAAGTGAAGCTGTTACTTCTGGGCTTTATGGGATAAGACCTTCTTTCAGCATTTAATGTATTTTATGCTTCCAAAACGTTTTTGCATTTTATTAAAAAACTTCTGGTGGTCAAAGGGCCGGATTTGAGCCTTGGAGGGGACGCAGTTGCCGAAACCGTGTACTCAATAAAACTCTGGGAAATGCTCACAGTCTAAAAGGACGCACCGGCAAATCCTACTCCCACGTCCACGTCGTGACCACTGGGTATATGGCGTACAGCGTGCGTTATATAGCGAACGGGAGAGGGTGAAAGGCGAGTTTCCGGCGCCTTAAAACGGGAACTTTTCGGCTAAGGGAATAAACCCTGACAGAAAATTCTGGTCCTCCTAGTAGGGGGTTGAGGCGCAGGGCTAGCTACCCGGCACTTGGAAAAAAATAACTCTGCTAAAAATCCTGCAAAAAGAAAGAATGGCGAGCAGGATGCGGAAAACGGCGACAGCTGTAAAAAAGCCGCTTATATATATATATATATATATATATATATATATATATATTAAAAAACTTCCAAGCTTTTTAAGCTTTCTTAGGTTATTTCACATTTCATTAGTGGTTCTTCGTAAGTTCTTAGACGCAAATTGGTATTTTACAATAAAAAGTGGATGACAATGTTCACAATAATTTTATTGGTTGCAATTAATCATGGTCAAGAACCTATTGTAGATCCATACAAGCCATCAAGCATTTAGAATATCATTAGTGTTACAGAATACATGCACTGTGCAATTAAAACTTGCAGGACACACCTCCAGCATCTTCCGATAATATTCCAGAGCTTTTTTATAGTTCTTCACAGCAACACAACCATCTCCCATGATTTCATACTGTTTTTTCTTGGCGACATAATCAGCGTCCTGTACATTAAGCAGCTGTTCTTCAGCATTACACATCGCAATAGCTGCAACATGACAAATATCAACATTTGACTCTCTCCTGTCAAACATGAAAATTTCTGTGCTTCTTGGAAACAAAACACTTGCAATCCAGCCCACAGTCAGTTACTTCACTAAGTTATCCCACTTGAATTAATTTTATAACTAGAACAATTACTCTTCTTGACTTCTTTCAGTGTAATCAGCATACATTTGTTCTTACCAAGTTTCAAGTTCTTCTCTATTGCCTTCCTGTCAGATTCTATGGGAGTGTTCAGCTTGTATGCACGGTGCAGTGCTTTCTTTGCTCCATGGAAGTCTGGCAGGCTGAACAGAACCTGTGTGCCACATTCAATACATATAAGTTGTCAGCCATCATATGTTCTGATGAAATAATAATCACCACACCTGTAAACAGTTAAATGATGATGATGGCTGACAGAAGGCCAAACTTATGTGTTCCATACTGCAATGAGCATAATTACTGCATTAACATTATTCTAACTCTGTTGCAAGTGAGGGAAGAGAAAGGCACGCAAGAAAAGCTGCAATTAATCCCACTGAGGTCAAACTGTATAACTCTGTGTACAGACATACAATGCCTGACCTCTACACAATCAAATCGCCATCTATATATTGAGAGTTATCAAACAGAAGTGAAGTAAACAGGACAGAAAAACTAAACCTGAGACTTATAATATGAACGGCAAGGTACACAATATGTAAATATAAATTTATATATATATATATATATATATATATATATATATATATATATATATATATATATATATATAAAAAATTAAGATCACAATCTTCCACATAGATGTTGCAAAAGGTTCCACTCTCTCAAAGGAGCATGCTGTCTCAGTCTACATACTAAGCTTGTTAAGGTCATTCAGCAGAAAACTGAAATCTATTCTTCCATTTTATAGCAAGAGTACAAACTACTGCAGCTAGAAAGCAAAATCTGTTCAGGAAATTTATCAGTTTCTTGTATGTATTTGTGATTACTTATGAGGCTGTCTCCATTGTCCAGAGCCAGATACTACATGGGAACAAACAATGTTTGTTAGCTAATGGCCTTCTTTAGACAACAAACTTGGCTAAACAGATAGTAATAACAGAGAAGTCATTGCATAATTTCTCAGTTTTTGTAAGTGTTGCCAAAAACATTTTACAAGATCATATGGAATTAATCAATTATGAAGCAATAAGTCTGAAATATTACAAGTATGTGTCTGTATTCTTGCCTTAGCTTTCTAGCATGCAAATCGCACCTTTTCTGTGACACATTATGTAGTCATCTGTGGCCTGCCTGGCTCTACTACATTTTTTTACATTATCCCACAAATGGCATGATTTCCAGAAAAAGAGTTATTGAATAAAAAAATGTATGTTCTGATCTTCTCCACAAATTTTATCTGAATTATCTCTCATCCTAAGAAGAATTCAGAGAGATATTATCATAAATGTACAAGGGATATCATGTAAAGTACCTGTTATTCTTGTCAGATTTTAATCAATCTTGAATTTTCTCAACATATCCTTTAAAAAACCTTAAATATCAAATTTCACGAAAATCCATCCAGTTGGCTCTGTGTTGTTCCATGCAGATAGACAGATGGATGGACAGACAGACAAGACAAATCTAATAGTCACTTTTCACAATTTTGTGAACGTTCCTAAAAATGGCATGAAGCAAAGTTTTGAAGTCATACGCCTGAAAAGTTTCACTCCAAGAACATCTAAACCAGTGGACAATATGCACAGACACAGATCACCAATTATACAGTTCCCATTTTGTGTAAAAATCTGACTAATGTAATAATATGTGTTAATAACACTTTATTCACACTGTTACACACACTCCTACATGTTTCAGCCCTCAAGGGGCCATCCTCAGGAAGTACTGATACATTTCTAAGCAGGGCCAACAAAATGTATCAGTACTCTCTAAGGATAGCCCCTTGAAGAATGAAACATGTAGGAGTGCAATAGCATGAATAATCTGGCATTAACACATATTAGCGCATTAGTCGGAGTTCTACATAAAACAGTGACATCAATTCATGGATATGAACAAGATAAACTACCAACTTGTAATTCCTGTTCTTGACTTTCTACAGAGACAAGCATTCAAAGAAACATGGACACAAGAGTTTTTGTCAGGCTCTTTCCCTCTTCTACTTATAGTCTGATAACATGACTTACCTCAGCCTTATTAATTAAGATCTCACAAGACAGCTGTATTTTGTCTTCAAGCCTGCTGGCTATGTCCAGTGCCAGTCCAAGCATGTGCAGTGCTTTACTGCTGTCATGTTGACGATGGTGTAACATGCCAAGTGAGGAGTAACAACGGAACAAATCTTCAAACAAATCATGTTCTTTACAGATTTGTACAGCCTGCACATATTGAATTCACAACAACTTAGAATAAAATCATTTTCTGCCCAGCATGTAAAAAGAACCTGCACCATGGTGTTAGTTCCTCACAGCTTGTGCATGCACACCCACACTATATCAGTGCACACAAGTAATTGAATACTTCAAGATATGTTCCTCCTAATCAAACACCTCTTGAATTACTCCAACCAAATGCACAATATTTAATCTTTACATATATTTACAGTGTTTCTCCTACATGTTTTGGTGTTACTTACACCATCATCAGGGAGAACTTTGCGTCCCTTTACTTAAAACCACCGCTGTTATGCAGCTATTAAGTGTGGTTACTACAATAATTATGTCATAAATATAAAAGGTACAGCTTGAATTTACTGAAGTTACAATGATTTATACAATGGTTGATAATAGGTGTTGCACTACTGTGTTATGTGTTAAAAACCTTAAAAATACATGAATAAAATTTTCTGTATATTACACGCATGTATATAGTTGGCTATGATCAGCTGTTGCTTTCACAGATTATGCAAAGTTGTGACAATATATGTTCAACATCTATTTGGCTGGTGTAATTAAGGAGGTGTTTGATAACGTGAGAAAGCACGGAATGTAATACTTCAAATGTTCCCCCTTAGTTTCAAAGAAGTTAATTTATTTAGGTTCACTGATTTCTGCAAGTTTTATTTTCAGAATTGCTAACTGTTCACATTCTGTTAAGCTAGAGGTTCTACATACACTTTGGATGTTCTCAATGGCTTTCTGTACATCATGCTGGCATTCAAGCACCAAGCCAATGTTCAACAGGAGGCGTGCCCTCATTTCCATGTGCTCCCATTTACTAATCCCTCTTAACCTGCAACAAAAGACATCAAAAACTGCCATCTGTTGGCTTATTTAAGCCAATTTTTTCAGCTGTTTTGGCTTCACTACATCATATGGAAAATTATGTAAGTGATAAATTTCGAAGAATATGAAAAGCAACAGCAATAGCCCCTTTTAAGGTATTATCTCCCACCTTGTATGGAAGGCATAATATAAACAATGAAAAACATCAATATACTGAGGTCACATTGAGACCCATGTCAATTCAGCTAAGTTCTCGACACTAATCAACATCATCATGTGGATCTGACTATCAACATTTCTGTGAAAACCATGGCTAGATAATGTAACCTTATGAATGGCAGGTGGTGTGAAAATAAATCAAAGGCATTCAGTCCACAAAAGATGATAATACATTCACTGGTAGATGATATGGCTGCAATTTCTATTGTGCATACTTATTTGCTTAACTGTCTTCACTGCAGTGGCACCTTGCAAGAATAAGGGTTGCTGATAATTGCATAACCACTAACTAACATTGTATGTAAATGTTATAGGTTCCAGCTTCTGTTACAGCTATAAACTATTAATGTAAATTCATTCAGAAAGGTTATGATGATGCTTAGTTTGCAAGTACAATTATTTCCCATCCAATCAACCACAAAATAGGCAGGAAGATTTACCCATGGGTACAGCACCACCACAACTTCCATTCCTTTAAAACCAGCCTCACAATGCCAAATCCACAAAATACTTTTGTCAAGTGGGTAGGACCCTGCCCAAATCTCAGCTCAGATACAAGCTATATGGAACATTTTTCAGGCTTTTACTCAGTCTATCCAGGAAAGTGGTAGGATATATCTCAAATTAGGCCATGACCACACCCTCCACAGCCTTTCCATTAATTCTTCAGTGATTGTCCTGTCATTTGATACTATATAATCAACTACTGGATGTCATTAAATAAACTGTAAAGAAACTGTACATTCTATTTTCACTGCTCCCCAGAGCAGTTTCGTCCACTGTCCTTACTTAGGTTTTCCAGTTTTCATCAGTTTTTCCTAGCAGATGTTAGCCGTTACTCTTTCCTTTCACATCCTTCTACATTTATTCAAAACCATCCTGTATTTCAAGCAGTATAATTTAAGCTACTGACAAAGTATTGTTAAATAAGTATTACATCCCTGCCAATTTACCTCTCACATAGATCTAAACTTTTCTTGTATGCATTCTTAGCATTCAGCAGTGAAGACTTGTACGATTCATCATCATTCACAATGCTCTCTGCTTGACAGAAATATGTGCGGCCAATTGTTGCAAGAGCCCTCTGCTCTTCTATCTGATTGGCCTCTGCTTTTGCCAATTCTGCAATATAACAATGTGTTTCAATATTCTTCTACAAATGCGTAATAACAACTTTCCAATAAAAAACTACATATTGTAACATCTTAAGTATGCACACGCACACGCAAACGCGTGCGCACAAACACACACAAACATACACTTCTCAAACTTCATATGTAACACAGTTCAGATCACAATACGTGGTATCTGTACTGGCTGAAAATGTACCATCTTTGAGTGCTACATGGTCTGAACACTAGAAATATCATACCCAAGTGCTTCATCTGGTGTTTCAAAGCCTTGCCATACTGCCCCATGCTGCTGTACACTTCCCCAATCATTCGATGTGCTACTGCACGCTTGATGACATTTCCCATGGCTTCATAAACCGTAGCCTCTTCCTGTAAAAAGGAATGATAATCAAGCAAAGCCTCTAAAACATCTACCATATGGGATGTGATTATCTGCAAATATTGTTGTCACATAAGGTGATTTGTCACCTCCTGTAACTCAATTAGCAACTTCATCATGGAATTACACAAGATCTGTCACAGAACACTCCCTTGTTACACTTTATTTGTTATGAACCCTCCTACGTTTCCAATTTTTGTTTTAATGCTATCTCTACAACCTTTGTATGTCAGTGTCACCTTTCATGTAAGATGTTCTGGCACTTGTAATCTTAAGTTTGACTAAATACTTGTTCTCTTTAGCATTGTACAATTAAGCGAAGCTTGGAAGGCAGAAGAGAGAAGTTTATTGTCCATAGAACTAAAATGTTATTCAGAGAACTGAAAAAAATCAGAAATATTAAAATTAGAACGCACACAGGAGAAGTTTTGTCATTCAAGCAGTAAGCACAGATATAATGAAATATGGGAAGGACAATTTCGAGCAACAGCATCCTTCAAAAGAATAAAAAAATAAAAAAAAAAGTCTAAAGTGGCCTGAGTTGAAACTACTGCTGAACTGGGAAATATTAAGAAGGGAGTCTCAAATTTACAGTGGTTAGTTATTGTGGCGAGGTATCCTGAGTAATGACATCACTATCCTGTGAAGTAGTGTCTAGGGGAAAGAAACTGTCAGCTGTCAAAAGTGAGTCACAGTATTTAAAAATCTCAATGAACAAAATATTTGTGTGTTGAAATCTTGTAAAACTTCATGAGTTCCTCTTTTCTTCGCCTGGTACATCAGCACTTGTAGAAAGTATGTCCCTGGTTATGAACATCTGATCACTTGAGAGAATATGGGTGAATGTGTCTGCTAATCAACAATAAATTGAATGTAAGAAAATGCATGGTATGAATAACACAAAATTGACATGCAGTAACTTTGTTATGTGCATGCCCTGTGCCTACCTTATACTCTTTCAAAGCATTTTCATAGGAATTGTGCTTGAAATGCAGTTCCCCCAGTTTACTGCATGCAAGTGACAGCTGGTCAAGGTTTCCTTCATTCTTTGCCTTTGCCTTCCTTCGAATCCATTCTGCAAGTATGTGTAAAAAACTACACCACGCATGTCATTTACACACATGTAATAGTTTTTTTACTATTCAAATAGTACAGCAGTAATAACTCTATGAACACAGTCCTTCTTGAGAACCTAACAGTCACTCAATTACTCAATGAACTCCTTGCTCATTATAAAACTTAAACATGCCTCACCCTTTCACAAGAGCTCACCACCAATCCTCATCCTGAGTAAAATGCATCCACTTCATGGTCTAATATCCAACCTCTTTAAGACAAATTTTAATATTTTCCTCCCATCTACAACTAGCTACTCAAAATGAACTCTTCACTCCAGGCTTTCTGACTAAAACTCTGTGTGTTCTCATCTCTGACATGCCCTAATCATCTCATCCTCCTCAATTTGATGAATCTAATAATATGCGGTAAAATGCAAACTATAAAGCTCGTCATTTTATAATCTTCACCAGCCTTTTATCGCCTTCCTCCCACTTGCATCCAGATATGTTCCTCAGCATGCAGTATTTAAGCACTGCAAACTGCATTCTAGGGAGACCACATTTAATAACCGTAGTATAATCCGCATCCAATTTCTTCGTGAATAAAATTTTGATTTCTTATTGTTCCCGAATGAATTACCTGTACCACATTTACGGATTTATTTCCTCCTTTCCTTTCATTCCATTCCATAAAATGGCTCTAACATGAAAATATTAGGGAGAGAAACGAGGGCATGTTAAGCCCACCGATCGCGAATGTATAACGGCAAAATAAAGCGAACATGCTGCATAATGATTGCATACGCCTAACCAATCAACAACACATACACTAGCAAACAACTTGCGCAACTCACGGAAACCAAATTAAATAGGAAACGACTGTGTGTGAATATGAACCTCCCAGATTAAAATTTCACAATAACATCGCTATTATAAACGAATATCAAGAATGCAATGGCACTTACTTTGCTCTTCCATTGTACGTTTTTCAAAAATAATAAATGCCTAACACGAAAACTAAAAAATATAACACCGCATTATGAAGACTCAAAGTAAACATTCTCAAACCACGAACACACTTAGCATCATAACCTCACATTACAATTTCCCGCCATTCATTATCGATATACGACCCCGAATTGTAACGCGGCGGAACAGAATAATCACAATCAGCCCACCAAGTGGCGCTGAGTAGAGTAATGGCGGTAGTATCCAATGTATTCAAGCTTAACATACCAGTCGAACCGAAAAATACAACCAAACGTTGTCGTTTAGAATAGTCGGTGCGTTTATTTTGTAGCTTATTATGGGCCAATGTTTTATTTACATCATTTATATATTCATACAAAATAAAATGATTGTCACTAGCTTAGAGAATATTTATCATTTTCTATTATAGACCCTCATTAATTAGAATATTGTGACATACAATTACGATCCGTGACAACCACAAAGTTTACCGTAGGAGTAGAGTGATAGAAATTTAAACACCGTGGTAGCCTCACTTGCCGCCGTGTTTATCATTTTGCGCTTCTTTCATATGACCGACGAACATTCATTAAAATTTCAGGGTGTTTTGTCATTTCGGAACAGTTCAATATTATTTGCGAGCACAATACACCATTTACACTATTCTCTGACATCTGTATAAGTACGAGAGAGGGAAAGAAAGAGTTCCATGCACCAGAGACATCCTACAGCTGCAACGTCGAACTAACGGCACGGATTCCCCGTTCCAATCAAAACGAAGGTTCGAATACCCAAGCAGATTCGTACTGATAACGTTCGTATTTATTCTATGAACCGTGTATTTAAGTCTTTTAAATGCAGTTGACCTACGGCGTTAAGTCACTACAGTGCAGCATCCTCACTGTAAAGTTGAAACCGCCCTCATATCCAATGACGCTTCACACCGACACCTGCACCCGTATTAAATTGCTTGACAGAAAGACGCCACTTTCAGGACCAGTGAATGAAAATTTGCTGTCATCAGACCTGGACAGTAAAGTGGACATCAATACATCAGGCACTGGTGTGAAACTGATTGTTAGTGTGTTTTTCTGACAACTGTTTTTTGAGGGTTACAGGAAACGGTAGGAGTGTGTCATTTCAGAATAAAGTGACAGTCCTCTCCTTAAAAGGCAACCACCACTTGATCCTTTTCTTCTGGGAAACAGATTTCCATACATTCCATACAACCCCAAATTTAATGCCAGCATGTTCCAACAAAATTTTGGTATCCATTGAGCAGACTATATGCTGTCACAATGCAGTCCTAATAACAATGCTGTGAAACATCAAATTTTGTGTGTGTGAAGGACTTGGCAAGCTGACAGATTAATACTGAAAGATAAGATACTGAGACTTCCAATAAAAGGTATTAAATTATGATGTAAGAGGAAAAGACATCTTTATATTATATGTGAAAACAAAAGTAATCTCTAAGTGAAAGAATATTGCAAGAAATACTGTCTAATGTTAACAAGAGTAATAACAGAATAAAAAAAAATTGCACTGTAGTAAAAAGATTAAAACTTCTTCCAATACAGTGACAACAGTATGGAAAATTATAAAAGATACTATTGGGAAAACTCAATCAGTTATATTATAAAACGGTAAAGCAATCCCATTACAGGCCTTGAGGGTTCCAGGATGCCGAAGCTCCCAGATTTGAAAACATTTGGCACATGAAGGTGGTAAGGTTGTCAGCCCTACACACCGGCCGCCTTTACCCCCCGGAAATATTGCTGCTACTCATTTCTGTTAGAGGCTGAGTCAACCCCAGGGCCATAGTGCGGCCGGAAGGATTATGTCAATTAAAAATTCCAATGACACCATCGGAAATTGAACCCGCGACCTTCCGACTTGTAGCAGTGCCTCAACCAACTGCGTTACCGCGTGGCCCTAGTTAATATTATAAAAATAATAAATAAGTAAATAAACAAATAAATAAACTATGATGGAAATAAATACTGAAGCTTGTCAGATAACAATACCAAAGGGATAGGTAGTGCCTTCAATAACTTTTTAATACAAAAAGCTGAAAATCTAAATAATAAAAACATAAATGTTTACATGGCTCTGCAAGTACTAATTGCAGCTTATTCTGATATAACTACAGAGATGAAAATAATTCCCATAACCAAAACAGATGTGATAGATACAATAAAATCTCTTAAAACTATTATCTTATCAGGATATGATGGAATTTCTAATAATAAAATAATAAAACCATTTACCTTTACATCAACTCCTCATTAGCATCTAGGATTTACCCTGAGAGGTTTAATTTTGGCATTATATGACCTATACATAAGAAAGGGAATAAAACTAAAATGAGGAATTATAAATCAGTTTCATTAACAACATCCTCAAAGATTTTAAAAACATTAACATTTAATAGATTAAATCAATATTTGCAAGCAAAGAAAACTTTCGTTCCTGAGCAGTTTGGATTTTGGAAAGGAAATACCATTCAAAAAAGCCATTTTCACTTTAACTAACAACATTGTCACTTCCTTAAACCATCGAGAACAGACAGGGGGCATGTTTCGTGATGTGAATAAATGATGATTTACAACATATTTTGGGGCAATTCAACAGGAAATAAAGGAGTGTTTCAGCTACAAAAGAAAATAATCAGAATTATAACTGGATCTAAATACAAAACTTCTTGCACACTACGATTTCAATCACTGGAGATATTGACATTATCTTCAAAATACCTACTAACCTTAATGAAATTTTTGTCACATAACCTGGGAATTTATTCACATAACTTTACAGCTCATGGCATTAATACCAGCGATATACTGCAATTGCATAAGCCAACAGCTAATCCTACACTATACCAGAAGGGGGTACATTGTATGAGTACAAAGATCTTTAATGGGCTACCAGAATATACTCCATTATTAGTACAAGATAGAAAATGTTTTATATAAACTTTGGAAAAGCACATACTTACTAAGTCCTTTTATTCACTTGAAGAATTAGATACTGATATGAGATGAACCCTAACAATGTTTATGTAAGAACAGACTTTTAGTATATAGCATTTAGAAATTTATAAATCAATTGTTCATTTTATACAATATTTTTTTAATCTTGATGATGTTTTAACTATAGTCTATGTATGTTATAAAGACCGACCATTCTTTTATTATAAACCTACCATACAATCAATAATGTTTCATATCCACCTGGATCAATGAAATGTATCTTTCGTATCTGTATCTTGCTCCTGAAGATGATGAAGAAAAAGCTTTGATGGGGAAGCCATGGAGATGGGAGAAAAACTTAAGCATCGGAATCTCGGTTTGTCATTGTAATTCCTTTCTGGACAAATACGAGAAAGAGAAGCAAAACAAATGTTATTTCAAAGTATTTTATTACAGAACTCCATCCTACACTGGAATGTTACAATATGACATTCTAGTGAACTGTCAACACTGTTAAATGTCAGAAACAGGCCATCAGCAGGTTTCACATGCAGTCAGATCTATGTATAACTGCTGCCAGCACAAGTGAATAAATTAGTCACTGGATCCACTTCCTTCCTGAACTAAGATTATTACCCAATCATCAACTGAGGTCTGTAAAAAGAAACACTTGTGTAAGAAGTACAATGAACAAGTTCAGTCTTTCAAATATCAAAATTCAAATTTGACATTTGCAAAACACCTACATGATGCTGGACAATCATTCGACCCCATGAAGTGTATCATAGATACTTCAAACTTTGTTACGAAAGGAAAACTTATGAAACCCCAGGAAAAGTCTACTCTGAGACAATGAGAAATAAATGAATCAATGAGGAATCTACAACAGGATCCAATAAAATCTACGATGTTGTAATACAACATGAGAATGACGTGTTGACTTTGACTAAATGCACGTCTTCTAGTACATTCACTGCCACAGTCACACTTCATCATCTCCACAGGTAAGCACTGTTCCACAACCACCACCACCACCTTGTAAGTACAATACGTCAGCATGCCATAATACAACAAAATTAACAAAACATATAGAACGAATCTTTTTAATTTGTTAATGTGTTACAGAATCCATATGGTGTCCCACAATTTAAAAAAGAATTCAAAGAAGAAAACATAATAAAAGAATACCATACCATGCCAATAATAATACAAAAATCATAGAAAAACCTAAATTTAATAGAAGTCTTTATACAATTTTTAAAAATTATTCAGGTCCCATACTTTTATATTTTACATAATTTTAATACTATAAAAAATAGCGACTGGAAACAAGGGGCCCCTTAGATTTTATTATATCTTTCTTTGTAAGATCTTTGTACTGACAAGCCAAGTGATAGTCTATGTACAAGCCGAAACATGTAGCACACATGTAAAGGCAATATTTGAATCAAAATAAACCTGTGCTGTGTTCAAATGAATAAGTGTAGTTTATTTATGCAAAATACATGGTTTTTGACAACTGTTTTGTTTACAAATGGTTCGATTGTTTTAACTGCAAAAAAAAAAGAGTTTGTTTAATTTAATTATTAATTTTTCCATAAGACAATCCCAATTGAAATTGTGATTTAGCCAGACTCCCAAAAATTTTAATCCAGATATATAAGTTATTTGTGTATCTCTCAATATTATGTCAGGAAATACTATATGTTTATTTGATTTATGAGGAAAGCCCAATGGTAATGATTTATCCTTATTTATAGTCAATCTGTTTTTATCAAGCCAGGGTAAGACACTTCCACTGATTGTACCTAGACTGAAAATTAAATCCTGTGTGACTTGACCAGTCATTAAAATGCTAGTGTCATCAGCAAAGAGTGTTACTTTCATGCCTATATCATGACTTATATTAGTATCTGTATCATTAACATATATTAAAAACAACAACAGTCCTAAAATTGAACCCTGTGGGACCCTATGTGGGATTATGTTGTCTTCCGACTGTTTTTGTTGGATTTCGTAAGTTGTTACATCAAGATAGTCAAGTTCTACCAAAAGTTTTCGGTTTTTTAGATAAGAAACAAAGCACTGATGAGCAATTCCTCTAATAACATATGCAGTGTTGAGTTTCTAGAAATATGTTATCTAGAAGATTTATTAGTCTAATACGTACAACATTTTACAAAATTTTTGAAAAGATTGAAATCAGTAAGACTGGTCTGTACTTCTCAATTTCATTTGCAGCACCCTTTTTTTTAATAAGGGTTTTACTTTGGAAATTTTTCAATTTTCTGATAATTTTCCAGTACTAAGTGACAAACTGCTTAGAAAAATTGGTGGTTTAATTAACTACATATAATATACTTTGATGAGAAAGCTTGAAACCCCATTCAGTCCACTTGATTTTTTTGTTCTTTAAAACCCTAATAGTAGTTATTTTGTCTTCATTAGTGGGTAAAAAATATTGAAGCACAAAGTTTTTTATTACTGTTGCTATACTTAAGTGTCCCAGGAATAAAATTACATTGTAGCCATTCTGCTATCTTGGTAAAATAAGTATTAAATTATTTTGCTACTTGGGTTGGATCAGATATTCGTTTTCCATTGTCATATATAGTGATAAATTCATATCTCCCTTCTCATTGGCCTGATTCATCTTTTATCAAGTCCCATATTTTTTTGTTTACTGACTGATTCTGGTACTTGTTTATCATAATATATTCTTTTGGAAAAATTAATTACTTCGTGGTAAATTTTTTTGACAGCTGTTATGGTAACTTATGTTTCTTCCATAAGATGGTAATGAAAGCAGTTCAGTTTAAACTTACAAAAATGAAAGTTTTAAAGTTTCTTACAACAGCAGCAGCTGTAACAACAAATATTTATTTATTTATCTATTCTTCTTCTTCTTAGGTGGCAATACAGTCCATTGTGAACCTTCGCCTCCTTAATGGACTTCTCCGCGTCAGCTCTGTTGTTTGACCACTCTTTCCAAGTTGTAATTTTAATTTTATTAATACCTGTTTGTACACAGTCCCACCATCTGTTTTTGGTCTATTTATTTATAAAAATCGGATCAGGCTAGCTCAGTTGTTATGGTGACACTGCTACAGGCAGGATTACCAAAAAATCCATGGCTCAATTCTCAGCAAAGTCAACAAATAACCTTCTTCTCAAAGGCATCTAGACAGACTCTGAGGCCTGCCCAGCCTCCTATATAATGGATTCCAAGGGGTCTTTCCACATGGATCAAGGTGAGACAGCTGTAGGTACATGACACATCGTCAGGTACTTACATGTTACTAACATGGTGCAGGAACATTTTTCATAAATAATACAAAAAAAAAAAAACCATCATATATCAAGGTGCCATCATTTCATCCCAAACCTGGATTTCTTTCTTAGGCATATCTTGAATAACTTCTCTACCCAATGTGTGTGCACATGTCCAATGACTGGATCTCCTATATACATCGGGCGGGGGGGCATATGATTGGGTAGACACAAGTGCAAGGGGCCATTCTCAGGCTTGGAGGACAAAGAAAATAAAAACATTCTAATTCAGTACAAATTTTAAACATATTAATTCAAAGGTAATTAAAAATTTGTGTTCATATATACACAATTTTAAGTCCTATTCATTATACTCTATATTCACCTGAGTAGTCACCGCTATCAAAACGCTTATGTGTGTTCTTCACTCCACCACTGTAATTTTCTCGGCCACGACCGTAGCTTCCATATCCCCAACGTCCACCACCTGCAAAAACACACTGATATGCTGGAAACTACACCAAGCACATTAAATACCATGCTCACATCCTCAATGACAATGAAGATTATTGCACACAAACGACATGATTTCAAACAAAACTAATGACAGCTACACAACACTTCTTGTACTCTTGTAATGTGGGTCACAGTGGATGCACCAAAACTTTTATCATCTTCCAAAAACCAAGGTCTAAGAAAGCTACTGTATCAAGCCTCTTTGCTTGATTACACATTCTTCAATAACCTTTACACTCTCTAACCTAAATTGTTTTCAAACCTTTAATGTGCGCACGCACACACGCACACACACATGTAACACACAGTGTGATGCTCAAAATGACAAAAGTTATATGAATATATCTACTCTTCTGCAGCCCCCACTTAAGTTCTGGTCTTCTTTAGATCATTATGGGCACATTAATTCCACTGCCAAAAGGTAAGGTGTTGCAGCTATCTAATAAAAATGAATGTTGCCACAGATTTTTATTGTATGGATTCCAAGTCTGTTCATTACAGTATATTTTGGAAGTAAATATTGCTGAAAGTATAACACTCACCTCTTCTTCCATACCCTCCACCTCCTTGCCTGGCCAGTTCACGTAACTTAGGGTTAACCTCCTGATTTGCCTCTTGAAGCACTGAAATCAGGTCCTTGGCTTGCCGACTATTGTTTGGAGTAAAGAAAGCATATGATGTACCCGTTGTATTGCTGCGGCCTGTGCGACCAATGCGGTGAATGTAATCTTCAGAGGAGTTTGGATAATCAAAGTTGATCACATATTTGATCCCATCCACATCTGTGCAGTAAACAACATGCAAGTTTCATGTTCCAAGCAATATGAATATACTGCATGTCTCACAGAAATCTACTGTATGTAACAACACTGCATGTACATTCTGACATCATACTATGTAACCAGAATATGGCACAGGATTAAAAGCCCCCAGAACAGTATGCCACAGTATTTTAACAAGGAGTATAAATGTTGCCTCTGAAACAGACAATGGAAGACTAATAACAGCCTCACAGACTGGGGAAGCTCAAAATACAGCTGCCTAGCAAAAACTCAATCTCATTTTTCTTGTTGCATTCATGGACTGTTCACAAATGAACACTTCCCGGCCAGATGGTGTCTCCATCTTCATGGAGGTCATCCATCAGACTACGCAACATCACATGCCAGAAGACACCTTCCTACAGAAACTGAAATTTTACACATCTCATTGATCTACCATTGTAAATAAGAGAACCAGATTATGTGTAAGTCACTCTGTCCTCCCTAATTTTTCTGAAATATCAGTAAACTAGTCCACAATATGTATTCGCCCAAAAATGGAAAATGAAATCTTTTGGAACCTTTACAGATGCTCAACCATGACTGTTACAGCTTTTTGCACCACTTGGATAAACATGTCTTTTGAGGAAGAAATTGTACTCTCTAGTGTAGAGTACAGCTTTATTAATCTTTATCCAACCAGGTTGGTATTTAAATATTAGTGCATGGTTTATGTAAAATGTGTTATTTGAAGAGAAAAATATAAAATTATGAAATAAATGGCATTTGTGGAAAATAAAACAGAGGTTATCCAGCATGTCTTAAAAATGTAGTAAATTTCCTAGTTGCCTGAATATACAAATTTACTTTTATAAGTGTTTCTTAACATGCATTCTTGTGAATGCAGGTCTTACAAGGTTAATCCCTTATAGCCAAATACTGACACCTGTGGTATGGGAACAGGAAAAGACCCAAAAGGTAACCCATGCCTTTCACGTGTGGCAACACAAGAGTTCATAGCGTTATCACCAACACTAATGAAACTTCAAGCATTCAGTCAATCACAAAGCATCTGAACATGCAGTACTATCTGAAAGACAATGAATTTGCTCTGTCCTTGTAAATCTTGGGTGTTATGGGATTTCAGCACAAGTGAAAGAGTTAAGTGGTCATGTGCCAGCACTCTTCACAATAGAATTTTTGCATGACTACTGACATGCAATATCTTACATACTTTCCTATAAGGAAAGTATGCTAGCAGTAAAGATTATGTGACTTTCTACTACAATATTAGTCAGCACAAGTCACTCTGTTCAGAATATATGGTATAACTCCTACCTTAACAGTAGGGGTCATGCATCTCCTAACCAACTGCAAAAATATTAGTAAAGGGGCTTCTATTTTCAGTGTATCTCAATAGCATGTGTCCTGTTCTGACAGTATGTGTCCTGTTCTGACAGTATGTGTCCTGCTCTGAGAGCATATGTCCTGTTCTGACAGTATGGATGGTGTAATGTCAACAGTATGAACATCACTCAGACTCTGAGTACCAACAACTTGTTTTGAAATAAAACATTACTGCAAAGCAGATAAGTTCCCACAGCAGTGCATAATGATATCAACTAGTCTGTCTTATAAACATTACAACACTAAACTGACCTAGACCTCTAGCTGCCACATCTGTTGCAACCAGGATAGGGGACCTCCCTTTCCTGAACTCTGAAAACAAACAAAAAACCTTAAGTTAACATCATGCAAACAGGGAGAATAAAACCAACCAAAATGTTGGAGTAAAAGAAACTGTACTAAAAATTCTTCTTTTTAGATAAAAGAAAGAAGTTTTCTATGTCAGCTGATTATTATTATTAAGGCACTGTTCTATCTCATTGGCAGATGATATGTCTTGGACACACTGGCATTATTATTATTAAGGCACTGTTCTCTCTCATTGGCAGATGATATGTCATGGACACACTGGCATTATTATTATTAAGGCACTGTTCTCTCTCATTGGCAGATGATATGTCTTGGACACACTGGCATTATTATTATTAAGGCACTGTTCTATCTCATTGGCAGATGATATGTCATGGACACACTGGCATTATTATTATTAAGGCACTGTTCTATCTCATTGGCAGATGATATGTCTTGGATACACTGGCATTATTATTATTAAGGCACTGTTCTATCTCATTGGCAGATGATATGTCATGGACACACTGGCATTATTATTATTAAGGCACTGTTCTATCTCATTGGCAGATGATATGTCTTGGATACA
>Ga0268261_10000752_pt1 | contig 21092 bp, 24 predicted proteins | sample TergutNc150P1_FD_190353 | JGI IMG/M metagenome (GOLD analysis project Ga0268261, IMG submission 190353) | Nasutitermes corniger P1 segment gut microbial community from laboratory colony in Florida, USA - Nc150 P1 (SPAdes) (version 2) | ecosystem: Host-associated > Arthropoda: Insects >...
ATCTCTCATATCAGAAGACACCATATCGGCTCACCTTCTCAACAGTTACAATTCCCCACACCAGTTGTCTACTACAACTAGCCTAACTAACCAACAGCACTGGCTTTTGTTGAAGGTTTTATTGTTGATTTTTTAAATTATATGAGTTAATTGTTTAGTTTTATACAATTTTTATGTTGTAAATGCTTGATTGTGTGTAACAATTGTGTACCTTTGTGTGTAAGGCTGAGATATCTTCTGCTGTACATTTTTAACTACATATAAACTACAGGTATATAATTTCCTTGTATACTTCTCACATAAACAGCCTGCTGTTGGCTACTGTGTAGCTGGTACATGTAGCTGCCATTTGTAATTGTTACAGTGAAGTTGTGCATTGACTGTCTACGTTTCTTCTCTTATTGTGTATTCTAGGTTTGCAGTGGGGACATCACACCATACAAAACATTACCTAGCTGATACATTGTTTGGAGTTTTGTGAGGGGGGAACTGGAAGTGTATTGGAGTGGGTTTAAGCAATAAAGATTGGAGGGTGAAGAAATTGAGTGTAAATGAATTTGTAGAAATGCACACTGCAGCTTTATAATGTTTTGCTATCCTTCCTGCTTCCACAAAACTCGCTATTGAAGTATAAACATGTGTCTCTTTACGTAGGATTTTTATAGTTGTGGGTGTGACACTTGGTCTGTGACATTTAGGAAAGACTTTAGACTGGGTTTGGGAACAGAGCTGATCAGTTCGTAGACTTTTATGGTTGAAAGTAATAGGATATTGGAGAGAAGTACATAATATATACCTTCATAAATTGTACTGCCACCAGATATTATTAGAATAATGGAAAAAGGAGGGAAAGTGATAGGCTGTGTCATATAGAATGTTTGTCATCGACTCCAGAGATTTTGGTTCGATTGTTGTAATTTAATATTTGTAGTTTAGGTTATGGTTGTTAATGTTTGTGTTTTGAGTTTTGGTTTGGTGTCTTTTGTGCCAATTTAAGACCAGAAAGTTAGGTCAGTCAGTGGTTCTGTTGTTTCTCAGTGTTTCACTTTTTATGTCTCTCATTTTGGTGTGTCAACATGGCATTTGAAGTGCACTAAACATATGTGCTGTAATAGTGATTTTGTTCAGTGAATAATGTATGTGAGAACAGAAGATAGGTGGGCTGAAGAAGTTAGCTGAGAGGGTGTGAGTCAGGCTGTGGTCGAAATTGTAATGACCTTATGTGTTTTGTAAAAGACAAGGAAGTGAATGAGTAGCTGAGCAACTGTTAGCTTATCAGGAAGAATTATTTTCTCTAACATTTATTTTTATTCCTTGTAATGATTTTGACAGTTAAAACAGAGGGAATCTTCAAAACAGCTACACTGTACACCATTCCTTGTCATAACACAGGTCACATTAATGTTATGTTGGTTTTACAGAGCTGCACAGATTCTCTACACATTCTGCCAGGTTCGTCTAGTGAGACGTTTCCAACATCATCTGATGGTACATGTCATGTCAGCAATACAGAATTTGAGCAGGATGTAGTTGTTGTAGAAGAGCTTTCCAAAGCTGTAAATGAAGAGGTTCCTACAGGAATCAAACAAGAGGAGATTTCTCAAGATATATGTTTTCCCCACATGAAGCCCGAACCTAATGAGGTGAGTTATGTTTGGGTGTATGTCTGTTATTAGACACATTTTATCACTGTCCAGAAATGTCAGTTTTTTTGTGACATCAGTATTTCTGGACAATTCAAACAGCTGCACAGTTGCGAATGAAAATGTTTTACTGTGATTGTTTTTTTTTTTTGGGAGAGGGTGGGAGGGTCTCTACTGGATGGGTTTGTCTGTGTGTAACTGCAGAGAAGACAAAAATATATCCTCATCTCCGTGTAGTTAAAAATCCTTATCCACAAAATGATTCCTAAAGCTCAGACAAATTTAAGTGCTTACACAGTAGAATTTCTTTAATCTGGCACCCATGTGACTGGAGAGGTGCCAGAGTACTAAGTATTCCATTTATCAAACAGCACCTCTACTAAACTAATTTCTTACAGGTAATTCTTTGCTTATGTTATTTTATACTGTAGTTGGTCAACAATGCAGTGTTGTGTGCTGCCATAATACTGGGAGGGGAGTGCGTAATGTGTTCTGTTGCACACTGTAATACTCTGTGAGTTCTGTAAACTTTGGGGAATATCTGAGTAGCTGAGCAACCACTGACATTTCAGTTAATACTGTATACTTGATGTCTTTAAGTCTATCATTACTAAGTTCCTGTTCTGTGATAGCATGCATTGTTTCTATGCAGCATTTGCACTAGTGCCTGGAATTGTTTGGAGTTGTCCTCCCTAGTTGCAAGTAGTCCATTGGTGTAAAGTTGTGCTGTTTTGTTTCACATTGTCACTTCAGTACACAAATTAGGATGGTACTTTTTATCTGTGACATTCAATTGTGCTTCATATATCTCTTACAGTACACTGTCAAAAGCAAACAGCTTTGTGATGCACGTAACTGCTGTGTTCTTATTTTGTTACTGTAAATTGTACGTCATGGCACTTCTGCAGTTAGACTCTTTCAAACAGTTGAGTGTTTCACATGAATGTTATCATTCTGATGATTATTTTTCTGAGCAGTTTAAATTTTTCCTTCCATCTTTTGGTTGTGCAGTAATGACTTCAATTTCATATTTCCCATTAAATGATGTGGAAGTGTGGACTGGGATTGTTTGTCCCACGATATGATCTCTGAACATTGTGCGGCCATCGGCCATTATATTCTGCAAAACAAGAGTTCTCTGTTTTGGACTTTCCTTTGTATTAGTGATTCTGTAAGTTGCAATGCAGTAAATCTGTACACAGCAGCTATTATCAGTTTTACGCTACACAAAATGGTTCTAATAGTGTTCAGTTTCATTTAATGAGTGAGCACAACTGTCATTACTGTGGTGCTTTTACGGAACTGCGTTGATTTGCAGAGCGGCGATCTTGATTTGTGTGCAACATCTTCTGAAGTTGGGAATGAGGTGATTCATGTGCAAGTGGAAGGGAACAATAATGTAACAGAGGAAGAGAATCAAGAGCCAATGACATCTTCATTAATAAGGACTGATCCTGGGGTAAGTGTTATGTCTGTTGAGTGTCTAGCATGCTTCATAGGTATCCAGAATTGCCTGTCTGTCTGTCTATAAGTCTGTCCCTATAAAACAGTAGTTTTGGTTTTGTCAAGTCATGATGTCAATGTGATAAGAAAGTTTTCCTTTGTGGTTGAGATAATGAAAAATCATGACTGTGGTCAAATAAAGAAATCCTGAAAGTCATGTGCTTAGATAGAAGGGTAAATTTTTTAACCATGATGGGATGTTCTGAACCCACTAATTAAGCCTAGCATGCCATAAATGTGGGTAATTTCTAGGTAGGTGGTTCCGTATAGCAGAAAGCCATGACACCATGCAAATTAATTTGTAGTTTATGTCTCTGCTGGCAGAATGTCAGCAATACTTTCACTTACATGAGCACATGGAGGAATGGTCTCCTACGTACACATACTTTCATATCCTGTAACAAATTGTGACAAAGTTCGAACCCCATTTTTCACGTTTTCTAGAATACCATTCCACATTCTACTACGTAAAGTCTCCAAAGCACATCAAATCTGTATCTCAATATTGTGCAAAGATGAAAATAATACACAGCAGTGGGTAAGGTGGCAGTAATAATCGAGGGATTTACAAACCTCAGGCTCCAAGTACTGCAGGCGATGTCTAAATTTTATGGGACCTGGGTTTGGAACTTCCCGTATGTCATTGTTCTGACACTTTTGTTTTTGTAATTGCTGCAAGATATTGTGAATGTTCATGGACCCCAGCAACAGTCCGTACATACAGTAGTACCATTCAGAGCTGTCAGTTGAAACATTCAGCGTTTCATGGTGTGTGCTTTTGCAGAGCTTTGCTTCAAATATGCAGTTCTTCAAAACCAATAATTAATTAGTTAATTCACACATTTCATACAGAATACTTGTTCTTTCTTTTAGGAAATATCCTAATGTGTAACCTTTATGTTTTTGGCAGGGTACTGGGAATGAGCAGCTTCGTGAACAAACTAGAGAGCATCGATATTCATGTATCATGTGCAGTAAGACATTCAACATAAAGAAAGACCTTATAAGACATAAACGTTTACATAGTGTTGAGCGCCCATATTACTGTGATGTGTGCAGTAAAGCGTTCACTCGCAAGTTTCACCTTACATCACACAAACGTTTACATAGTGGAGAGCGCCCATATTCCTGTGATGTGTGCAGCAATGCGTTCACTCGCAAGAGTAGCCTTATTTCACACAAACGTTTACATAGCGGAGAGCGCCCATATTGCTGTGATGTGTGCAGCAATGCGTTCACTCGCAAGAGTAGCCTTATTTCACACAAACGTTTACATAGTGGTGAGCACCCATATTGCTGTGATGTGTGCAGCAAGGTGTTCACTCACAAGAGTAGCCTTATTTCACACAAACGTTTACATAGCGGAGAGCGCCCGTATTGCTGTGATGTGTGCAGCAATGCGTTCACTCGCAAGAGTAGCCTTATTTCACACAAACTTTTACATAGTGGTGAGCGCCCATATTGCTGTGATGTGTGCAGTAAGGCATTCACTCACAAGAGTCACCTTTTATCACACACGCGTTTACATAGTGGTGAGCACCCATATTGCTGTGATGTGTGCAGTAAGGCGTTCACTCAAAAGAGTAGCCTTATAAGACATAAACGTTTACATAGTGGTGAGCGCCCATATTGCTGTGATGTGTGCAGTAAGACATTCAGTCGAAAGAGTCAGCTTATATCACACACAAGTGTAGATAGTGGTGAGCGCCCACATTGCTGTGAGGTGTGCAGTAAAGCGTTTACCCTAAACAGTAGCCTTATAAGACATAAACGTTTACATAGTGGTGAGCGCCCATATTGCTGTGATTTGTGCAGTAAGACATTCAGTCGAAAGAGTCACCTTATACCACACATACGTTTACATAGTGGTGAGCGCCCATAGTGCTGTAATGTGTGCTGTAAGGCATTCTTTTAAAAGAGTGACATGATAAAACACCAACACATGCGTAGTGGAGAGCGCTCATATTGCTGTGATGTGTGCAGTAAGACGTAAACTTTAAAAATAAGCTTTTCAACACATCAACTTATACACAGTGGTGTGCTCCCATATTCCTGAGGTGTGTGTAATATGTCATTCATTTTACAGACTCACATGATAACACAGCACATGTGTGTTGGCCAGTGCACATATTGCTGTGATGTCTGTAGTAAGGCATTTAGTCAGCAGATTGGTCATATAGCACATCAGTGCTTACATAATGGTGAGCATCTTTATTACTGTTTATGTGTGTAATAAGGCTTGCTGTAAAGAGTCATATTGTAAGACATCAAGGCATACATAGTGATGAGTGTACAGTTCCTGTGGTGTGTGCAGTACAGCATTCAGTGATGAGAGGAACCTTTTGAACCTTCCATGAATTTTTTTTTACATTTTAGATGATGATGCTGCAGCATATAATCTGGAGAGAATGACGATAAATTCCGTTTTCATTTTGTGCACTAATGTATCACATTTCTTTTAATTTGCACTTGTCCAAGGATGTGTGATAAGATTAAATTCATGCAGAGATTATAAAAACAACAAAATATTTACCCTGTTATTTCCCAATATCAACACTTAATTGAAATGAATTGTTTTTTAAAAAAGTATTGTCTGTTTTGCCCAGGAAAGGATGGAGAGAAGAAGTAGAAAGAGATGTTCAAGTGATGGGAGTGAGAAGATGGAGAGAGTTGGCGATAGATAGGGAAAAATTGAGGGGCTTTTTTTCGACAGGCCAAAGCCCACAGTGGGCTGTAGCACCAATGGAAGAAGAAGATTGTCTGTTTTGATGCAAGGATTCAGTTTACATTTTTCACATGAAACGATGTATGTACTCCATACTGTGGTCTGGCTGTTTGCATGGTTTCCTCTTTTCCTTCCATAAAGGCCAGATGACCATCTGTGTGAGTTTGAACATACCTTGTGGTAAGGGAAGAGACTGAATGTCTTTGTTGCTTCTTGAGCTCTCAGAACACAATGGTCTGCCTCTGTGCAGACTGTAGTGCTAAGTGGCACAGGCTTTGTCAAAATCAATTCTGAGAGCCTGCAGATTCATTACACTTGCTCCTGTCTTGGTAGACGCTTGACGGTACAGCACCCAGGCATTGATCACAATTATGTCTACCAAGTGATAGAAAATTCTAAATTACCATTTTTTGGGTCTCGCTTTATTGATTAATCTCCCTGTATTGCTGTTGAGCAAGTCAACTTTCTGGATGTGGCTGCTATACACAGACACAACTGCTGGTCATGATATTTCTACATGAATCTTTTTCTTCCTATTATATCGCCACATTTGTAATTTGGGCACTTCATCAACAAACATAGAAATCAGATCAACTTTGGTGTTTGTACTAAAATCTAACAGCAGAGACATTCACAAAATCAAAGTTTCAGGCATATTCTTGTGAGAATCTCATTTGGCTTCTTTTTCAAATTATGGCCAGTAAAAAATCTGAATTGCCTGTTTAACCTTTAAAGGCCTAATTTTCGATATATCTAACGCAGCCTGCACTCCTCAGTGGCCGAATGTTATATATATCTAACACCATGCATGCATTAAGTTTTTCAGCGCTCACGGTGTTTGCTTGAATAGGAAACACAAACAAACTTGTTGTGGGTCCCACAACAAGACTTGGTATTCATCAGGAGCAATGATGTCATTTATGGCGGTCCTGGTTTCGATATTATTTATGTGCACACTTGACCTTTGGTGATCAGCTGAGGGAGTGAAAGGCAGGACACAGTAGACCATTGTTTGAGGCTGAAACGTAGAACCTCGATGATGTAGAGCTCCAGCTAATCTTCTGGCAGCTTTCGTAGAAGTGTGGTGCGTCTTGATATTTTGTAGTGGCTGACTGGCTTACACGTGACAGTGGTGGATTGGTTAGAAACAGCAATCTACAATTTTTCACGTTTATTGTCCAAGGTGCAAGTTTTATGTTTCACGGTCGTGTCTGAAGTTACATTATCAGTGGCGAAGTGGTATATATTACATAAATTCACTTGGCGTTTTGTGAGGAAGTACCCCTTCTGCGGTATTGATATTTTTCCTCAGTGTTTACCGACAGAGTTTCACCTGGATTACTTTCCTGTTGAAGAATTGTTTAGACTTTAGACCAGTGGTGCATTATTAGTAACTGTGGCTTATTTGATTTTGTTGGGACATTTTAAAAATGGAACCTCAGAAACGAGCTAAGTATTCAAAATCACTCGATCCTGATGAAATAGAGGAGGTACTGATGGATGAGGAATTAGAAGACAGAGACAAAGTGGTGGAACCTCATGTACAGTCTTCCTCATCCTCAGAACATAATGATGTCGAGGAAACCGAAGTTGCGTTTCAGGCTACTAGAGCCGCGGATTCGTCAGATTTCTTGAATTTTACTGGACCACCAAACGGTGTTAACCAATCAGCTGCCTCTGATATAAATGCAGAATCTTCTCCCTTTACAATTTTCCTCCTCTTTTTTAGGCAGGTCTTTCGAATTATTCTAACCGAAACAAACTGCTACTTCCATCAATACATGTCATTCTACAGGAAGCACTTCAGCACAACCACCTGATATTACCATCGAAGAAATGTACAAATTTTTAGGACATAATTCAAATGGAGCATGACCAGCGTCACAGCCTCTAAGATTATTGGTCCAGGGAGGAGTAGTACAGCACTCCATTTTATTCAAACGTAATGGCACGCGAATGCTTCTTCCACATTCTTCCATTCCTTCATTTTGAAAACAATGACCCTCCGAACCATGACGACCCAGACTACGACAGACTTTGGAAAATACGAAAGATTTTTGACACACTGAACAACAAATTTTTTGAACTGGTCAATCTGACAGAACATCTTGCTGTGGACGAAGTGTTCGTGTTGTACAAAGAAGAGTAGTCTTTCGGCAATATATTCCAAAGAAACAAAAGAATTGGCATAAAAATTTACAAACTTTGCGACTCTCTGGGCTACACTTATGACATGAACGTGTATTTAGGCAAGCAAAGGCAGAATGCCACAGCTCAAATAACAGCAACACACGGAATGGTGCTGCAAGTTATTCGAAGAGTTGCGGGACTGGGCCACAAAATTTTGATGGACAACCATTTCACCTCGCCTGCTGTGTTTGATGACCTGTTCGAACGAAAAATCAATGCGTGTGGCACAGTTCGCCATGACAGGCGTGGAATGCCAAGAGATATAGGACCAAAATCTCTAAAAATGAAAAGGGGGACATAGCGACACGAGTCATGGGAACACTAAGGGCCGTTTGCTGGAAGGACAAGCAGGATGTGTACAAACTCACAAACATGCACGCCCCCCCTGTTGAAGGAAATTTCACCGACGAATCTGGCCAGGCTATTAAACCTCGTGTTGTAGAAGACTACAATGCATGCATGGGGTTTGTGGACAAGGCAGACAGAATGGTCAACAGCTATGGAATTGCCCGCAGGACATGGAAGTGGACCAAAAAACTTTTTTTTTCCACCTAACGGACATGACCATTCGAAACGCATTTCTTATCCGCAAATCGTGTGGCTGCAAAATTGCGCACAAATATGTCCGCGGGCTTCTCTTTCGTGAATTGATTGTCCATTCGCAAGAGGAAAACGTGACACCTAGTGGCATTTCAAGGGGCAGACCAAGTCCAACTGCGTCCCAGCTCAGTTGACTGGAAGTAAAATATTCGCAGCATTGGCCTTCCAAAGGAAAGCAACGGCGATGTCGCGTGTGTTCGCTGCACAAGCAAATACGAAGCACGCTGTATTTCTGCAAGAAGTGTGACGTTTGTATGTGCGTAGTGAACTGCTTCGAGAAGTGGCATACGCGTGTGAACTTGTGTCACTAGACAAAGAGAAGCATTGACTGTGGCAACCCGAGGCAAATTATTGTACAGCGCAGACAGAAAACATCTGCCGTGTAAACAAGTGTATACTCCTATGTACCTAACATCACACAAGCCAGCAGTGTAAAGCAAGGGGTAAGTACATAAAAAGTTCACAGAAGTGTCATTAAACATGTCATGCAAAACAAATTTGAAATCTATCATAAAGTTTCGTGAGCGTGATTTATTGCTAAAATTCGACACTTCGTCTATTAATGTAGAATTTGATTCTTTTTCAAACAGTTTTTATTTCACAATTTTATGTTATATAGAGCAGAAAATATATCCGTTTTTTGTGAAGGCCTGCAATTTCAAGATTTATATGCCCAAAACATTCCGGCCATCAAGGGACTACGGGCATTTAAAAGTCAGTAATGAAAAGGTTAAACAAATACACAACAAGTATCAGTGTTGTGTGATATCTATCAGAACACAATATTTAATTTTCAGGTTTTGCTATATCGCTGTATAATCAAATTACAAAGCTGAAACTTGCTCCCATATTAGGCTCCTCAGTTTTCCAGAATTTGTGATCATCCTCCTGCATACTGTAATTTTCAGCCCTGTGACCAAAGCCCATATCACAGGACAGCACAACAGTTCATACACAAACTTGTGAGGCTTATCCTTCTTGTATACTTCAATATGATGTCCGACATATGTTGCACAAATCTGTTTGTCTGTGGCAGGTCTGTCACACTGCGGATATGACAAAGCTTTTTATTCAGACAATCCATTGCCGTCCTCACTTTGTGAAGCTTGTCATAATTAGGGCTGTTAGAATTGGGCTGTTCTTGATGTTGAAATGTAAGCAGATATTAATTTTCTCAAACATTTTTTTAAACAATTTCCTTCACCAGTTCTCTGCCAAACACATCAATCCAAAACCCTGTATACGCCTTTCCTCTCCCCCATACGCGCTACGTGTCCCGCCCATCTAATTTTATAGCCCGAAAAGTATTGGGTGAGCAGTACAGATCATTGAGCTCCTCATTATGTAGTTTTCTCCACTCCCTGTCACCTCGTACCTACTAGGCCCAAATCTTCTTCTCAGCTTCCTATTCTCAAACAACCTCAGCCTGCTTTCCTCCCTCAATGTTAACGACCAAGTTTTACACCCATAAAAAACAATAGGCGCAGTGCCTCAACTAACGCGGTGGCGCACTGCGCTACAAGCCGGAAGGGCGCGGATTCGATTCCCGATGATGTCGTTGGAAGTTTTCATTAACATAATCCTTCCGGCCGCACTATGGCCCTGGAGTTGACCCAGTCTCTAACAGAAATGAATACCAGAAATATGTCCTGAGGGGTAAAGGTGGCCGATGGGTAGGGCTGACAAATTTTCCACTTTCATATGCTGATTTTCTTGAAATTTGGGAGCCTCAGCCTTCTGAAACCCTCAGGGTCAGTCCTGGCCTGTGATGGGATTGCTTTACCATCTACTAATTACATACGGCGCCATAGAAGGGTCCGATAATGACACGAATGTGACTTCCGTACTAATTAAAAAGTACGTCTCAGGGCAGTAATGGTCAGCGTCGAGGATAGTACGACCGTTAGTGTGTAGGGCGTCATTTATTTACGACAACCCGTCGTACCAGGGCTTCGTTGTTAGTAGCTCTACAGGGGTCATTTTTTTCTCTAGGAGTCACTAAGCAAGCAAACGAATTTCTTTCCTTGCGATTTTGAGTAGTTTTAAGGTGGATTCGCGAAATAGCGACTATTAGCTTTGTCCTGTCTGTCCGCACGGAACAACGCCGACCTCCCTCTGTGCGAACTTTAATGAAAAATTTAATATTCGAGTACTTCTTTCGAAAAACTGTCGATATTTTTTGTTGCGGGGGCCAGTTGGTTCTCATGTAGCCAAGAAATCCCCTTACATTTGAGACCTCAAATGTGCGTTGTTGTGTTCATGACAACTGCTACATGCCCCTACCCAGAGCCACCTCAATCCACTCCACCACCTCAATTCCCATTTTGAAAGTACTTTAATATTATCCTCTCAACTACAACAGTGTCTTCGAAGTTGTCTGTTTCCCTATAGTTTTCCAACTAAAACCCAGTATGCATTCCCTTCTACCCCCACACCCCGCGTTCCCTGCACATCCCATTCTTCGTGATTTCATCATCCGAATCATTGGTCATTACAAACCAAGAAGCCACACGTTATACAATTCCTCCTACACACAATAAAACAGCAACTACCGTTATTGGTCACACAAGTAGTAAGCACCTTACTTGGGCCCGTCCTAGGGCAATTCCCCCGGGCCCAAAAAAAGAATGGGGGGTGCAATTTTGCACCTCCCCAAAAAGTGGGCCACAAGGGTCAGTTGCCCATTTTTTAGTTTTGAGCCCATTTTTGAGTTTTGAGGCAATTTTTGAGTATAGAGTTTATTTCTTGTCTTCAAACATCGTAGTGATTGGTAATAGATTCAGAACGACTGTATGGGTGACGGTGGAGGTAAGCTCCATCGTTTTTTATCCCTGATGTGTAGAGAGTGCAGGTTGAGACTCTGTTCTCCTATATCCTTTGACTGAAGACATCGTTGTGATTGGTAATGGTTAAGTTTTAATAATATCCGCCAGCGTTATAGTGCCACTTTACATATAGTTATTTAGATGTGAATTGGCGGTGTGAAGGTAAGTATGCTGTTTGGTTATCCCTGCACGTGCTATGAGTTTATAGTATGGAACTCTTCAAGATGTTGCAAGAGGCTATTGCACAACCCTAGATTGTGTGGGCGCATGATAGCTTTAATGAGATGTGAAAAAATCAAGTCTGACAGTTTGATTTAATTAACAGTTTGATTTAATGACTATTTCTTGGAAATTATGTGCTCTTCAAGAGGTTATTGCACAACCCTAGATATGTGTGGGGGTATGATAGCTTTAATGAGATGTGAATAAATTAAGTTTGACAGTCAATGACCATATTTCTTGGAAATTATGTGAAAAAATGAAGTGCTCGCATGGTAAAATGTGTTTGGAAAATCAAGACGATTGCAGTATTGTCGAAGTCTTATCGCGTTATCACATGCTAGAATAATTACATTTGTCTTATAAAAGCTAGAGGGATGGAAGCCTCCATATCTTTCTTGAAAGACCTCTCTACGTTCAAGTAGCCTTTTGATACATCGAGGTTCTTAATTCTTCAAGTACATCGTTACTCGTTATTCTTCAAGAACTTCAACAGCATCATCATCTACCAATCGGTAAGTGATCCACTTTTTACTATTCTGCATGTTTGCAATGTTAGAAGTGATTGTTAGGGATCTGGTGTCTTCTTACATACCAAAAAGAAAAAAGACAGTTAACTTGGTATTTGCTTCTTTATGAAATGCAGATTACATAGGAGTAGGGTGTACATCATTATGGGCGTAAGCAACATTCAGGAGTGGCAGTAGTAGTAGTAGTATCAGTTTGTGTTTCAACTTTTTCAGTGGGTCGTGTCCTTCTTTGTGATACTTTAAACACTCGTGATAGAAAGATGGTCCTTTAATGTATCGTACAAAGACAATCCGGAGACCAATATCCATGTTCGTGAAACGTCTTGTCTTCAGGCAGCCAGTCCACCAGACATATTGCAGTGGAAACACGCTCGATTTTGTCCACTCTGTAACAGACACAAGACGAGGGGAATAAATAACACTTTTATATGATTCAATGTTAGTTAAAGATATTACTAAAAAGTAGATAACTTATTGTCGTAAAAAAATCCAGCTTCAGCTAATGAGATAGGTGTAGGATATGTTTCAGACCAGTCTACAACTTCAAAAGATTTTACTCGAGCAATGAGGGAATTGAAAGCAGGATTTTGCGGTCCGTGCCAAAGATTGATTGCCTGTTTGACTGCGTAGTGAGCAGCTAGTTGTCGCTTGAGTTTCTTGTCCATGTAGTAGTTGTCGGGACTTATTTCAGACACCACATCACCACTAAAAATTTTCCAGACATCCTGTGACGTAGGCTTCGATTCGTTGCGGCTACCAATGTCTGTCATGATTGCACCCACTGGAAATGAAACACGTATATGTACAGGTGTCTTTTATAGTAGTATGTAGAGCGTAAATCAGAGCTCTCTGGTGGTAGGAAATACTAATTAACTACAGAGTAACATGAATGTTTATTTTAATATAAATGCTTTTAGTTCTTCATACAGCTGGGGTACTGAATATGTTTGCTGTAGTGGGGTTGGGGCTCGATATATTCACTAGAAGTCAGGGCTGATATTGAATATGTCATGACATCCATCATAGCTCCACTGTATCTTTCCAACTGATTTGTTATTATATGCATGATAGAATTTAGGTATTGCAGTTCATGCATCTTGAAGACGAATAGTTTGCGTTGTTTGCCAAGGCCTAAATGCATGAATACTGTCTTGTAAGAGCCTCCGGTAACTATCGAGAAATTGTCTTGGACGCCTGTTCTATAATACTCGTCAGCACATAGGGCCGTGAGGAAACCCTGTATGTGATCCATCAGCATAGTAAATTGTTGCTCTGTTAGTCTCATAGGGACGTTTTTAGCTGATCCAAATTCTACCAGAGCTGTATATCCTTGCGCCGGGTGAAATGCCACGGACACATACTTGCTGCGGTCGTCATTTAAAAAAAATACACGACGAAGCAGTGCTCGGTTAGGATCTAAAGTAAGATTGATTCCTTCTATGGGAAGCGTTCGGATGTTAGGCGCAGCAGCAGCGAATCTGGGTTCGTTGATTTCTTCCTCCAAGACATTGCGACGTTTTCTTGAGGCCATGGCTATGTAGACTGATATGTGGCGAGGTAGTTCATCGGTGTTTTATGCATCTGAAATAGATGTTAGGACATGGCGTCATTCCATTTCTATTCCAGAATTAAAAATGGCAGTATGGCGAGAATCATCTTTGGGGCATTTCACGTATTCTTTATCTTGGATGTAATGCTTAAGCCATCCGAAAAGAGAGATGGCGTTACGGACGGCACAGCTCTTGTCTGGAAATTTGTGACAAGGCAGACTACAGCCTGTAGTCATTCTAAATTCCTTTCGTAAAGGACAGCCAAACAAGTCTAGATTTTGAACAGGGCGACCCAGTATGTCGGAGAGAAACTTGCATTTATCATCGCCTTTAGCGTATAGATGTGCATAGTAAGTCGTGGCCTCAGTTAGGGCTTGGAATAATGATGAGTAAGGTATAAGGCCAACCTCCCAGCACAATCCGGATGTAGGGGAACTATGGGATTCATGGAGTAGGGGGGTAAAAACGGAATGTATCGATGACTTTTCGGCTGCCACAGAAACTTCCTTGAGCACTTCTTCTCCACGTGCTCCCGACAGGTATTCATAATCTATAACGACCTCCATCTTGCTCTAAGTATAGTGTGAAAATAATGTAATACCCTTGGAGGACATACCTTTTATACCTGCTGGTGCAGCATTGGCCTCCACGAGGTATCCCGCGCAGAGACCCTAATTCCTTGGCGAAGAGGTTTTCTACCTGTTGATCGGCGCTGCCAGGAGTAAACAGCCTGACGAATTGCTGACCCGTGTATCCTCTATCAGTGTACAGGGCGAACAGACAGCAATATTTGCCGCAGACAGTACACAGGGTTCCTTGCAGTTGTGCGTTGTTATATTTTAGGACGGTACAATTACGCCTTAAGAATGATAGTATATCGTGAATATGAGGGGATTGGCCATAGGAGTCAAAGTAGAATGCTGTAGAGAACCTGGGTTCGAAATGGATAACTAGCCAGTGTGATCCTGACTGTGTGTGTGCATCAGTATTGACAATTACAGTGCTAGGCTGAGTTATAGAATGTGGAAGTATATCTGAAGGAAAAGCGCCCAGAAACGATTTAACATTATTTAGGGTACACGATATCTGAATTGTGTCCATCTTAGAAGTCTGTGGTGACGGTTCGCGAAGAATCGACGTGTACATAATTGTCGTATTGCAGGTACAATACGCACGTGATTGCCCCTTTTAACGCTTCCTTAAACGATAACTCAATGCGTATATTACCACTTTCCACGGGTGAAGTATGTCCTTCCGACGCGGCCAGATCAGGCGTTAGATCAAATAACAGCATGAAATACCCCTTAATATACATATCGTGAGTTATGTGAAGTCCCGAGTTCGAGTGGTGAATGCCTGAGCCTCAAAAAGAGTATTGTATGCCATAACAGACGTTTTCTCGTGACCTGTATCAATATTCCGTCCCTCGCTAGGGATCTGTCTGCCATTCACGTACATCACAAATGTACGAAGACCGAAATGTTTAAAATTGTAGGGGTATGTATTGATGGTGCCGAGAAAGTGTTTGCTCTCATAGTGAATAGGAGTCTTTTGGGTATGCGGCCAATGACTGCCTGATCTATAGAGAGTGACTGAGGCACCGCAGAGAACGTGGAAGTTTTGAGTTCGACTCTCGTCATGTTATACAGCGCGAGTTCGGTCTTCAATAGCGCTTCGTGGGCTATCGGGATCTTGGGGTTTGCCTTGATGCGTCTAACAAGCAGCTGGGCATCGAGAAATTTAAAAGTAGTCTTTGAATCTGCAGCAGTACTCATCAAATAGAAACTTGACTTGGCTTTTTTAAACTTTATCTGTAGCTTAATTCCCGGGAGTAAAAATTTCGGGACATTGCATATATCAGTATGTATTCTCCCGCACATTTCAGTTTTCTTACTTTGTTTCTGTCTGTTCCATCTGTCTATGAATCCAGTGTTTGTCGACTCAGCTTTTGTGGGGTCACAGGGCTTCATATCTCCCACGTCTTTGTACCAATAACTGTTCGTGAGATTGATATGGTGGCGTCTACCCCATAGCTTAGCAATGTTTCCAAGATTGCCCTATAGTTATAAAGGTCATCCGACTGCGTTATAGTCACACCATTGAGGATAATGGTACACTGACTAAATAGCAAATGCAAGAAATTATTCACACCTGCGGTATGATCTGTCGCACCAAGGGCGCTCCCATCGGCCTTTGTTAATTTGTCTTTGACAAAGAGTTTTATATCGGGGTCAATATACGTGTCATAATCAGCGGGTATCAGAAATTCCAGGTCCCTCTGATCAACGGATGCAATGGATTTGTAGTGGACCAACTTGGTTTCTTGGATCGCTAGTTGTACGGGCTTGGGAGCAAAAATATCAAATTCACTACTCACAAAAGCTAAGTCCGTCTTAGACATGGTCGTACCGTGACTGATGTAAATTATGAAAAAATATCCCGTTTTATAGTCCCGCGCCTTTTGGTGCGTTTAGTCTTTTTCTTTCTTTTCGCATTTAGCGCAGTGCCTGATGTCACTCTCTTTCGTTTCCGAGCACCAATTCGACGCAACTTGTTGATTATATTCTGTGTCGAGTCAGTCACATGTTTTGAGATTATGTTTGTGGTCTGTGTTGGAGGATTTTCGGCAATATCTCTAATAATGGTAGTGCCTGTGCGTAACGCCTCGCGTCCCAGAGCTTTGAGCGTTTCTTTGTCTATAGATTTGGCACCGCTCCAGAGAATGAGCCTAAGTGTCCTAAATAGTCCTGCCAAAACATTACCTAGACCGTGTCGGCGCTGCACGAAAGGTGGAGTACTGTAAATTGATCCTATATCTTCGAGACCACAACCTGCCTGTCGCCGGTAATACAGGACAACAGGGTCCATTGTTACTAATGACGGACGGATGTGATGACGTAGTGTATTTATACGCGGCGAAAATGCAGAACCGCTTTCGTAGGCACCACACCAACCTTGAAAGTGATTTTTTTAACCTTAGCATGCGTTATTAATATACTTATATCCTGGAAGGTGCGTTTTTGGACGGGTACGTAATAGACATTATGAAATGCGTTGCCACAAAACTTTGACGGGTGAATAAACGTCCGCAAACATCTGACGTAGTCCCTACCCACAAACTGTGGCGTAATCAGATCGCAATAAATCAAGGCATTTGTCTCGCCGATAACTTCAATCGGTTTCATACTGGTGGGTTTCTGAGGAGGACGACAGCTAAATTCGCATAACCCGACCTCCCAATTATCTGTCGAACCCAGGTCAATGCGCTGTGCCAAATGAATTGTAAACTCGGCGAGTGTATTATTAGGGTGGAATTTCTGGGACGCATTGCTAAACAATGTAATGTAAAAATGATTTCGGTACCCCATCTCTAAATATTCTTCACGCTAGATGCATTTATCCAACTATCGAAGTCAGGACCGTAGCCTCTCCAGCGCACGAGATGCTCACGAATGCCCCGTCTGACCCTGGTAGCCAGAATTTTATCAATCTTAAACGTGGTGCGTTTTGTGATTCGAACAGGTGTTAACTCTTCATTAAAAACTGCCCGTCTATTACCTTTTGATTCAAATCTTCCAGTTCGTACGCGGGACGTGGGGTTCTACGAATTACCTTGATAATTCGAAACACTTCCGTGCTGTAATTCTGTTCACCGCCTTTGGCAAATTTCGTTTTCTCTTTACTTATGCGAACGTTCTGACCTACGCGAAATCTAGGTTTTGCAATAGGAATCTTGCCTTGCTTCTTGTTCATTCTCTTCTATATAGTTAGAATATCAGAATCTGTAACTCGTGCTGGAGGCATGCCAGTCGTACTGTGAACTGTCGCGTTATACCCTCGCACAAAGGCTGGCAGTACGTCAATAAATCTGTACGTGTTCTTATATGTGAAGTATTTGTATAATTTATCCCGGATAGTGCGATGAGCCCTTTCCACGACTGGGCATTTGACATCGGGATTTTTACATATCTGAAATTGAATTCCCTCGTGTTTTAACATGTCTTGAAACGATTTGTTCAAGAATTCTTTCCCTCTATCCGTACGCACCCAGACAGGACGTCTGCGTATAGGTTTCAAATATTTGGGGTCTTTCAAGATGGTTTGAAATGCTGACGTAACAGCTTTACCCGTCTTACTTTTTAGCGTGATGATGTGTAAGAATTTGGAAAAGACGTCTATAACAGTTAGCAGATATTAGACGCCGTCGTCATATTTGCTGAGACCCTGAACATCAACCAGGTAACTTTCCCACACGTCGTTTATATTATTAACAGTGTAAGAATTTCTGTGAAACCGTTTTCGTACTGCTCTGTGTAATGTGTAGGCATCTTGCTTTTAAAGCCATGCCTTAATATCTGTTTTCTGCTTCTGTTTACCCGTCCTCTGTCCGACAGCGTTCTCTAGGTTTTGCTGAGCCGAAAAAGCAGAAGGTTTAGAGGGGTCATAATACAGTCTGCGTATCATAGTTAATGCTAATATCTTTCCCACTGTTGCCGTAATACTGTTTCAACTTCGCGCTGTTTTGTCGGGGAAACAACTTTGCAATTACTCTTTGGAATTTGAAGCCTTTGGAGATGTGTATGGGGGCACCGGGTTCGTAACCCTCCAAATGAGCACTGGTTAAATTCAAAATGCGCTTATATTGTCTGAGATCGCTCGCGGTGACAATTTCTGTATTTACCTATTTCCGAGTAATTCCCAGAGACCTCGCGTACCTTTAAAATGTTTATTCCTGATATGGAAGTCACTATACCTATCTACCGTCACATCTGAATTGCCTATAAAAAATTTGTCACCTACTTTACGCAGTCCGTACTCTGCATCGAGAACGCCAATTTTTTTGAACATATGGTGATAGTTATGGGCTAGCAATCGCCCCGAAAGACTTTCTAGCATATTTGCGTGTCTCACCTTCGCTAACGGCACCTGTATTCACATCTTTGCTAACGCCACCTGTATCCACATCTTTGCTAACGGCACCTGTATCCGCATCATCATCATCATCATAGGAAAGTGCAGTAGGACGGGCACGGGTAAATTCAGCACTAAAGGTACTTCTCTGTTTCATATACAACGTCTCACGCAGAAGGTGAGTGAAGTGGTGCCGACCGTGGTGGGGTGTTGCCAAATTCATGTCTGTCTACGTACCTAACCCTATCGACTCGCTTCTAGGTGTAGTTACTTTTGTGCGAGAGTAGTGTTAGGTAATATCGCTTTTATAAAGTCAGCGATAGCTTTAATCAATGCCCTACGTCCGACAGCTCCCTCAGCAATTTCACCACGTATAGCGACCCACTTATCGTACGGATGTTTGGGTCCCTTCTTTTTTTCTGTTTACACGAGCACGAGTCTTCTTCTTCGGGTTAGTACTCTTTGCTGCATTCTGAAAAGGCGGAGATTCTTGCTGCAGTGTAGCTGAGCGCTCATTCCTATTCAAGTAATCGGACGAAACAAGGGACATCTTGCGTAGCACTTTTTTAAGAGGCGCGCGAGCGGAACATAAGACTGGCTATAGTTGGTAATATAGCACATAATAGACGCACGATGAACCCGCCTCGTTGATTAAGCAACCGTTTCTTACTCGAGATGGACACTAGCTTATCTGCGAGTGCGCGAAGTGGCCCTTTGAACTTTTGTAATCGCTTCTTTTGACAAGCGGTCAGTTGCAGATTTTTGCGTAACACATTCAGTACACACTCGCTAATGGATTTCACAAGCTCGTTATTACAATTTTTAATTATTGCTTTTCTTAATTGGGGTTTTGCGGTCTTGAGTACTTGGAGATGGTGATAATTGGATCTTATGCGCTTCATCATTCACTCGAGCGTAAATAATGGGAGGATATTCAGACGGAAAGACATTATTTCGACACCGTAGCCGATCGTCTGTATCCTGGGCAAAGTCTAAAATCATGTACACGTGAGGACTCTGGGTCGCCTCACGATACGCTTCACACAGACTGGCACTAGCTTCGGGAAGCATTTGCCGCGCGAGGTATGTAAACTGGTTCCTGTTGCGAACGTTTTTCAATGCTAACAAATATTTCGCATTCAGCGATATGTCGCGGCAGTGTGGAGCTTGGTGGAAAAAGTTCTGTGTAATCAGAATTACACTGAGGTTGCGGTGATGACTACCCTTGATGAAGAGGTCACACTCGGCTCGTGAAAACACTTCGTTTAAAAGATCGTCAAGAATAAATAGGCAAGGTAGACCTTGTGTGTTTCCAAAATTTTCGGGTAGACCCTCGTGAATCTGTACGTTCTTCTTCTTTAACGCTGCCAACTGTTGCTGCGGCACTGAACTCTGTTCACTATAACACCAGATTATTCCGCCAGGAAAATCTGGTTCGGTACACAGGGTGTCAAGGTTCTGAAGGAAACGTATACAAAACGTAGAATTTCCGGACCCGGTGGGGCCACCAATAATACAGGTAAACGGATGTTTAAACCTGATGTCACTAGCCATGAATGTCCTCTGTCAGCATTCACTCCTGATATATATACCAAAACGGAACTGACGTATTGTCGTTCAAATGCCTACGTTTCAAAAATGATACCTTGTACGTCTTTTCCTCGGGCTGGCTAATAATACTTACACCTCCTCTATCCCTCTTACGTTTAATCTTATTCTTTGTACGTACAATAACAGTTTCCTTATCATCCATAGACAGAATCATGTCTTTCATTTTTGCAAAATTTACCAACTGAGAGGCCAAATAATTAAGAGTAATCCCCTAACTTTACAGACCGTCTTGCTCTCACCTGTCTTGGAATTAATTGTTTTATACGCGTAAGTTTTGGGACCTGCACAGACCACTTCCGAAATGATTTCATTAGGTTTCAGTTCAGACGTCATCTCCCCCAAATTGTCCCCCGTTTTAACTAGCTTGGGTCCGGCTGCCGGCTGTATGTATAAGACGCTGTCCATGTCACAATAAATCGCTTTGTCCTGTAATCTGTTCAGGTAAGAGTACAGGTGAACACGGGCACCTGCTGTCACATAGGCACATATAACCTCATTGGTATGGCGTAGACTAGGCACGCCTTCTTCTAATGAAAAACGCCATGAAATCCAGACCACCTCGTCACCAACAAACATGATGTTCTGGACTTCGATTCCCGGCGTCACCAGAAATCTGTACAGTTCATGTGGTTCTGAAATTAATTTTGTCTGTGAGCGGTTGCTTCTCTCTGTCAATTTTCCCCACATGGAGTTGAGACAGAGTTTGGACAGACCGCGTTTTGACGCGTTATATCTGATAGAGTCTTTGTCCAGTTGGATGCCTTCGCTCTGATAGAATTGACGAA
>Ga0268261_10000753_pt1 | contig 21087 bp, 15 predicted proteins | sample TergutNc150P1_FD_190353 | JGI IMG/M metagenome (GOLD analysis project Ga0268261, IMG submission 190353) | Nasutitermes corniger P1 segment gut microbial community from laboratory colony in Florida, USA - Nc150 P1 (SPAdes) (version 2) | ecosystem: Host-associated > Arthropoda: Insects >...
CTCGCCACATTTACATTTTTTTTTTGTTTTAAGGTTATTTCGCGACGTATTCTTAGTTCAGTTCATGATACGACATGTCAAATGTGTTACCATATTGGGTATGTATTCCACAGAAAATTTATTGGCTCTACATTCGCACTGAAATTGTTCGGATTCAGCGGAGAAGGAAATTCAAGACTCAGTCGAAAATCACCAACGACTTAAATCCAGTTAACGTTATGACTAGCTTCCACGATACAGTGATTTGGCATTTCATTCATCTCGATTGCGTGATGCGTGGGGCAGCATTAATTTTCCGTCATGCTGCAATGCTAGTTGGGATCAGACAACAGGGATTTTGCAAATGTTCATTTTTGTGATGAAAATTATGTAAACATATGCGTGGCCAAGGTTTTGCATGTTGCTGAGATACGTGACTGAAAGAATACAAAACTCATACAGAGTGTCTCTTAAATAACAAAAGTGGAAGTATCAAACTGAGTGAGGTGCAGTGTATTGTAGGAGAGGACGGACACTACGGAGTGAGGTTCAGTGTACAGTAGGAGTGGACAGACACTACAGAGTGAGATGTAGTATACCGTAGGAAAGGACAGACATTACAGAGTGAGCTGTAGTAAATTGTAGGAGAGGACAGACTCTAAAAAGTGAGGTGCAGTATACTGTAGGAGAGGACAGACACTACAGAGTGAGTTGCAGTGTAATGTAGGAGAGGATACGAGTCTACAGAGTGAGGTACAGTGTACTGTAGGAGTGGAGAGACGCTACAGAGTGAAGTGCAGTGTACTGTACGACAGGACTGACACTAGAGATTGAAGTGTAGTGTACTGTAGGAGTGGACAGACACAACAGAGTGAGATATAGTGTACTGCAGGAGTGGACAGACACTACAGAGTGAGATGCAGTAGGAAGGACAGACACTACAGAGTGAGATACAATGTATTGCAGGAGAGGAGATACACAACAGAGTGAAGCGTAGTGTATTGTAGGAGGGGACGGACGCTACAGAGTGAGGTTTGGTGTACTGTAGTAGAGGGCAGACAATACAGAGTGAGGTGCAGTGTATTGTAGTAGAGGATAGACACTACAGATTGAGTTGCAGTGTAATGTAGGAGTGGACATACACTACAGTGTGAGATGCGGTGTACTGTAGGCTAGGACAGACATTACTGATTGCGGTGCAGTGTACTGTACGATAGGTCATACCCTACTGATTGAGTAGTATATAGGCTAGGACAGACACTACAGGGTGAGGTGCAGTGTACTGTGGGGTAGGACAGACGCTACAGGGTGCGATGCAGTGTACTGTAAGATAGGACAAACATTACTGATTGTGGTGCAGTGTACTGTAGGATAGGATAGGCCCTGTTGAGTGAGGTGCATGTAGGATAGGACAGACACTACAGAATGAGGTACAGTGTATTTTAAGGTAGGACAGACACTGCACAGTGAGGTAGAGTGTACTGTAGGATAGGACAAAGATTACTGAGTGAACCATAGTGTACTGTTGGGTACGACAGTCTCTACGGATTGAGGCGCAGTGTACTGTAGGAAAGGACACATACAACAGGGTGAGATTCAGTACACTCTGAAGAAGTACTCTTAGTTTCCATACGATTTTATTTCAGTAGTCTGCACATTTCATTGGCCTTAATTCTTCTACCCTGCAGATCCCAGCAGGAGGTTTCTCTGAAACGTATTTTAATATAAAAACCGAAAAATCATATACGCTGAAACACGAGTCTGGTGGATTCCCGCAGCTGTGGAAATGAAAACTACGGACTCTGGATGCGATATCATAAACATCGAAGATAAGCCTACAACACAATATTAAACCCTTCCTAACCAACAGTAAACGTTCAGTTTATATCGTAGTTCGAATACCAAATTGCACCAAAGTCTTTAAGTAGTTCCGAAGATGGAACTGGAAGCACGGATGGACTTTTCCTCTCCTGTATGTGTTAGGGGTTTATACGCCATAGTAATTAACACTTGATGCATGTAAGAAAATAGCATTTTATGCAGCATGTCAGCGCATTATTCGGGAATGTGGATGATCGGTATGACATCAGGCCCAAAATCGAGCGGAACTGAGGGCTGGGAAATTTATTTATCCGCCAGTCGGTATTTCACTCTCCATCTTTCCATCTGAGTTTCCATAGTGTGTGCATATTTGTTCAAATCGAGATTTTAAGAGGTATTTTAATATTTTGTTTTAGGCCTGTAACAGAATGCGTGGAAAACCATAGCTAGAATTGGAATTGTTTATATTTTCGTTTTAAAGGATATTTAATTAAAATGAATATATTAAGCTGTGTAACATTACATATATAAGTCCAACGCAATGTATTTGGAGTTACTTTGTGTATGGTACTATTTCTTGTTATTTTCTTTTACATGTTTCGGATCATCTGAGTAATCATCAGGGGAACCAAGTAAAAGGGAAAACAATAAAATGAAACAATGCAATAATAAAATACGCAAGTTGACTCCCAGCATCGCCATGTCTGTCAATGGTAGGCAGTAGTTGTAAACGTTCACTTCCTCTAAAACGTCATGAATATTAAAGAGCAGTGTGTATATGCAGATTCTAACACATTCGGTACTTAACAAGCTAGTCTTTATGAACGTTGTCAGTTATATGTTTACAATGTGTGTTCCAGTATTATTCGTCACAGTTTTACAGTACAAAGTAAAACAGATGCAATGAAGTTTGTATTTTCATTTTTCTTACCTCAGAAGTTTGGGGGAAAGCTACAGTGAATAAGAAAGCGAAAGAATTCTAACTTCCAACAGTGCTGTTTTAGGTAGTGTGTTCCCGAATGGAGGATTTTCAGATATACAGTGGAATAAACATTGCCAGATATTTTGGCGCTCTGTATATATTTCAGCAAGTTACGTAGTATTTCAGATGCCTCCTGTGCATTGGCTAATGTAATTATTTCTTCCTAAGATTGCCAGATACTCAGAAAGTTGAATAATCTACATGTAACGTGATGTTGGTAGGAGAGTACACATGAGAAAACTAAGACCTGCCCTGTCCTCATTCCTTCATATAAGCACGAATAACACAGATGCACCTTACTATAATTTCAAGGGCACCCCTTCAACCTACTTTTCTATTGAGTAGTTAGTATTATTAATATTCACTTCATTTTATGGAGAATTTGCTATATAAATTCAGACTGTGTATACAAGTTATGCTTGTAACTGTTGATGTATAAAAATTAAAAACTTGTCCCTCCTCTGCCGTGACAGAATAGAGGGCGAGTAGAGGTTCAGTTTCACTCATTCTTAACCTCGGCACTAGATGGAGGCAATCGGTCAACTACACTCGTCAGTCGCTTTAAACCAGGAAAAGAACGCTGGCACCCATTTTAATAGGAAACTGGGTAAACCCCAGAACTGGTGTGGACGTTTTGAAGAAGAGACAGTTCTCTTGTCCCTGCCGGGATTCGAATCACGTATCGTCCGGCCCGCTGTCTAGTCATTATTGACTTATCAAAAACGACATTTCATACTTACATTATATTTATGTTTTTCGTGATGTATCATCGCATAAAATTTTACCTTTTTTTTGGTGTGTATAAGTTATCGCACTCTTTCCGATATATAAAGGCTCTTGCGCAGCCACCATGTTCTTCCTACGCAGTTTGAAAAGATTTGTCACAAAAGCTGCATGTTTTCCAAATAAGTAGGTAATACCATAAATAATTTAAGGTTCGCAAATAGAATGGTGTTAATGTTGTTGTCATATCGTTAAGTTTGTGCATTTGCCATGTTATCATTGCTGACTAGGAAACTGAAAGATGCAAAGTTGCGGTGGCTTCTGATGGTATAGAGTTCAAGGGTCAAGAATTCTTGACCCTTGAAGACTGGACCGATAAGTTGTCCCGAAACGTTGGTAAGGAGTTACCACTACTCGCTGCGTAATAAACCAGAAAAGCGCAGTTCTCAGAATTTTACACATCATCATATTCCAGAAGACGTGACCTGTATAATTACCCTCTTGACAAACGGATACCTTGCATATCTGAAAACTGGCCCCGATTGCAGTCACTCCAATACGGTGTTTCATAAAGTGACTGGTTACGGATTGGACGACTGCCCGGGTTGGATCTCTCGGCAGAAGCAGAGATTTTTTTCCCGTCTCTTTCACAATGACACTGTGGGCGACCTAGACATCGGGAAAAAGGGACTCTGTGTCTGAAGGAAAGACGAACGGAGGGTGAAGCTGACCACCCACTAGCAACATATTGCTTAAGGACCTTCACGCCCTGTATAATTTTTAAATGTAAATAAACTGACGAATTATGTGGAAGGTAGACTTTATATTAACAGCGCTTTGATTGTCACCAATTGACACTGCCACCAGTCTTGACTTTGTTCCGAAATCTAAAGCAGCAGGTTAGCGCAGCTCTGTTGTGACTGGTTTCTATTTGGAAAATGTGGGTTTTCGCGTGTTAATCGGCTAGTCTTTGCCCCTCCAAGGATATGACGGAGTAGTGTTTATGATAGTTTTTAATCGTCTCCTTCCAAATCTACAACCACTCACCGTCTATGACAATATTCCCCCTTACTCGACAAGCACAATACATGTAGTTGACATTCCGTCGTGAGGTAACCCAACAGTTAGTCATATGTCTGTCCATGTACAAAATTTTAATCCGCTCTTATTACTGTTTCTACCTCTGAAGTTCGTATTTCGTTGGTATCAGAATAGCAGACCGTCAAGATTAGTAAATTAGTGGTTATAATTTTGATGTCTAGAACCGAGAAGAAACAATTATAGCTCGCGGCTGAGTTGTATTCTGCTTCAGGAAATGTTGGCAGACACGTGCGGACATTTGTAAACTGTGACCTGGTGACAGTACTGAAGTTGTGTTTCCGGTACCATCAGGGTTTCGAGGAATCTGTCAACAGAACAGGACTAATGTTTAAGAAGAAAGCAGAGAAAATAAGACGGACAACGAAAGAAAGGAAAGCTAATAAGAAAAAAGGTACGAAGGTAGAAAGACGACGTGAATGCAAAAGGGAAAAGAAAATATACCAAAAGGAAAAAGGGGCGAGAAAATGAAAGACGAGTTGAAAGAAAGAAGAAATGAAGATTGGAGGGAAGGAAAGAAGGAAGGAAGAGTAAAATACAGGAGAAACAGGATGAAATAAAAAAAAAGTAAATCTCAATCAAATGACACAAAGCATTGTAACTGTAACTCTTCTATATATGTGTAATAATTTGATGGCGTGAACATGACCACTAAGGTCGAAACATGTAGTAACATCTAATGTGGTAATTCTAACTTTTAAACTTTAATAAAGTTATGAAGAAGAAAACTAATGACTATTGTAAAACAACGCGACAGACGGAGAAAAACATGAAGGACCAGAAGCAAATTTTGGAAGTGGAACAAAGTAAAACAACAGGGCGCCGTACGTATAAATGTGACATTGAGGCGCGTTCGCAAAACCATCGTTGGCTTGGAACAGCAATTAGTATTACATATTCTGAGTGTGTGTATGTAGCTTTAGTTATCTGGTATGTACAGCGCATGCTCCTTAATATAGCATCGTCTGTTGGCGGTCTGGCTGTACTATATTTTTCCATATTATCTCATAAATGGCACGAATTCTGGAAAAAAAAAATGACTGAACATAAAATGTGTGTTGTGATCTTCGCTACAAATTTGTCTGAAACAGTTCTCATTCTAAGAAGAATTCAGCGAGATATTATCGTAAATGTTTAGAGGTCTTCATGTGAAGTACCCCTTATTCTTATTGGATTTCAATGAAACATGAATTTTTTTTGACAGGTTCTCGAAAAGTTCTCAAATGTCAAATTTAATGAAAATCCGTCCCGTGGGAGCCGAACTACTCCATACACATGGACGGACTGACAGACAGGGACGAAGCTACTAGTCGCTTTTCGCAGTTTTGCGAAGGCGCCTAAAAAAAGTAAATGCCCATGCCATGAAGGCCTGTAGCAGAAACATTACGAGTATTAAAATGGGCTTAGACAGTGGTAATTGGTCTACATTAGGCACTGTCTACATTACCCTCGGGAAAGAACCCCGGACTCATTGAATATGAGGTTAGATGAGGCTCAGGACCGGTCTGGACGTTTTGGAAAAAAAAGCAAGGAGAAAAGAAGGAGAGAAGAAGGGAAAGATCAGTAGTGGTGTTCAAAGCAAGCATAATATCACTCTTTCAGTTATGGGCCCGAACTTTACTAGGCAGTGACTTTTTAAACATAAAACTCGAATACATTGACACATTCTGTGGTGATGCGTGGTGTTATAGACTTGTGCTGTGATACCAACCTCATTAGAGCGACTGAATGAATGCTGCTAGCAACTGGGTCGGAGTCTGTGCGGAGGCGTCATAACCACTGTTCCGTTACTGAAACCCGAGGTGAAACCTCGCAAATGAGAACGAAGGTTATGATACCGTGCTAACACTTGGGTCTGTTGAAGAATACCAGCTATGACGGGTAGTAGGAAAAGACTTATGTTACCAAGTCCATCGCAAGTTTCCTATGCACTGACCTGGGATAGAAAACGGGTCTTCGTCTAGGAACAGTTTGGAATATTTATAAGCCTGTAGATTTGTATTCGTGGGTTGGAGTAGCCTAGTCGGTATAGGAACTCACTACAGGCTGGACGGTCTCGGGTTCGAGACTCTGGGGCTGACCCAGCTTTCTATACCATGCGTACCGTCTCTTGTCCCGGGTAAAGTGGTCAGGGCGTGGCGTTAACCACCCACACCATCTAGCGCCGAGGTTAAAGAAATAGTAGAGCTATACCTGTACTCCCTCCTGTGTCCTCATGCCAGGTTATAGGGTGAACTTTGTTTTAGACTTGTATTCAAGTGGTACCTGGATCGACTGTGTGCCTGGGTGCCGGATATCATAACTTATTTTTTCTCAGCCCTTTCGCGCTGCTTCTTGTTCTGTTCACCATGCATAGTCATTGTTCTTTTTTTTTTTTTTTTTTTTTTTAGCTAAAACCAAGTATCTCGGCACCCTACCACACAACTTAACGAGTGCCCGTGTCTTTCCTCTCCTAATACTCTGGATAAAAATTAAACCAGCATGGTAATGTAAAAACATTTTTAGTTTGTACGTGGTGGTTTATTTGCATTGTTAATTTATAAATTCCATTGAAACCCCTGTTGTGACATCACTTACAAAGGAATTTCTGTTGTAAACATGTAAACTCTGGCTGTAACAACTGGGTAACCATGGAAAAGCGGCAGATGTAGCAAGCCGGGTGTGACGCATTTAGTCAATCAGTAACTCAGTCATACGAAGGGCAGAATATAAATATGTATATGTAGAGTATATACACGGACCCATTTATGAGTGTATATTATTATTATTATTATTATTATTATTATTATTATTATTATTACCGTACTCCCTTGGAAACTGTCGGCCTATGTGTTCCAAATCGAAATTTCGGAGAATTTAGATTATTTAACCATTTAAGGACAAACGTAGTCCATTTTATTCAAAGGCCCAGGTCGTACCGCGCAGTAAACACTTGCCTCCTCGGTTAAAAAAGCCGGTTGTTCAGGGTTGTATAAGGAAACGTCGATGTTTTTCCTGAGACACTCACAAAAGATATATTCTTTGGGAAGAATGTAGAATTTTTTTATGTTTAGACTAGTGGTACATACAGTTACCGCTAGGCTTTAAAAGGTTAATGTTGTCTCTAAACGTCGAAACTGTCCTTCGTTTCTGCGGTACATGCCATCGGAAGTGTTACTTTTATATTTAATGAAAGTTTGGTCTTAATTAATAATTTGCTACTTTCCGATACTTTTACCAGATAATCAGAATTCTTAAGTAGATCTTATGCGACTGAAATTACATGTTAGATGCGTTTTGAACTAACCTAGGCACCTTGAAATAAACTTCTTGTGTTTTTGCCGTTAATGATACTGTTGCTGTGACGAACTCTTTTAATTATCTGTCAAAATCTCTGATCCAGTAATAAATCTAACCCTCTAAGTAAGTTTCGTGTATGAGTTTCTGTTAATTTTGTACATTTTTTGCTTTTTTTTACTTGCCCTGTGCTGTTAAACTAGCACGTTAATAAATGGGGATTTGAATTATTATTTTCTTGCTACCAGAGTCGGGGTAGGGCAGTCGATGTGACTGGGGAACCCAGATTAAGATATTATTGTTTAATTTCTGGGCCAGGGAAAGTGGGAGAGATCTTTCTCTTCCCGAAAGCGTCCAGACCGGCTGTGCGGCTACCAACCTCCCACTCAGTAGATACCAGGGTGGATTATCCCCCGGAATAAAGCAACCGCAGCGTGATATTAACCACATCTCCATCTAGAGCCGAAGTTAATACAGAGTGGACGTGTACTTCCAACCTCCCAAATGCCTCAGTGGAGTTTACAAGGGTAGTTTTAACTTTATTATCTAACGAAATATGGCCACGTAACTTAGAAAAGTGGAATGGAATGTCAGTGATGAATGGTAAAGATTTTGGAAGAAAGCGGTCATTTCATGATTGAAATGTTATTTTAGGGTGTTCCATAAGCCTCATATGTTATTCATGATCATTTCCAAGTGACATCTCAAGTTTTCCCATCAATAAACTTTATGCACCTGTCATCTCCCACATACGCGCCACATGTCCCGCCCATCTCATTCGTCGTGATGTGATAACCCTAATACTTTTTGATGAGTACAGATTGTAATGCTCCTCATTATGTAGTCTTCTCAACTCTCCTGTTACCTCTTCCCTGTTAGATCCAAATATCCTCCTCAGGACACTATTGTCGAATATCCTCAGCCTATGTTTCTCCGTCAATGTCACAGACCAAGTTCCACTCCCATACACCCCAACAGGCAAAACCATAGTTCTGTATATTTTAATATTTTTGTGTTTGGATAGCAAATGTGCAGAAATACCAGGGAGTCAAAATCTTGTGTGCTTTCTTCTGAGTAATTCCCCTGCTTCTGAATTTTATATGCCAACGTTTCGGAACACGCTGTTACATCTTCATAGGCGGGTAGGTATGAAAATGGAACAGAGTGTTTCGAAACGTTGGAATAAAAAATTCAGACGCCGGGAAATTACCCAGAAGAATGCATACAACATTCAGAACACGGCGAAAGTTTGAAATTAAGTCAGTATCTTTCTTAAATTCTCGTCACTGAAGTACTTAAGGACTCGGTCCGTGAGAAATGATTTAAGTGTTGTGATCACTTCCTCATGTTATTTTCTTTTCTCTGAACCATATTTAACGCGATTCTTAAACACGAGCTTTTTTAATCCAAAATAATTGGATTACGAACATGAATTTTATTGACGTGTCCGATTTTCTTGATACTCGGGGTGAACACCAAGCCAGTGGACGTTATCATTTTCAAAATCTTATCTCTGCGCCGTAAAATTCCGACACAGCTGTCATGCCTTATTGAGTGTTTATGGACCTATCTTAGGGGGAATGAAAGTGTGACTGTGAAAGGTGAATTGTGCAGGACGTGGAAGGTGACGGTCGGTCGTGGCTGATTTTAAGTTATTCTATTGTGGGATAGAATGAAAGGAACAAGATAGGCAATGTACCTGTAAAGTAATATTGAGGCGCCTTTGTGTAACCATTGTTGCAGTGGAAGAGCAGAAACTATTACATTATTGAGTATGTGAGTTTGTAGCATTTGTTATCCGGCATGCAATGCGCTTGCGGTGTATTGTCATCTGTGGCCTACCGAGCTCTACGATATTTTTCCCACACTATCTTACAAACGGCACGTTTTCGAAAGAAAAGAAAAGTTATTGAAGATAAATGTGTGTTTTTATATTCTCTACAACTTTGTCTGAAACAAACTTTTCTTATTCGACGAAGAACTGAGCGAGATATGATAAAAAATGTATGTCGGCCTTCATGTGAAGTATCCGTATTTCTCTTCATATTTTTTTTATGAAACTTGAATTTTCTCGACAGATTTTCTACAAATACTCAAATTTAAAATTTCATGAAAGTCCGTCCAGTGGAAGCCGCATTGTTCCTTGCGGACAGACGGACCGATAGACGGAGAGACAGACATGACGAAGCTAATAGTAGCTTTTTGCAGTTTTGCGAACGCGTCTAAACACGTTATTGGAATTGCGACCTAATGGAAAAGTGGTTCTGTTGAGTTTCAAGCAGATTAAATAAAACTCTTAATGAACGCAAAGAACACTATAGTCCTTCAGAAGCTGACAGTCGTTCAGAAAGTCAAAATATTCCCCACCAATGGGCCCTTTGAAACCGTTCAACACCTTCACGTGTTATTTTTCAGAGACTAGTTTAACAATATCCTCTTATATATTTATAGGTACTGTAAAACACAGCAGTCCCTATACAGGCCTGGATGTGCCCTTAGGGCTCCAGGAGGTCAAGGCTCCCAGAATTTCTGGACAGTCTGCACATGAAAGTGACAAGGTTTTCAGGCCCACGTAACGTCTTTACCCCCAAGAGATGTCCCTAGTACTCATTCCCTTTCAGAGTCTGAGTCGTACCTAGAGTCATTGTGCGGTCGCAGAGATTAAGTGAATTATCCTGTCTGGAATCTAACTTGCGACCTTCCGCCCTGTAGCGCAGTGCCTCAACAACTGCGCTACCGCGTACCCGCTATTAGTACTATACCTTTCCTTGAGACTGTCCAACGAGGAAGAGAGAGTATGCATTTTTTTTCGTGTCACATATGATGTAGGGTGCGCAATCTGAAGCTCCTCACCTTGTGATCGTCTCCATCCTCTAGCTAATTCCTCCCTACGAGCTCTGTGTTCTCAGAAACTACCTTTAATTAAAAACGGTAGAATAGATTCAATGAAACAGGAGAAAGAACTGCAACGAAAAACATCTGGAAGTCATTAAGATTTGTCATGTTACTTGTTTCCGTTTTTCACCTCACACCCGTGTTTCGTCTGCTACTGTGATGACAGGAGGTCGGGATGTGGCTGAAATGAGAGCAGAGCGCTCCAATCACCGGTCTCAACTGATGGCGTAGAAACAAATTTTTATGTTGTTGGAAAGCGCGTAAGACCCGAAACAGCCAATCACACTTCGACATGTTTAGAGTCGTTCTGAGAGTTGTTGGTCGGATTTTGTTTTAGTTCACAACGCCACTGTTTTTTATAGGAATTTTACGAATTTCATAAATTTTCTCAAAAACGGCTCATGATACAAAACGTTTGGAAGGTGATTATGACCCTAGTCCTGGGTCTCATGTTATGAAGATGTATTTGAGAGGCATTTCTACCTCAGCTTCGGCTGCTATACCAACAGTAAAGACCTACAGTACACATCCGGTATGGACGCAGTAATCGAGAGTAAGAGCTCATGCTTTGCCGGATATCAAACTCCGTATTCCAGTCAGTAGCCATTCGTTGTAATGGCTGATACATAACAAATGCACACAAAAAAAAATTGTTTATGTTCAAGTTATATGGAATATAAAATCTGTCTAGCAAGACTGCACCCTTGAATCCACAATCTTTTGCATGGCAACCGTCAGTGTGTCACAAACCTTACAGTCCACCTACCTCAGTCACGTGATAGCAGCTATACGTAAGCAGACGAAAATGCTGTCACAGCGTGTGGCAGGATAGTAAACGTGTTTTATTGCAGTGTGACAAATCCTCACATTCACTATTAGTATTGCGGAGAAAAGAAACAAACTGTCGACGATATAATCATGGGGCAAGGATGCAGTTAAAATTTGGAACAGCTCATTTTAAAATGTGCTTCACGACTTCTTTGTGCGTTATACGTATATTGAAATCGGTAAAATTAGATGCCTTCTTTTCAGTCTTTGTTTTTTACGACAGGAATATTTAATGCAAGGTATAGCAAGATCTGTGTCAGTCACAATGCACGCAAGTTTATTAACGGGAAATACATTTTGAATTCGTAAACTGCCACACAGAAAACGTTATTTCCAGCCCTTTCTACTAGCAGTTCCGTGTAGAGTAAAACATTTCAAAAGTTTTTTTCAATTATAGAGCCACATGAAAGTAAATACTAGTCTATACTTTCTGTTACAGACGCCCATTGCTATGACTCGCCCTCGGCGCCATAAACCTAGCTACGCCATTGATTGTACATAATTGTTGGGTACTCACGTTATGATGCGCCAGAGTTCTAATGTGAAGTATATTTTTTAATCCTTTCCCCATCACTATGGTTATCCCTGAGCTTACAGAATTTTTGCAAAACAGAGGTGGCATAATTAACAACTGCGGGCACACAGTGGACCTAATTTATCAGACTTTTAAATACCGTATTTCTGTGAGGTTGTGAGTGGATTCAAACGTCTCAGATAAGTTAAAGATAACATAAGGCACGGAGTGGGAGTAGAGGTCTTATAGTGCTCATTTTTAACCTCGGAACTAGATAGCTGTACATGGTCAACGCGATGTTCCGGCAGAGTCCAGCCTAGGCTCGCAGCCAGATTATGAGCAATCTGTGTCCCATACAATATACACGTGTATGTCAGATGAGTTCTTAAGAACATCTATGATCAATAGGTTTAGACTGTTGTTATCCCGTTTGCGGTTTACTTTAAAACACTGTCAGTGTGTATCTAATGTTCTCTGTTCTTGGACAGTGTTCAAGAGGAGTTCCTTATAAAAAAGAAAGCTTTCATATAACCGTAGGTCCGGAAATGAGTGATTTTATAATTTTAGCTGGAAGATTACATGCAACAATAAATACCGTAACCGTGTAACATTTTATTTACAACACACGTTTCAAATAGCATAGCTGTTAAGTTCTTATTGCTTATTAAGGCACAATTCACAACAAATGCTCAGAATATCCTCCGCCTGAACCAGTGCATGCATGGACACATCTGATCATGGAATGTCGCACCCTTTCAAACGTCCCAGGGCGGTTACGAATTATTTGAAAGGCATAACAATGCATTGCTCAAGTGCTTCTTCATTTTCATTTGGAGCTAAATGCACTAGGGGTTTTAAGTGTCCCTACAGATTAGAACATAAGAGATTGAGGTCAACACACTGCTGCGTTGTACCTCGAAAACCGAATGTTTGCGGACATACGATATGAATTTCTTTCCTTGTTTTGGTGTGGGGAATTCAATCCTGAAATTTGTGCAAGCATTTTAGATACACTTTATATAGCATGGAATTGCAGGGTGATTCATGAATAATACAGTGTAAAGTATATGGAAGGGAGCGATCGTCGTCTAAGCATTATACTATCTTTGAATCTGACCGACTGGCAGAGAAAAATGAGGAATTACTTGTAGGAATGCCGATGTGCGTGGCGACCGTCAAACCGGGCACTTCTCCATTGCAAGTCTGTAGTATTACCGCTACAATAACCTGCTCGATAGATCGATAACACATGTACTTGAGATGAAGGAACTTAATGATTATAACACAGATTGTCTGTTATTGACAGGTCTGTGAAGTCAGCGAGGTTATACGTGTGAGATCTATCTCGAATGGTAAAATAAATAAATTACCTGTACATACGCACTGCGGAGTTGTGTGGGAAAAGAAACTTGTTTGAAAACTGCCTCTTTGGTGACCAGAAAGATGATGGAACAGAGCCAGGACCATTTCTTATCGTATAAGAATTTCTGGACTCTCGAATTCCGCTGCCGGTGTGTTTTTCTGTAATTTATCCTTGGATTTCTCGAAGCTGAAGTAGGAATGCTGTCTGTGCATTATATAAACAAGTTCTGGTGATATGTACTGGTGAACTGGGTTGGTCGCTGAACCGACCATAAGACACGCGTGAGAGACTAATAGAAATATGTCTGTAGCTTGTTTTGGATGTGACTTATATTTTTCCCCCGCGAATAAAAATATTCATTAATGCCAGACAAGAAGAACCTGTTTGTAGAACACGCGGATCTTTAATGTAAACAACGTCCGGTTTTGGTACGACAGAGGCCAGGGAGTCTGGTGGTGCCTGCACCACAAGGAACTGAACCGAACCGAAAAGAATTGAATGGAGTATTCGGATGGTGGCGCATTCTACAACGAACGCTGCCGAGCGAAACCGAACAGAATAAGGTTCTAGATGATTTTACGACACATGTGATATGGAGGAAATTTAAAAATTACTGCTAGGTATCTTAGGAACAGTTCGTTCAGTTCCCAGACGTAATTAAATGTAGCGATTGTATGTTGCGTACTCTGTTATCTGTTACAAGGAGAGTCATTTTTAATTTTAAAATTTTTCCCTTCAAAGAAAAATTTTAAGATTTTGTTAAGAATACAAAATTATTATTTTTAATAACGCGGTCCTTTTTTCGTCCTAGGACATCCGTTGCGTTTGTATATATTACAAGATAGTTATCACTTATTAATAAATAGTAGTGTTGATGGAGAGTGATAACTACCTTGTAATAACGTGAGTTGATACAACAGGGGTCGGAAGAATTTTTAGAAACGGGCCGGAAAATAAATATTTTAGGCTTTACGGACCAGAAAATAAGCGCATTATAAAGATATCACGAATAATGACCGAGGTTTAAATTTCTTTTCGCCTTATCCGAAAAATCCCTTTATATAAACGTTAAATCTCTGTAGCTGAACGATTTTGAGTGATAACGCAAAAAACAAAACCGCCAATACTGCAGCACTGTTAGAAGCTAGACACTATAGGGGGAAAAACTTAATAACTCCTGCAAAAGCCTACAGAGTTAAAAATGTCAAATACAATGTAAACTTACGTCTGTTATCTAGCTTGCCGTGACGTTAAAAGAAATGGATTTAGAGGTTGAAGGGTCGGATCAAATGAAGCCTGTGGACAGATGCAGACCGTGGGCCGTAGCTCCCGACTCATGTTATACACTCCCCTCTCCATAAAACGATTCTGTCCTCTCTGAAGTTATATTGCTTATTTTCTTTAAAAACTGGTATTTAAATATATACAGTTCTTTCGAAACCAATGAATGATTAATGAATTACTGTTAATGGGAGCGGGGACAGCGTAGGCGATATAATGACTAGATTATGGGATGAAGATCTGGGGTTTGAATCCCAACAGGGGCTGAGTTTGTTCGGTTCTCCAAAACATCTAAGGAGGTTTTGGGGGTAAAGTTACCGGTGTTTGAAGATGACAATTAAGAATGCGTGGCTCTCTACTCTTTACTTCTGTGACTCTGTGACTAGGGACTTGGAAGGTATTTAACGAAAGCGGACGGGATGGGGAGGATAGTCGCCTGCCGTGGTTATATGACCCAGCATCTACTATCTATGCAAAAGCATTTATCGTGACTGTGCCGGCTGCTTTTTTTTTACGACCGACGTTTTTGAGACTGGTACTGTTCACTGGCGTATCGTGCCAAAAAGCAGCTACTAGCCTCATACCTAACGCGTTCCTTTTCCTTCGTCTTTACCCCCTTCCTCACCTGCAAGTTTCAAGAGAAGTGACCTATAACTCTCTCTACACACCTTTATGGCGTGGAGAGGAACAGCGTTTTATTTCCGGTTGTTACTTAGTCTGTTACATATATCGTATTTTGGATTATAATTTACAAGGTATTGACATGTTTTACCAGTCTTCTTCTGTACATTGTCTTTCACCAGTTGATCTGAATAACCGGTTCCCTACAATGCGTTCGGCTTTCGTCGAAGAAAGCCGAATTACCCCGATTCGTCAGTCAGCGTTTCTACGTTCTTGATGGCTGCGTAACGTGTAAACACACCATTCCGCTCCAAACCGAGCTGAAGACAAATTCCGCTACATTGTTAGCTGGTCATTGCACGTCTCGTCGCTTCGTTTCGTGCTAGTGTGCATGATTTCGCAGAAAATATCCAACAAAATGTTAAGTAGTATTCTTCAGGCTTTCATTTCTTTTGGGGGGACGCCTAATGCGACTGAAACAGCGTATTCTAGCAATACCTCGGTGAATTTAATCGAGCCGTTTATTACGTAAAAGTTCAGAAAAAAAGACACTGGTGCTGTTTTGCACCTTCGTTTTGTTTCGTTTAATTTATTTCGCTTCGTTTCTGTTCGGTGTAGTGTGCGGTGACCTTAAATTGTTGGAATATTACAGGACGTGCTTCGCTATTAACATGATTCAAAATGTCATATCCTGAGAAGTGAACCTGCGCAAGACAATTACCGTGTTTTATGTTTTTTGTTTTGCTGCTGGTGCTGTAGAGACAAGGCTTCCCCATTGTTGATGTTTCTAGATCACACACAATTAGACACACAAACACACACACACACACACACACACACACACACACTCGTTTGAACTCCTCTGAAAGTGTGATCAACTCGTCGCAGAGGCCGTTACCTGCACAGAACAAAACAAACACAAGGGACAAAGATCCATACCTTGAGCGGGATTCGAACCAGCAATCCAACAGCTGTATACCTACGCCGTACACTGCCCGGCCATCGCGATCGGCCTGCTTTGCTGTCACTCGTCGCAAAATATTGTGCGTTCAGACATGTAAGTGTACACATATTGTATATACTCTTATGTGAGAATGAGGTGCACAGTGTTTTGGGAACGAAAAGAACCGGAAATTTTACGTTACTCAAGCAGTGAAGCAATTCGCCCACACAATTTCTTATTGCCGTGTCTACTGTGTATCCTTTTCATGTGCGTATTTTTCTGCGCTTATTCCTTTGTTTCATTTGACTGATTTTCCGTTCTCCTACTTTAAATGTTTGTTTCTTTGTCTTCTACATTACTACATGTCGTGTTTCTATTTGTTTTTGTATTTCTGTTGACTGAATTTCCATTCTTTTTTCTTATGTAATCTACACTCTACAGTCTATTTTTTTTACAGATGTTATTCCAATTTAATCCATCATACATTAGGCAGAACTGAATCGATCGCCCCGGCAAATCTTATTCACCTATACTGGCTATGTCTGGACACACGTCCATATCCAAAGCTGAATTCAAACAGCCATTCTAAGTCATCCAAGACCGTGAGGCCACTTGATTAGTCTAACACGCCTTGAAATACGGGACTGTGAGACAGAACCCATTCTCTAAACAGTTACTGTTATTTTATACCATTTTACACAGGAGTAATGTCGAAATACATAAAACTGAATAAGTAATTGACGGAATGTCATATTTGGAATTGAGTTGGTTGGTTAGTGACTTCCTTAACTTTATGGGATTTGAAGTCCATTCATCACTGTTGTAACTAAAGCACACAGTCACAGTTAATCTTGAAACATTAAAACCTCTTCACAGTTGCATACTCTGTTTCTTTATTGTAAGATTTCTTTTAATATTATCCTCCCTACCTTTGACTACGTCGCACCAGTCGTCTGTTGTATTCCAATAAAAATGTACGCATTCATTTATTCTCCCCGCGTGCTGCATATTCCAGTCATCTCATTCTTCTTGACTTCATGGACGTAGCTATTATAAATGACGATTGCAGACCATGGGTCCAACATTCTAGGATTCATCTCAAATCTTTGGGTGCCAGAAGGACGTTTTAGAGAAGAGAAGAATCTATTCTTGTTGTCTGACCTCCAAAAATTCTTTTTGGCATTCAGCGGGGAGTTCTCGAATGTATAAAGCAGGATTAACCAAAATGAAATATGAGTGACACCTGAAGTACAACCCTACATTCCTCTGGGGAATAAAAAAAATAAACCCCTCCCTCACGTGGGCGCGATGTGATAAAATGAATATTGAGGCCACACCTTTGAAAGACCACCGGAATGTAACGTGAGCACATCTGCCTACAGATTACAACTAACTTAATGCAATGCGCTGTGCAAACCTTTGCAGAATAGTCGGCATTTGGCCCTTGATACCCCTTTGACTCACCTTAGTTCAAACTGGAAAACTCATTTTCCTTATCATTTTGAATAGTCCTCTTTAGTCACCATTTTTCGGCGCGTTGTCAGGAAGGCATCAACTTTTAAACAAACTTCATTACAGTCGAACTCGTTTGTAACGTCACGAAAGTGACTTTTTGTATCGTCGTAAACGAGTTTTATTCTAACCGAGTAGTGTACTGTTGTGGTTAACGGTGATGAATTAATTGGAACCACAGAATATGAAGCATTAGACGAGGTGTCACATAAACCGATGTCGTTGTAACCGGGTTCGACTGTATTTTATATGACAGCTATCGTTTTCCACTTCCAGTCTGCGATTTTGTTGTGCTAACATAGCCCAATCAGTCGACCGTCCGTGCGCGCGGCAGAATACCAGCAGGAAGTGACATGATTATTGTTACGTAAAATGTCGCTAAATGAAGATTTAAGTGCCGGCAGCGGTGTTAAGTTAAACATGCATGTAGCTAAGTCACTATACAGAATGGTGCAAAAGTCATTTGATTCTAGAGGCAACATTGTTGTAATGACTTTTGCACCACATTGAGTTATAACTGGCTGACTAACTTGAGTAACTGATTTAAATGTAACTCGGCAAGTGATTATGCTAGAAATTTAATTCTTATACGGATGTATATAGACCATACATTTCATATAGCTAAAAAACTCAATACTTTGGTTTCCTGGGGTTATTAGTTTTACCACAATACTTATTCATTCATACTTGCTACTGTTACAGCCGTTACTAGTGGTTCTTATAGTTAACAGCATTACCACAGGGACCTCAAACCGCTAAGCGCATGCTACTTGCACATCTTTCATACCGACTGTAGAAAATTAAAAGTTATGAATTATGTAGTTTGGCCTAAACATACAACGTTTATGCCAAATTTCATCAAAACACATTTGTAGGGGGGCGGTCCTTGATTTTGAAACATGCAGGGGAACAAATAGATCGGTGGAAACAAATTACCAGAGAGACGGACAGGCACAAATAACCGTAAATTAGATTTTTTCTTGCAGGTTTTTCAAACAACGCACAACAGCCAAGTTACTGTGTGTTTATGCACCTGTAATATCCAGCTGAAAAATTAATTAATTAATTGGCTAAGCCTCTGAACAATTTTACTAAGGAAGAATTTATGTGAGTACTGAATTTAGTTTCATGGCCTTACCAGCAGATAGCGATCCCATAACCATACCTACAAGGAATTGCTTGTATAGCTAGTTCTTTGAATTGTGTCATTTACCAGGTCGGATCTTTGTATCCTATTTCGTTCAGTTCCTTTTGCTATTGTCCTGTCATGTACATCCAGATTTCAACATGAAGGTTTTAAGACAAACATCTTTATGAATTTCTTACATTGCAGGTAATGTAAATATAATGTAACATTGTCGCGCGTTCGCGTAACCATTGTTGTAGTGGAAACGCAACAATTAATGCTGTGTGTGCTGTTGAGCCAATTATCAATGTCACCTATATAAAAATATGTTGCACAGCAATTCCTTTATGACAAATCTGCGTAGCCGGTAACTGTAAAAAGTACGTAGATTTTTATGTAAAGTGCCCCATACTGCATTGAAACAAAAGAATGTTCTTTTGCTCTGGCCTTCTAAAGACGTACAGTTTGGCTCAACAGATCATAATGACATGTAAGTCGTCGTGTATTTTCTCTGTTTTTGTGTTGCCGTAAAGCATTTTACGAAATCTGACGGTATTAAACAAATATGAAGCAGTAAGTACATACTATGAGTGTCTCTTTGTATTCTTGCCTTAGTTAACTGGCATGCAAATTACATCTGCGTGGTGTTATGTTGTTTTCTGTGATCTGTCTGATTGTACCACATTTTTCCACAATATCCCATTAATGGCACGATTTTCGGAAAAAAAGTTATTGAATATAAAACGTGTTTTGATTTTCTCTACAACTTTTGTCTGAAACATTCCTCATTCTAAGAAGAAGTCAGCGAGATATTACCATAAATGTGCAGGGTAATTTATAAGTCCCTCCGGAACTTCCGAACTCGGCTGCGCAACAACCAAGACAGACACAGCAGAAAGGAGCATATCAAGAAGTAGAGAATGTCTCCAAGTTTTTTTGTTTACGAGACGCCGTGGAGTACTTGCAGTTTTCACCGCTAAGGGCAGTCATAACGAAACATGGCGTGGACAGGAAATAAGAGAGCTTTCTGTGTCTTGGAATTTGCCAAAACTGAGTAAATTGTGATGATCTGTGATTGTGACGGTGCAACGGAGGTTTCGGACCATGTACCACACAGAACTACCTACGGACCAAACAATTCGTGAGTGATACATGAAATTCCAGCAGAGTGTCAGCATGTGTGCTGCGAAACGAACAGGCCGGTCGGTGCCATCGGCTGAGACTGTGGAACGTGTGCGAGAAACTTTTGTCAGGAGCCCTCAGAAGTCAACACATCGCGCGAGCCGGGAATTGCAGATGCCTCAGTCAAGTGTTTGGCGCATTCTGCGTAAATGTCTTCGCATGAAAGGATACTGGCTGCAGTTGTTGCAGGCGCTGAATCCCCAGGATCACAATCTTTCTTTACACTTTGCGTGGATTTCCAACAGCGGCTAGAGGAAGACGGGTTTGTTGAGAAGCTGGTTTCCAGTGATGAGGCGACATTTCATGTGTGTGGTAAGGCGAACCGTCACAACGTACGCATCTGGGGCACGGAAAATCCTCATGCAACGATGGAACACGTCCGTGATTCGCCTAAAATGAATATGTTTTGTGCCTTTCCCTCTTGCAAAGTCTATGGACCATTTTTCTTTGCGGAGCCACTTGTTACCGGTATAAACCACCTGGTCATGCTGCAACTGTGGCTAATGCCACAATTACAGGAAGATAGCGAGGACTTCATTTTCCAACAAGATGGAGCCCCACCACACTTCCATTTTGACGTCCGTGCTCACCCCAGTGCTAATCTTCCCGGTCGTTAGATTAAGCGCGCTTCTCACAATGGCTCTCCTCTTCTTCCTTGGCCTCCACGGTCACCTGACCTAACCTCCTGCGATTTTTCTTATGGGGTTACATCACGGATCGTGTGTACGTGCCCCCTGTGCCACGCTGCGACAAAGGATCGTGGAGGCAATCGCTGCTATCAACTGCCCGATTTTTCTACATGTGTGGCGGGAACTTGATTACAGGATTGACATCTGCCGCGTCACCGAGGGTGGACATATCGAGCACCTGTAAGGTAGGACAGAAACTTGGAGTGTCTCTCCCTCTGTTGACATGCTCCCCTTCGGCGTGACCATCCCGGCTA
>Ga0268261_10000754_pt1 | contig 21077 bp, 17 predicted proteins | sample TergutNc150P1_FD_190353 | JGI IMG/M metagenome (GOLD analysis project Ga0268261, IMG submission 190353) | Nasutitermes corniger P1 segment gut microbial community from laboratory colony in Florida, USA - Nc150 P1 (SPAdes) (version 2) | ecosystem: Host-associated > Arthropoda: Insects >...
AGCCGCCGCCATGTATCCAAACCATTACATCGAGCGGCGCCTCTTCAGCGCCTCCAGCCGGCAGCTAGCGAAAGAAAGCCACCTGTACAGGGTGTTCTTTTATGTAAGGCTGTTATTTATTCTGTTGGTGTCTGTAGAACTGAGGCTGCTAACGGGCCCACTGTCTATGCCCGGATACCAGATGAGTTAATATGCAACATTGACAGTGGAAAATTGTAGTTACCGGAGAAAAGCCCGCACTATTGCCACTTTGTCTACCACAAATTCAATATGGAATGCCTGAATGGCTGTGTGTCGCTAGGGATGGCAGTGTTATTGTAGAGTACGTTTCGGGCTATTATTGTACGGTATAATTGACAGTTTCAGTTTGATATTGAAGGTTTGCGCAATACATTGTGTCAGTCAGGTGCAATTGTTTTTATTGTGCAATCTCAAAAACAGTGAATGGTCTGCGGACTGTACTGAGAAATATCCATTGAATATTCTGTGGACAGTTTTGAGCAATATCCATTGAATATTATGTGTACAGTATTGAGCAATATCCATTGAATATTATGTGTACCGTATTGAGCAATATCCATTGAATATTATGTGTACGGTATTGAGCAATAGCCATTGAATATTATGTGTTCAGTATTGAGCAATATCCATTGAATATTATGTGTACAGTATTGAGCAATATCCATTGAAAATTCTGTGGAGAGTATTGAGCGATATCTATCTAATATTCTGTGGACAGTTTTTCGCAATGTCATCTGTGGGTTTACAGTATTTCGCAATATCCATTTCCTATGGACATTATTGCGCTGTATCCATTGTATAAAGTGGACAATATTGCGCAATGTCCAGAGTATACATTTCAAAAACGAAAATTTCCAATCTTCAACAGCCTTCCAACTCTCCAAATAGCTTAGCCTAATGGATACACGCTGAATGAAGGTGACTACTTCTTGCTGTTAGTGTTTGTTGTAGCGACTGTAGGGCTACAGTCTTGAGCAGCTGATCAAGTGTTGGACCGTGCAACCACAATAAACTCTTGTTGTTGTTTGGCACACGCAGCATTAGGTCTGTCGTAAGATTTGTGTTTGTGTGTGTGTGTGTTGTGGTCTTCGTTAGTACCATGCTTCGGCCCAGCGATGATTCCTTTCCTTTTAACACAGCCTCAGTAAATGTCCACACAAACAATATCAGTATCACTCAACATGTTTTCTCGTCCTGTTTTGCGCAGTACTACTGAGCCATCTACAGAGTAGCATACTTTACAATATTAATTCAAGGCAAAAATATTATGCAGTAATGCTGGCCCCCTAGGGGCCGCTTTACCCTTGGTGTGTACACGTTGAGGTACAGGCAGTCTTCTTGTCCCTTGATTTCTGGGTCCGGAGGGAGCAGCTCTCGCTGGACACATATCGGAGCCTCCTTGGTGGCATCTAGTATTCCGCTCCACGGCTCTGCCGGCTGTGGTGGCTGTCAACATGAATGACACAGCTACAACTTTGAACACCCTGCAGCAAGGTCCTCATCGAGAGACCCAATGTTGCTTAGCGAATCAGGAAACCAATAATTAATCGTCAGGGCCCAAGCAGTCAAAGAAAATTTAGAGCAATACGAAAAGGTAAGAGGTAAAGCAATCCCATTACAGGCATGGACAGACCCTGAGGGTTCCAGGAGGCTGAGGCTCCCAGATTTCAAGACAATCGGCAGATGAAGGTGGTGAGGTTGTCAGCCCTACGCAACGGCCGCCTTTACCGCCCAGGAAATATTTATGGTACTCCTTTCTGTTAGGGACTGAGTCGACCCCAAGGCGATAATGGGGCCAGAAGTATTATGTAAATGAAAAATTTCACCGACACTGTCGAGAATCGAACCCGCGACCTTCCGGGCTGTGGCGCAGTGCCTCAACCAACTGCACCACCGCGTGCCCCATAGCAATACAAAACCCATTTTTAATTTTCATTCTACACACAGTGTAACTGTTCAGCCCGTTGCCCGTTCTACAGATCTGGTATTCCGGATAGTTCGTGTTTCCCCCCTTGTCTAAGCAATAGGGCCACAAACCAGCTCCGCAGGAACGGCGCATACGTACAGAGCAGGTACGCGAACCCCTGTGCCTACAGAAGCCCATGGTTGTCTTCGTGTGAAGCTTCCATGAAAATTGTGCGTTCTAAATGAAAACTGAAAAGCGGGGTTTTTCGTTAATTTTCTAATATGATCTTGTTTACGGTTTGTCAACATGGCTTGTCTGTTTCACAAGCAAGGTGAAAACAACAGTGAGGGTCTGAAGCTAGGATTTGTTTTGTCCCCCTCGTTTACCTTCCTGAACGAAAATATGTGTTTTTGAAATCACCACGCCGACTGCATCTGTTTTCCCCTGCAACTTATAGAACTAAACGACCGCTCTTCTCGAAATTTTCAATGAGCTATTAGAGGACACCCTGTCCTTTTCCTTCTAATTATCTGCAATCAGTAATGGGGTGCCTGGATAGCTCAGTATAGTGAGTAGGCTATGGGTTGAACTATCTAGTATTCGAATCCCGGCGGGTGGCAACATTTTTCTCTTTTCCGTATCGTCCACATCGAATATAGAGCCCATCCCGCATGCTGCTCAGTGGGTGCCGAAATGCTTCCCCGGGAACCCAGCGGCCGGAGCGTGATGTTGACCACTTACCTCCAAACGTAACGGTTAGTAATGGGTGGAGGTGTATAACGTCTGTCCTAATATGGCGGGTTGGCATGGAAAGGGACAACGTGACAAATTTATTACGCGGGGCACCACGTGAGGCAGGGTAGTGAGGATAAAGTGTTGGGCAGTGTGCTGATATTGTTAACGTAATGTTAGTGCAGTATTAAACAGGAAGGCGGGTACGTGGAATTTACATTTAACAGCGTAACTGTTCTGAGGACATTTATCATGAATACTGCACCGATCTTCTGTAAATTTTGTATGAAATGTCATTTACGAAAAAAAATGGCAAATATGGAGATGCTGCGAATTTTTGAGGTTATGTCCTACTGCGATAATGCAGACGGAGTCTGTGCGTGTGAAAAATATTAGCGAGATCGTCTTGGACAACGTAACCCTCAATATGACCTTACTATTCGTGGAAACGTCGGCAGCTATTTGCCGAACGACACAGCATAACATCCGGGAAGACTTGGGGTTTCAAATATATTTGTTCTATTATTATTATTATTATTATTATTATTATTATTGTACATATATCTGTTGATATGTTAAGAACAGTAACTTCTGAGCCAAGTAGGATGCGAACCTATGCTAACCCGCGTACAGTCCAGCACGTTGAAGCATACTGTCTGGAAGTGACTGCATTGCAGGTTATCTAAATACCAGTATGACATCAACCTGCCAACATTTGTTGGAATGCAAGTGGGCTGTGTGAGTTGTACCTGAAACTGTTTGCTAGTAATTCTGTAACAAAATTGTAAGCCACTTTAACAGCTAAGCTAACATATAATTACTCTCATTATGCCCGGCGGTAACTACTTTCAAGTACGAGTATATAAATGTATAATTAAAGATAAATCAAGTTCCGTATACAATTTACACACAAACATTACAACCTGCAGTAACTCTGCCACGCAGTAATCCTAACATTTCATACAGTATATCCTCACATACAGTTTGTTGTGCTATATATGTGCGTGCAGGGGCGTTGTGTTCTGTTGGATGCTTTGCAGGTATGTCCACTCTATATGTACGTGTGTCTACATGTGTTTTTTTTAGTATTTATGTTATAAGTATGTCTAAACACACACCGTGTGTTCAACATACATTGTACATCTTCCCGCTTTTTGAATTTCGATGTTGCCATTGAATTAAGGTTGTTCGTGTGAATAGGAAAATCTGGGGGAGGGCGTGTAATAGGGAGGGAAATGCCCCCTCAGTATATCTCTACCTAATAACGGTTTAGTCATTCAAGAAACTGTGAATTTGTCGTGCGAGTTGATAAATTGTGTGTATGTGTGTTCAGTGCTGGTTCAAAAGAATGGTCTTCATCTTTCTGATTGGACTTCTTCATAAATTAAAGTGCTTAATATCCGTGGTCCAGTTTGCCTCCATCCAGTGCTATTAGCCGAGTCACGTCTGTTTGTTTGCACTCAGAAACTAACGGACGCCGGTAGACCTTACCTGGAATCTCAAATTGCCGACTGGGGGTTTTGCGTAGGGGATTCCCTGGAAAGCAAATACTTCTCGTCCCTTCCGTGCCGTCAGACGATGTCCTTTCAGTCGTCCCTGTTTAAGCACAACCACATCGTCTGCCAGAACAGCGGCGACTACAGTCAGCAGAAGAGCGTACCTGTATCGCGCCATATTTTCCTGATGCTGCGTCCCGATCCCTACACGCACTGATCGCTACGAATGAGTTTGCAACTCCTGAGACTGACCTTGGGCAAGGTTCGCTGTGGCAGCAGCTCACTATCACATTGACTAAGTAAAGATGGCGTGAATATATCTGTGACGGCCACCAATATTTACCAATGATGGAGCTTATCAGTTAGGTGTGACTGCTGAGGGCTTTCCATCTTTAGGGCTGCCACAGCGATTTGAGTGGAATTGGGTTCGGTGGTCTAAATTGAAGGTTTTCTTTCGGATTTTAACCGTATTTTTATCAGTACACTCTTTGAACTAACTAAGAAGCATGACGTGAGTGGGGTGTGTAGTGGGCTTAGGAAAGACGAAAGGAAAGTGCAGACAGACTTTTTTTTTCTGTCGGTCAACCTGAGAGGAATAGCTAACTGTATGAGGCAGCGTTGTCGACGTTTTGGTGCTGGCGGCACATTTGACGCGTTTTTAGGCGCGTTCGTAAAATTGTGAAGAGCGACTATTAGTTTTGTCGTGTCTATCCGTCTGTCCGCATGGAACAACTCGTCTCCCAATTGACGGATTTTCTTGAAAGTTCATATTTGAGTATTTTTAGAAAAAACTGTGTAAAAAATTCAAGCTTCATTAAAATCGGACAAGAATTGCGGGCACTTTTCATGAAGATCGCCAGATATTTTTGATCAATTCCCGTTCACTGTTTCTTACAATGACAAATGTTTCTGAAAAAGGTGTGGAGGAAATTAAAACGCACGTTTTATATTCAATAAATTCTTCTTTCTTTCGAAAATTGTACTGTTTATGAGATAGTGTAGAAAAGTACTGTGGACGCTTAGGGGCCATAGATAACAATATGTCGCATGCGCATTGCATACTTGATATCTAAGGGTATAAACACTCACCGATTATGCCATATTTATTGATTTTCCACGGGAAGAATGATTGCACGAAAGCACCTCATTGTTACGTTATATGTGCATTGTTTGTTTTGTTTTACCTCGGTGACACACGAAGAATAGAATGGAGAACTGAAATATATATAAAAAAAAAAATGCATGTACAAATTTGATGCATGAGTTCTGCACATCAGAACAGTTGCTATCAATGTATGTTAGCAAACACGTGGTTTTCGAGGGACAGCCTGCAATTTTGCCCAACCTCAGATCTGTTGATTTTTATCTATGGGACACTCGAATTCCTAGTGTATTCATATCTAATTGAACATTAAGAGACACTTTGTGAACTCTCTCTTGCTGCCTGTCAAACATTTATGACTGCTCTGGGACCTGTGACAGGATGCGAGTCTGTCATCGCACATGGTGATGCGTGCTTTGATTCAGATGGAGGACGCCTATGAATTAATTTTTTTCTCTATTTGTAATTCTATATGTTTTTACCAGAAATCACACACAGCTACACTGTACTGCCTTACATGTATATGTTTCTTAAGTGTCTATAATGTGTATTTTATTTTAGACTTCATTTTTATTCTAATTTTGCAAATGATTTTCTTACATGGTTTGAGATCACTTACTAAATTTTGTGGGTATATATCGAAACATTTTCTTTTCTTCTGTACAGACTGATGATGGCTAGTAATGTATCCAAAACATGTAGCTGTTGACACTGTTGCATTTTATGTTGTGTTGACTGTTAATTAGTTGGTTTTATTCACCTTTTAATACAGACTGATCAAAAAGTCACATTTTGAACTTGCAAAATTGCAAAAGTGTGCTATTGGGTAAGTTATTTGTGGCACCTAGAAATCAGGCAGTTACACACAATTTCAGTTTTGGAGGCTAAGATTGTGACATCAGGTAATGGTTGACAATAAACATGAACTGTGCTTGTGAAGAACCAAGCCTCTTGTGTTGGCTGGCAACACACAGTTGATTGGTAATTGTGTGGAAAATTCTTGCAAGTTGCATACAACTGGCATGCACCTGTTATCGGAAACTGACATGTGTTCTAGATTTTCTGGGAGGAAACAAAGAAACAAACAAAACAAAAACACCCAATTTTATAATTTATTTTTGAATGGCTTGCCTGATTTCTCAGTTATTGTTTATGAAGCAATGGTTTATTACTGGAAATTACATACACTACAGCATACGGCCTTATGTTTTGGCAAAAACTGAACTTCATCTACTTCAGTATACATAATTTGTTGTCTATACAAACAGAAATGTTACTTACATTATTAATCTGGAAGTCTTTGAAAATTACAGTATTTTTCAAGAGCTGGGTATAACCACAGTGTTGTCACAATTAAACTGCTTAATCATAGATGATGTCGCTACAGTTCATCCTTATCTGGGGTTGTGTATCTAGTTATTAAGGGCAGAGTTTCCAAAAATTCACTGCGCTCTTTGAAAATTCCTTGTCCTGGCTGCAGCCCATTTTGAGTGATGCGAATGTAGTCGAGCACATCAGGCGAAGAAACAGGATTCCAATTTGGTGCTGGATTCCTGTTACAAACAAAAAGTATTTTGTGAGGTAGCATTTGTTATGTGAACTGAAGTCACAGTTTTGGTAAAACCACATTTTGTTTCTTGAGGCTGTAATAGGTTTCAGGTGGCTATTTGCCACGCTGTTACTGCAGAGGCCTAGGTTTGGTCTCTGGCCAGTCGATATGGGGTTTATTGTGGACAAAATGCCAGTGGTATAAGTTTTTCTCTGAGTTTGTCTTTTTTTTCCCCTGTTAATGGCATTGCTCCAGAACTACCTACAGAGTCATTCGGCCATCATCGATGCTGTATAATCTTCACACTTGACAGCATCGTTAAACAGCACAAAGAAAAAGGTAATTTGTGTCGCCATACTCCCCACTACTATTCCTGTTTTACATGGAATTCCAATTAATCTTTGCCTCGTGAAATTACTCAAAAGCAACTAACTCTCTGTACTAAGAGCAGTGCATCATGTGAAATTACTCAAAAGCAACTAACTCTCTGTACTAAGAGCAGTGCATCATGTGAAATTACTCAAAAGCAACTAACTCTCTGTACTAAGAGCAGTGCATCATGTGAAATTACTCAAAAGCAACTAACTCTCTGTACTAAGAGCAGTGCATCATGTGAAATTCTTGCCTGATATTGCTATAATTTTTATGTTTTAATAATTTTAGTTGATATGTATTGCATGGAATAAAACATAAAAATGATTTTACTTGTTTGTAGTTTTTTCTTTGTTCTACAGTAACATTGTCTTCTGTTGGCACTACAATTTCTTGTGGGTTTTGGCCTACTTAACAATTCTCTTCCATGTGTTTCTAATCATAGCGATTATGCTCCAATTCTGTATCTTCATTTTTCCCAAATCCACTCATTCTACAGTAACTAGCGTTGCCATTATTTCTCTGTATGTGCCCTACATTTACTACAAATAAATCAGAAATGTAAGGAAATAAGAATGCCTGTGCCATTTGATTAATCTAAAATACGTGATCCCTGATTCTAAACCAAATTTAATGCAGAGTAATGTGCATTGACATTTGAAATGAATATGTAATTATTGGTGCTGTTCCTCTTTTTATATTATTGATATATTATCTCAATGTGAGGGGGTTTGAACGTATCTAAATTGACAATTTGTGGTTTGATTAAAAAACTGAAATGTAAGAAAATGATGTTCCACGTGGATTTTTTTTTTACTTGGATTGATGGTGCATTTAATTTTTCTTTACACTATAACCACTAGTGAAATACTGATTTCCATTAGTACTACTAATATAATTTCCAAAAATTAAAAAAAAGGATAATTTGCAATTGAAATATTGATATCTTCAGAAAAGCCAATTTTGTATTCCTTATTTCATGCTACTTAGGAAGTTCTCTTCCACCACCACCACCACCACAACCACATTCCATTAACTGACCCATTCAGAACAAATAAATTTTTGCTTCATGTTCTTTTTGAGAAAGTCTCATGAAGTAGCTGTGAAAGTAGTCACTGTGCTCTCCCTTAATGTATCAGTTGCAACCCTGAAGTATAGAGTATGTCTAACATACCCAGTGTGGGCAAAGTTAACCCAGAGGGATGTCATTGTCTCCACCATGCCTTCGTCCTCTGGTGTTAATTTCAAGTTTGGCAACATGTGGTTTTGCGGGAACAGGTACAGCACATCGTCCAGATGAACAGGACCTACAATTCAAAGTACTACTAATACCAATCTTCAATGCAAACATGAATGATACAAGTTGCATAAGTGCAGTGTAAATGTAATCTGCAAATTCCATAGGGCAAGTGGAGGTATGAGCCACCCCTAGAATATTAGAGATGGGGCAAGCCTCGCTTGGTGTGCAGCTGTTAATAGTGACATAAACACAGAATGTGCTGTGGTGAGGAAATTCCATGATATAATGCGTAGAATGTGCTAACCGAAATAATTTCCAAGACGTACTGACTGGAGGTTGGCTACGAGGGTGGTCACCTACAGAAGGGTAGAATGGTCTATAGATTCTTTTGCCCCATATAAAAGTCCAGGGGTGGATGGCATATTCCCGGCCATGTTGCAAAAGGGACGGGAGGTTGTCCTTCCATACCTGGTCAGAATATTTTGTGCCTGCCTCGCGACTGGCTATGTTCCAGCCATATGGCGACAAGTAAAGGTAGTGTTTATACCTAAGTCCGGTAGGAACTCCTACAGTGGGCCTAGAGATTATAGACCCAACAGTCTCACATTGTTTTTTCTTAAAACCATGGAGAGGCTGGCGGATAGCTATCTAAGAGACGAAGCACTTCCACTTGTGCCATTGCATCGTAACCAACATGCTTACCGGGCTGGAAAATCGGTGGGAATGGCTCTTTATCAGCTCGTTGTACGGGATGGGAAGGCGCTTGACCAGCAAGAGACAGCCTTGTTTGTGTTCTTAGATATAGAAAGGGCATTTAATAATGCCCGCTATGACACCATGTTTGATGTTCTTGTCAGGCATGGTAGTGTATACACCATTGTGAAGTGGTTTAGAGCCAACCTGTAGGGTCGTGTGGCTGTCGCGACCCTTGGTGGTTTGTCTGCGATGCTCGCGATATCCAGGGGCTGCCAGCAGGGGGATGTGTTGTCACCACTTCTATGGTGCCTGGTGGTAGATGATCTACTCGCCAGGCTCAGTGGAAGTGTGGTTTTTATTCAAGGATACGCAGTTGACATATGTCTTCTCGCGGTGGGAAAATTCCCAAACACGGTATCAGGACTCATGCAATGGGCCCTTTCAACTGTAGAGACATGGTGCAACGAGGTCGGACTGTCGGTCAATTCTGATGAGACTGAACTCGTTGCTTTTACTGGAAAAAGGAAACTCTCGGGGTTCTTTGAACCACAATTCTTGGGAGTTAAATTAAGTCTCTCAGAGTCGGTCAAGTATCTGTGGGTTGTCCTGGATTCTCAGTTGACCTGGAGAGAGCATGTGGAGGTCAAGGTGAGGAAGGCTCATAGTTTGTTGTGGACCTGTGGGCGGGTGTGCGGGGCGGTGTGGGGTTTGAGACCCAAGGTGGTCCATTGGCTCTATGTCATCATCGTCCGGCCGACCATCTCCTTTGCATCCTTGGTATGGTGGCCTGGTTGCCAAACAGCTGGTCCACGAAGAAGCTTAGCAAAGTACAAAGACTGGCATGCTTAGGGATAACGGGAGCGATTCGTACGACTCCTACTCGTGCTGTGGAGGCGCTCGTTGGCCTCCATCCGCTGGATCGGGTGATACAGGGGGAGGAAAGGTCGGCGGCACACCACCTCTTCTGTTTGGGGTGTTGGTCTTACCTTCACCTCCAACGAGGACACATTTGCATATTGACTCGACTTCAGAAGTCTGATCCCATATTTAATATGAGGGTCGACGTTATGAAGCCGGTCTTTAATCTAGAACCCAAATGTAGGGTCACCACTCGTATGTTAACTAGAGAGGAATGGACCAGAGGCCCCGGGACTCCTCCTGCGGTTAAAGGGCTCATCTGCTTTACAGATGGGTCGAGGACTGCAGAGGGGACCGGGGCTGGGGTCTTTGGGCAATCTGCAAACAGAAGGCTCAGTATCTCTCTAGGTAAACATGCCACAGTCTTTCAGGCAGATGTATGTGTGATGCTAGCCTGTGTTCATGAAATTCAAACTCAGGATCGGCAAGAGAAATATGTTAGTATTTGCTCTGTTATTCAGGCGGCTCTGAAAGCGCTTCAGGCTGCTAAAACAACGTCTCCTTTGGTACGACAGTGCCAGCAGGCGTTGAATGATATCTCCATCTGACATGCTGTGGGGCTACATTGGGTCCCTGGGCATGCCGGATTGAGAGGAAATGAAATCGCCGACGAGCTCGCAAGGAGTGGTTCTGTTCAGCAGTTTGTTGGACCTGAGCCTTTCTTGGGGGACTCTAGACAGAATATAAGAAGAAAGATGAAACAGTGGATGGAGAAACAGCATCTGACATTGTGGCGTGGTCCCTGTAGTACACAGAGACAGGCTAGGGAATTGATCTCTGGTCCTAATCTGGCTACAGGGGCTCGTTTACTGTCCTTTAATAGGACACAAGTCAGGGTTGTTATTGGCCTGCTCACTGGACATAACACCTTGAGAAGACATCTACATATAATGGGGCTAAGTAATAACCCCATTTGTAGAAAATGTGGTATTGAGGAGGAAACCTCAGTCCACCTTCTGTGTGGGTGTGAGGCCTTGGCCTCACTCAGGTATACATATCTGGGTTCCTTCTTTTTGGACCCGGAGGACATTAGGGTACTAGGTATGGGGGCCATCTTGAAATTTGCCGAAGGAACAGGGCTACTATAACCTCGTACAGAATATGGGACACAAAGCTCATGTCTTAAGGCCTAGGTGCACTGGGGCCAGAAGGGCTTAAACCCAAATACTTATCTATTCTATTCTAGAAATTACGATAGGCTGGACGCATACAAAGATTCCCTCTCAATCATATACCCAAAAAACCGTGCAAGCTGAGTTTACTGGCAGTCTAACAGTGGGGAGAACTGGCTTTAAATGGGAGGAAGGTGTACAAGAATGTGCTGCCAGACTTCAACGGTGTCACAACTGACAGCTGACCGCACTGAATAGAACAGTTTGGAGGCAGAAATTGTGTGATGCCAAGGGTTGGCTGCGGGATGTAGTGCTATAAGATGGATGGATGGATTGATACAAGTATTGTCTTTTTGGTGTCGTAAGAACTGCATCAGTAATACTTTGTGGTTCATTATTTGCAATGAAGATAATGGAGAGTGTTAAAGAAGAGATGCTGATAAAATACAGTGTGGTTTGCTGGAACGAACGTAATTGGTTATAGAACCTCGTTCATTACGGCATCTCTTTGTTATAGCATACATTGTAAATATGTGTATTTAGGGGTACTTTATTCTTGGCCCACAGCCTAGAGCAAAATTACCATCCAACTGCTTAACCTAGAGATTCCCTTCATGACCTTTGCAGGCCCAACACGTCATTCGCATGTGCGTGCTGCGTTGGACAATAGTAATCCTCCGCGTTTGTTGTAGCATCTATTTTTGTTGTAGCATACCCAACTGTATTTGGACTTAAGAGAGAGGAAGTAGGAGGAGAATGTAGACAATTGCATCATGTGATGGGGTTTGTGGCTGCTTGCCAAATATTGTTGTGATGATCAAATGAAGGTGGATGAGATCGGTTGGGGCATGTGGCATGCATGGGAGATAAATGCGTACATTGTTTGGTGGGAACATCTGAAGGAAAGTGACTACTTGGGAAACCTATGTGTAGACAGGCAGATAATATTAAAATTGATCTGGAAGACATGGAGTGATGGCAGTGTGGGGAGGGGGCTTTCTGGGCTGGATACATCTGGCATAAGGGGAAGTGGCATGAACACCTGGCATTCTCAGTATCAGTTCTATATGCAGATGAACAGTCAGATTTATGCTCCAGCCGCATTACTCCATGGGAAACGGCGTCTTATCTTCATTGGTTGGGCCACAGCTGTCCTGGTGATGAACATGGCAGAACCTCTTTCTGCAGATTGAGCCATGTTCATCCAGTGCATAGCCATTTACTACAAACTACTACAGCTCATATAATATCATGTACAAATACACGTAAGTATTAAGATTGTAATGTTTCATCTATTTTGTCTGTGTGCATGTGCAGGTGTGCACATGCTCAGTTGTGTGTTCTGAAATGAAACCAAGATGCAGCATACCCTTACAGCTCATTGCAAATAATTACATGTTCTACAAACTGTAAACACTCACCAATGTCATCTGTTGAATTCTTGAACAGACTAATGAAGCTGTTACTACCATGATAGTCAAAGAGGTAGTAATAGATTGTTGCCCCTCTCTTAGAATGAAACCTCACGGCTGAATTCATCCCAGCGAAGAATAATAGGTCTGTAAACATCTGTCATAGAAACATTCTACTTCAGTGATCTATTCAAAGACAGTGCATGAACAACATTTAACCCACCTCATAGAATAGCATATTGCATTTGTATTTGCTCTGACTGTAGTTGTAATATGTACAGTTGTCCTTATGCATTTCATGAAGATATATGGAGGAGTGGAGGTATAGCACCAAGCATTCTTAACATTGATTGGGCAGCCTCAAGTTCTGGCTGCTCTACCCCCTTGGAGCAAATCCCTGTTATAAATTAATATTAAAACAGATCTTAAGGAAATTGTGCTGATGATGGAGACTGATTTGTTGTGTGATCTTGTGTGGATTGTAAGGAATATTTGGGTTTCATGAACACGATATTATTTGACTGTCATCTGAAAAAGGATTATTCAGTATGCAGTTACTACATTGCAAACATTACAACATTACAAACCTTGAACTGAAAGTGAGTATGGCATATGAGAATTGTCACAGTTTATAAATGAAAACAAGCATGAATTTCAGCCAAACACTGGCTAATAAACTGTTTTCATAAATCTCCCAAATTAATTAGTTTGAATCACTGTTGTGCAACAATAATCTCAAGTAAATTGAGAACTGGAAATAAAAATGTTTCTCAAAGTATATACATGGGTGAGTTACACAGTGTCTAGAGACTTTATGTAAATTTTGTTGTGTTGGCTGTACTTTTGTAGATGGCATACAGAAACCTGTGGCCCACTGGTCTAAATGTACTGAAAATAAAGGTGATTAAGTGGAAAAATGATGCTGCTGTACAGACTGCAGTAATATCGTGTTGTGTGCTGAGCTGTTCAATTTAAGGAGCTGATTGTTCAGTTCTGTATCACAAGAGGTCCTAAGTTAAGCAGGTGAATCAAGTACACGCCCCCTACCCTACTCACTTACCTGTATATCTATCTGTGGGCCACCCCAAATGCCTTCTGGGGTTCTGACTAAAAAATTGTATTTACTCCTGTTTTGTCCATGCGTTCTATTTGCTACATTGTCTTAAGTGCCCTATACACTGGCCATTAAACTGAGCGATTTTACTGTGTCACTTCATACCTGATGGAAAAAATGAGTAAACTGCGCAGTTTTGAAAGACAATAGAACAAGCCTTAGAACTGCCCTTTGCAGTCGTCTTTCACACAGAGAAATGCGCAGTTCACCCAGGGAATCTCACAGTTTCCTCAGTTTACCTGCCGACGCCACAATGGCATCATCTCAAGGCACGTCCATTTCTAGCAGTTCATTCAGTAGATGAGTATTGCATGACATATTCCTTTTCAAATACCACTTATTGCTCCACATTTTTACGTTCTATTTTTTTCTTTTCGGATAACATTATGGCCGATGTGACTAGTAAACAGCAAACAAAAGCCTTGTTTTTATCCACCATAGTCACACGCACAAGTAGACAAACAGAACTGACAAAAAAACTGACAAATCTGATGGGAAACCTGTGCTGTGATAGAGAACATTCAGTTCAGTTTTTTGTGCAGTTTTTTTTTACAAAGTTAAACTGTGCAGTTTAACTTAGAGTGTATGGGGCCCTTTAGATTTAATGTCCCAAATAATATGCAGTGAATCCTACAGATTATGAAAGTTCTCATATTTAAGTTTCTCCATCCTTCTATTATTATGCCTGTTATAGCTTAGATATTCCCCTCAGTATCCTGCTATCAAGTACCGTTGATCTCAGTATTTCCCTTACCATAACAGATCCAAATTGGATGCTCATGCTAAATTTTATATTATATAAACAAAAAAGAAAATTATTTCTTACATCTGTAGCACTTGAGAAAACTGCAGCACTATTTGATCTGTCTCTGAAGTAGAATTTCTGGATGTTTTGAGCCACATCTTTGGCAACTGATTTGTCCTCAGGGTTAGAAAGCAGTGTCTTTAAGATATAACTTTCCTCTAAATTAAAATGCAATTCCTGTGGTCCACCTGTAATGCAGAAAGTATCAATTGTTGTTGTGACCTTGACCATTGGAATATTAGTTGCACTGGCAAATGTAACAATATTTTAGAGCACCAGTAACAACAACAACAACAACAACAACAACCAAAACAACATTAAGTAGTTGTAGTAATAGTACTGTTAGTAGTGGAGGTGTTGGTGGTGGTAGCAGCAGCAGCAGTAGTAGTAGTAGTAGTAGTAGTAGTAGTAGTAGTGACAAGAAAAAGTTTACTCCTACAACTATGACAACTATTTCTACTTCTACTACTATGAATATGACTACTGCTACTACTATTACTAGTACTACTACTACTACTGCTACTACTACTACTACTACTATGACTACTACTACTACTACTACTACTAATAATAATAATAATAATAAATGTAATCTACCTAATGGGAAGTGAATCTCCAGCCTACTGCCACGCTTTAGTACTCAATATGAGAATCATATTGTATGTGCCTGCATTAGCACATACCTTCCAGAAACATCATGTATGTGTCTGCATTAGCACATACCCTCCATAAATATCATGTATGTGTCTGCATTAACACATACCATCCATAAACATCATGTATGTGTCTGCATTAGCGCATATTGTCCATAAACGTCATGTATGTGTATGCATTAGCACATACCGTCCATAAACATAATGTATGTGTCTGCATTAGCACATACCTTCCAGAAACATAATGTATGTGTCTGCATTAGCACATACCGTCCATAAACATAATGTATGTGTCTGCATTAGCACATACCATCCATAAACATCATGTATGTGTCTGCATTAGCACATACATTCCAGAAACATAATTTATTTTTTTCTGCATTAGCACATACCGTCCATAAACATAATGTATGTGTCTGCATTAGCACATATCATCCATAAACATCATGTATGTGTCTGCATTAGCACATACCGTCCATAAAACCGGCAATTAAAGGAGCAAAATGTATGATATACACAGTGGTCGTTATTGATCATACTGCTAGGGCTGGAAAATTATACATGGGTGAGTCAGAAACTATCCGGAACAAGTTTTTAAATGTTTGTTTGGTTGGCTGTACTGGTCACTGTGCACGTAGAAACGTATAGCCTGGCAGAATAAACTCTCTGATAATAATTGTGATTATCAACTGTACAGACGGAAATACAGTAATGTTATTTTGTTTTAAAACAGGAATACAAGTAATGACTTAGGTCAAGCAAAGCTCTAAGACAGGCTGGTTATGTACAAGATTGAAGAGAAAGTAAGCAAAAAGTAGTTAATTTAACTTTATTATTCCCGATGTGTTCCATATTAAAACAAAGTATATACATTCATCCAACACATCTACAACCTTTACAAAGTATCAACCAGGCTACATGTTTCGGCCCACCTGGGCCATCATCAGGCCTTACATATGAACAGGTTCGTTTGACTACAGAACATTTTGGGATCCCAAACTGTTTTTAAAGATGTTATTATAGTGCTGTGTGCTGCTTGATATATTAAAGTTAAAACAGATACTAAAAAGATGTTAAAAAGACAAATGTCAATTACGAAAATTATGTTATTTAAAAGTTCTTCAGTGCCTATTATCACATTGACGTGCCTTCGTTTTCTATTAGATATCTTGCGTTGACTACGTGCTATCCCCTGTTGATGTTGACTTTCTTCCGCGGGTTATTCACCTCGGGTTAGAGGGTATTTTCACTTCTTAGGTTTGCTGTCTTCGTCAGTGCGTTTTGGATTGCAGTGGTATGTTGTTCCATAGCCTGACTTGCCCAAATCCGTGTTGATTATGTTTTTGTTTACCCTATCTGTTAGCGGACAAAGGTCCTTGTCTATTTTTCTGTATTCTTGCACTAGGTGTTCCTTGACGTTCGTCTTTCTGACATGCCCTGACACTGTTTGTGTTGCTTGTTGTTACATTGGCTGGATCCTTGAATTTCTGCTTCCGTGTGTACATAGTCGTGGCTTTGTCGGAACAGTTCTTTTTAGCATCCATTTTAAGTTTAATGTATCAAGTAGCACACAGCACTATAATAACATGTTTATAAACAGTTTGGGAACCCAAAATGTACTGTAGTCAAACGAACCTGTTCATATGTGAGGCCTGATGATGGCCCAGGTGGGCCGAAACATGTAGCCTGGTTGATACTTTGTAAAGGTTGTAGATGTGTTGGATGAATGTATATACTTTGTTTTAAAACGTATTTAGGTACAGATCTGATGAAGATGGGCATTTGAAAGCTACTGTCTTGGAGGATGGGCACATAAGAGATTGGGAAAGGTAATGGTTTGCTTTGAACTTAATTACTGTGGTTCAGAACATTTTCAAATGACATGCCCTTCTAGTGACAGTAACCATTGCAGTTCCAAGGTATCAGAAATTTATTAGACTTTTTGATGTAAAGGTTTCGTCTCACCTGCTTGGGAAGAATCTGGAAGAGAGCCTGCCATAAGCCCTCCGTCACTTGATGTTAACCCCACCATCCAGGGCACAAGTTCTAGGTCCTTACTGAGCAATATATTCTTGGGGTAGTCAGTTAGGAATGCTTCATCTCCTTCTCCTTGGTGGTTCTCAACAAGTGGTGCGAACTTTATAAAGTTATCTGTGTCACCCTGGAAAGTAAAATGGCTTGTCAACATCAAATGTACCAGTGTGAATTATGATCTATATTAATATTTTAAACTTGGCCACTTGCACGTTATTAACTCTTTGCTAAGAAGGCATATTGAGGGAATGCAAGCAAGTCACTCTCAGTAATAGAAGAATATGGGTGGTAGTTCCTTTCCCTGACCCCCAAAAATGCATGCAGAATATTTAGGCGCTAACTGAATCCCAAAGATTCTGAATCCTGTCACTCTTGACAGGAGTTGAACCTTGAACTCAAGGCATTATTTGTTGGTATTAAAATGTATTTCCTTTATAAAATCTCTCTCTTCTGAACTACATTTCAGCATGATATTAGAGGGGAATAAACTTGATTTCCTTGAACACACTATGATAACTAAGTGTGGGTGATGTTCCTATTGACCAGTAGACAGTGTCCAAATTTGTGGATCCCTCTTCCTATGGACAGGACAATTAAATGTATACTTCTGCATAACAAGGAAGATGTTTGAAGTAGATCATATAAATGGACTGAATTTTCTCTTAGAAAGATGTGTTTCAGTACTGGAAGACTTCATTACCAAGATGGAAGTTGGAAATTTCTTCATCAGCCGTTCCCAAATCTGCTCACAAACATATCTGCCATCAAAGTAATCAGTTCACACAACACCTTCCCCCAGAGAAACTAAGCTGAAATAAATAATGCTAATTTTTTAAAAATATAAACCCTTACTGCGGTGTGCGTAATGTAATATGGCTGAAGGAAAGGCACTTCGCTTTTGTGAAGTTATTAATATTTGTAAAGTCAAAGACTGCATTCTTTCAAGCACTGTATTTAAAGTCTATGTAAGCAGGTTAATTCCTGCTTGCTGGTCTGCTGTGTTCTACATGGTGGTTGCTCATGTTATTGCTGTTTAGCTTTATAATATATTCAGCATGTATGTGGCAACTTACTTTAATGGCACGGTCTGCACTGTACAGCTTGTATGCATCCTGTTTCCTGAGACAGGAGATAAGGTCTTTGCTTGGGTGAGCAGGACAGTCCAACAGCTCTGCCACTTGCTCTGAAAGAGCTTTTGCCCTTCCTTTAGGTGTGAGAGCCCAAGGACATGTAGCAGTGCCACTCTGGGAGATGGAGCGGTGGAATAAACCTGTAAATGGAAACATCTGACCTGGAGTAAAGTCAACAGTCCGAAAAGTGACCATTCCCAATTCAAATTGCTGTATTTAGTGTATATTGTGCTGTTTCAGACATGGGGAGGATATACTGACTATAGAGTATTTTTATTAGTGTGGAGTAAATATTTGGGGAGTGACGGTGAAAAAGAGACTGTGTTTCTTGATTTCAAACTTTTGCCATGTTCTGAATGTTGCATTCTTTCTTATGGGTGATTTGCCGGCGTCTGAATTGTATTTGCCGACGTTTCGGGAAACTCTGTATGTTCTGTCTTCATGGGCGGTGTAAGCGTGAAGAAGGGACACACCGGGTGTCCCGAAATGTCGGCAAATAAAATCCAAATGCCGGGGAATTGCTCAAAAGCAATAGTACGATGAGACTGTTTTTATTTTAGCTTGTGTATGCAGTAGTCATGTTGAGCAATAAAGGGACAAGAAGCAAATAGAATAACTGGTGCTTGTCAAGATTCATTATGACTGCATTGCAAATATGAGCAAATAGTTGCATGTGTAATATTTTGTTTTTTTGTAAGTGAAATGTAAGAAGCATTTTGATGCTTTTAAAGCAATTACATGCTGTTTATAAAAAGCTATAACTTTTGTGCGCTTAATTCAGCACTATGTGATGAAGGTGAGGTCCTCGACACATGCTTAACCTAGGTTGGTTCTTAAGCTGCATATTCTGAATGATTTACGACTACAAATAAAGAGTCGATAGTACACATATGATGAGAGTATTGATGCAACACAGCTGGTCTGTCCACAATGGTCAAGAGAATTTTATCTCCCACTGCAGAAAGTTTAATCGTGGTCGTTCAGCTAGAATGAACGAGTTGACCTGGCTGTGCTCTTTATAAGATTTTCACTGTTGGTCACTTCGTTTCCATGCTTGGGGCAGGACTCGACTACAGTTTTGGTCCTTCTTACCTTTGCTGGCAGGTGACATCATGTGAAAGTGAGTGCTGGCACCACCTGCACTCTCACCAAATATCGTCACGCTGTTCGGGTTTCCACCGAACACTGCGATATTGTCACGCACCCAGCGCAGTGCTGCCACTTGATCTTTCATTCCATTGTTACCAGGACACACTGCATCTTCAGTACTTAGGAATCCTGTGAACATTCACATAATTTTGTTATGGCTGCATACAAAGTATGATCATTTGTGGTAATATTCTGTTTACTTCTCTTTATAATTATCTGATATCAACTTGGTTCTTACCATTTTCAACTACAGTCTTCTTAAATCACAAATATGTGTTCACACAGAGCCAGGTTTCCCTGTGCCATGCAAGCTGCTAACAGACATTATTAACTTCTTACTGGGGCAGTCATCATACATGTTTTTACCAAGAACTTTGTTATTAAAACTTACGGTGCACTCATTTTCTGCATTGAAACATAGTCAATAACTGCTGTATACTGAAGTATTCCGTCGGACACAACAGAAACATTTTACTTTTTTGTCAGATATTTGGCTTTTTTACGACATGTTTCGGCCACCTTGACCTCTTCAGGTGATAACACCATGTATGAAATAATGCTTGTTTTTAACCTCAAAGGGCAACCTCCATTAATGGCTCAGTTACTCAAGAAATTTTACTCTAATTTTCACAGTTGCACTGTGCATTTTGATGTTATAAAATCTTTTGTTTGTCTAAGTAATACACACTTAAATTGCTTTAAAATGTTAAAATTTATATGAAAAATAGTATTAAATGCTGCTACATGTTTCGGTTTAACAAAACCATCATCAGGCAGCCTATGGTGTTTGCTTTGCTAAAGTTACAATACTGGCGTCAGTTAAAACCGAAACATGTGGGGGCATTTATTGTAATTTTTAATATAAATTTTAACCTTTCTAAAGCAAATTAAGTGTGCATTTGTTGGAAAATTAAAAAATTTGATAAATTTTACTCTGTTTATATCTTCTTTGAAGGAGCAAATTTTTTTTTACCTATCCTGAGCCAGATGAATTTAATTCAAACTCTCACATCATTTCTTTAAGTTTCGTTTTAATATTTTATTGTCTTCTTTTTCCAAAAAAGAATTTTTGTTACTGTTTCTTGTCGCCCATATCCTGTTTGACTTACTACGCTGGCCAACAGCTAACTTTATAATTCTGTTGTCAATTTTTTCAACTACTCTGTGACTCCTGGGATTCCACATTACATATCAAATGCTAGGGCGTATATAAAAAAAAAGCTTCTTACACGCTGGTTTTACTATGAGTTCGGCAGTGCCACTGAGGCAGTGATCTCTGTGAGGTACGCGCTGAGGATGAAAAGATAATTTTTTATAACCAGTTCAGTGTTCTTTATGAGGTAGGATCTGTGGCTGAAGAAACAGTTGTCACGATGGTAAAGGTAAACGAGCAGTTGTTCTTGTCCACTTCATTAAGGTTTATGTGGCAGTGAAATTATAACCACTCATTATTAACCTCGGTAGTTTGTGCAGGTGATTGCTTAGCTCCACGTCCCGTCCGCGTTAGTCCCAGGGTAAAGAACCCCTTGCACCCACTAAATAAGGAGCTAGATGGTCCCACAGTCGGTCTGGGGTGCTTCGGAGAAGACAAAAATACCTCGTCTCTGTAGGGAATTTAACGCGAAGTTTCGGTCGT
>Ga0268261_10000755_pt1 | contig 21070 bp, 15 predicted proteins | sample TergutNc150P1_FD_190353 | JGI IMG/M metagenome (GOLD analysis project Ga0268261, IMG submission 190353) | Nasutitermes corniger P1 segment gut microbial community from laboratory colony in Florida, USA - Nc150 P1 (SPAdes) (version 2) | ecosystem: Host-associated > Arthropoda: Insects >...
GCCGCCGGGCTCTAACCTGTCTCCTAAAAAAAAAAATTCGTAGCCACAGTGACATCTAACTTTTATGTGATTTTCCCTCCAGCCAAAATCAGCCACTGATATTGAGGGATGACTAGTGCATTGGTATTTTGAAAAATAAAAGAAGAAACTTAAGAAGTCTTAGATGAACTTAAAAAAAAAAAAAAAAAACAAGAAGTTAGTCATTGTACTAGGAATATGAGTGAGTCACAGAATGTTTTTGTGTGTATGTGAACTCAGTTGCAGACAGAGTTACATTACAGTTACATTTATGAAATTATTTTATAACAGAGTTTTTAAAATCAAGCATTAATTATATGTATATGTATGTGGCCTCAGGGTCATGCCCCTCCCCCCCATATGAAGAATTATTGGTGTGCGTCTGCTTCCCAGCATATAGTTATATTGCTTGAATTTGCTTTTTTGTATAAGAAAGAATTGCATTTTGTTTGGGTGAAGTTGGTATAATCACTTTTGGCCTTATGAGTGTAACATAGTTTTGTCTTTACTGTTTGATTACTTCTAATTGTCATATGCTCAAATTGTATGAAGCTTCAAATATCAAAAACTATCATGCAGGAAATGATTGGGAAGCCACACATGTATTCTGAATATCATGTATTTAGTGTGCTGCACATAGGAATACAGACATGAAGTTGGTACCTTCCCATGTTACATGTCCTGTGTGTACTAAGTTTAGAAAATTCTTTAAATATATGATACAAGGGGCACCAGAATCTATTTACATGTGATTATTGCGACGCTTAAAATGAAGAAATGCCACAATAAATTAGACATTCATGAAGGTGCTGAAATCTGTTAGTAACATTTGATTTGTTTGGATTCTTGTTTGGTTATGTTTTTAATCAGTTGTTGTATTTGTGAAGTTATATACATAATAAAGCCTGTGTGGCATGAAGTAGACACATGGACACAAAAGGGTGGTGTTAGAAATAGATTCTGATGCCTTAAACTCAGTTTTTGTGAGTAGTTGCATTTATGATTGAATCGGAGAAGTGACTGACAGCTGGAAAGTGTTGGGACAGGGCATGTTGCAAGTTAATATTGTGTTTAACTTCACTGTATCCTACACTGAATTGAATTGTAGTGTGCTGATTGTTACTGAAATGCGACATTTGATGTTGAGGATTTGGGTCTTAGGGGTTGTTATGCTGAGTAGCAGGGTCATTGATTCCTGACATTTGGAAGGAACACACTGTCTTCATCTTCAAGGGTCACCGAGTGCTCTTGACCCAGGGGAGTTTTTTCTTGTGACTTGTGGGATTCATCTGCCTTCTTTTGCCCAATTTCATTTTCCTGTCAAGATTTATTTACTGTAAGGCACTTGCACATTGCCTTCATTGCCTCTTTCTTGTACAGTACACTGTGCTGCACACCAGCTGTGATACTGACATGAGGGTAAGGGATTGTACGTTGACTTACTCTCACTAGATGTTAGATCTTTGAGGACTCCTGGACCCTTGAAGATGAAGGTGTTGCATTCTTTCAAAACGTTTGGAATCAATAACTCCTCTCTTCAGTTTATCAACTCAGAAAATCTGGATCTTGTGATTGAAATCTTCCAAATTGTTGCAGCAGGAGATGGTAATTATGTTGCATTTCAAAGCCCTGTGCACTAGGAAACTGATGGAACCAAACTTTATCAAAAGTACCTAAATTCAATAACTAATGAAGTTCTGTCAAGACAGGTATGTTTATACTGCAGTATTAAACTGGGCCAAGCAGCAGTAAGAATTCACCAGTGCTACTCTCTAGAAGAACACACATTTGGCAAAGGTGGACAGCAAAGTGCTGATGGAGCATTATGTCTACTGTTGTAGTTGTATGCTTGCATTCATGACAATTGCCTTCCTTGCCTGTTTAGACTTGTAATGTACATACAACAGAGAAAGCCCTCTTCTCTTACATATACAGATTTTGTTACATTTGGAATAACTTGGGTCAAGGAATGGGCCTTTTGGGAGGAAATTCAATGAGAAAATAGCTAAAGAAATGTAAGCTTTTATACAAAGTATGCTGTCTATGGGAATTTCATTGTTTTCGTTTGGTCTCCATAATTTTCATTCTTGTAATTGTCCAGTAATAAGAATGTCTTCATTACAGAGACAATGTTGCTTTTGCCAGATATTCAGGTATTGAAGATTGTTTTTAATTTAATAGTTATTATTATTAACCTTGCAAACTGTGGCAACTCAGAATTTCTGAATCTGATAGTACCAGGGTGCTGCTCGGTTACAGTGCCTCTGTAGTTCCTTACCATTGTACGTCTTATTGCTGTCATCCAGTGGAGTCTGCCTTATGGTTTCTCACACCATATAAATGAATTCCATTATTTCCCTAGTCAGACAAACAATGGGAATGTATAGAAGGCTATTAGTGGGGCTATTTTCAACAATTAAATCAGCTTGAGAAATATAAAATAAAATATGTCTAACAGGAAGGTAATCAGGGGATTCTTCAAATTTTGTGTGGTGTGATGCTGTGTCACCTGATGGGTGTTTTTTGAGATTTTGAATCAACAGGGTGGGAGTTCCTTTGAAATATTAGGAATCATTAACCAGCGATACAGTGTCACATCCCAGAAGACCTGATCCTGAACTTCTCTACTGTGCCAATCTCAAATCTCACACAAGATTTATTTTCGGCTTTTCTTCAACAGTACCTGTGACTGGGCAAAGAAATTCCATCCAAGGCTGCTGAAATTGTTTGACTGTTTCATTTGGCAGCATGCCTTTCATCTTTATATGGGATTTAGTAGAATTGTACTTGACTATTTTAAACATTCAGAGGACATTTATTTATTATCTTCTAGCCCCTTTGATGATCGTATCTGTGCTGTTTAATTCGTTAGCCTTATATTGCTTTTGCTTTTCATTTCACCATGGAGAACCAGGGAGTTTCATTTTGTTTTGTTTTTACCCCAAATGAGTTAGGTCCTGTTGTGAAATGAGAGATGATCCAAATTTGTGTTCTATCAGTTTGCTTCTGTATCCAAACTTCTGTACTTTAAGGCACTTGAACTTTGCTGTCACTGCATTGTTCAGAGATTGTAGTGAAGATATTTGTTGACAGACCTACCCTTCTAGATGTCATTTCACAGGATTTGTCAAGTTCTGTACATTAGATGGCTTCTAATTCTCAGCATTCTCATTAGCAGTCCTAGTCCCCACACTATCAGGGATACAGAATATTCAACCTGTCATGAAGTGGCAAGTATTTACCATGCATCCTCTGTGATTTAACCTGTTGTGTACGAGTGTCATGTGATACTTACGACTGATAATGATAATACATTTTTCACAATAATATTTGTTGCCTATAATGACTACCAGTTGTCCCATGCAGCCATTCTTTATTGTGTAGCTGGCTTGTGGCAGCTCTTTGATATAAGTGTGCAGTTTTTCTATGTTTCTCTTGTTTGATTCCCAGGTGCTCATAGTGTAGGTATAACAGGCTACTCCACATGCAGCAGTGGGCCATTAAATATTCACACAAGTGACTCAGCATTAACAGGTATTTAACTGTTCCTACTATAAGACTAACTGAGCAAACAAGACACTGAAGGCTACTGCAGTGGCTGATCTTCTTTTCTGTTGGTCTCTCAAAAGCTTTCTTTTCATGAGAAATTAGTATTTCATGCTTTGGAGTCATATTATAAAAACTGGATTTGGTTACATTTTTGGTGGCCAAGAATATAGATGCCTATACACATATCAGGAGGATTTGCTGCAAGACTAGGAGTGTATGAACTTTACTGGTAAGATAGTTTTAAAAGATAGAAATATATTCTAAACAAAGGATAATCTTTGATTAGTTGTGAAGAAGGTGCTAATTCAATTATCAGATTTGGCACATGTCAATGTGGCAAGCATAGAATCTAAAAAATTATGTGCTTGGGGCACAGAAAGAAGTTCCAGGATTGCAACCCCCCACCCCTCATTCAAGACCCCTCATTCAAGGTGTTACACTTTCCTCTCAAGCATACATACCTCATATTCCCTTTATATTAATTTTTGTGGTGATAATATTTGTTGGCAGCAATTTGACAGACATGAACACCTGAAAATGTTTCAGTGGACTGAAGCACAGTCATTTCCAGGAATTCAAATGATAGGCCTTTGTTCATCCGGGAAGTTGTTTGGCAAAGGTGTGTAGCTGGTTACCAGTGTTTTGGGGCTGGTATGTTTTTTGGAAACATCACTATCCAACTACCTGCCCAGGCCATGCAACATCCCTGACAAATAAAGACCTCACTGCGGTGTAGCCTAATCCTGAAATCTTGGAAGATGTTGTTGAGATATTGCACTTACAAAGAAAACTGGAGCTGTGTGAGGCATTAAAGTGAAAAAAGCATGCGAAATTGTCAGCTCACACAATGTCACATGGCAACTGTTTAAGACCAGTGCAGGTTTGTGAGTATATGACGCTGAGAAACAGCTGCCTTCATTGCTGAACAACTTTGCTCTGCCAGAAATTGCTAGCTGACTTCCAGCAGAACGTTGCTGGTTGTCATTGGCAAGTTGGGCTTAAATGAAAGATTGCATCCTGTGGCAAATAGAAAATGCTTATACAACCCCACTGTACTTCAATTTGCTATCGAACCATACTGCGCATGATATCAGGGCAAAATCTGTGTGTTGAAAACATAAGTGCAAGGAACTAGCAATGGGTATATTTTTTGACTGCTTATGCTGGTAACATGTGAAATTTAATGACATGAAAATAGATGCTACTCATTAAAATGTGTTGCTGCAAATTTTATATTGCAAGAAATTGTTTCTTTAAGTTCAGATTATACTAAATTGCATTCTGTTTTCAGTTAAATGTAATTCTGCTGCTCCAGTTTTCCATCACCTTTGTCTTGTTCCATTAGGACAAGTAGAGCTTATTTATTCTTTTCCTTGGAAAATCTGTATGTGAGATTTGAGGTTTTTACAGTGGTGTGAATCAGGCTTATGGTGTTATGGTTCATTACTCCACCTAGTACACATGATTAATAGCAACCTGCTGCATCCATTTTCAACCCTTGAACTGGAAGTAGCAGGGTACTCTGAATATTGGTACCTCTCTACCAAACTGCACAGTGTCACAAGCCAGGAGACCATAATTTTAAGAACTTTCTAATTTATCATCCTTAAAAATATGTATTGTTGGGGAAATATAGTTTTTATGAAAAGCTGCAGAAACAAACATTAAACATAATTGTAAAATTGGTATGATTAATGGTTTGGGCAGTTTTTGCTGACTCCACTGGTAGGTTAAATATGATGACATTTTCAACATTCACGTAAGTGAGAGTGATTTTAAATTTTAGTATGTTTCCAACTTTTGCTGTCCTGTGTTTACTGATTCAGCACTGACAGGCGTGTAATGGCACAAATTTTTTAAAAATTGCAGCTGTCTTCCTTTTCGTACTTCAGACATCCTTATGAACATTTTCAGTTTGTCAGTATTACATCCTGGTTCAAAGTTTACGTTCTGTTACATTTAGTTACTGAAAGGAAATTCAAATATTGATGATTGGATTGTGCATGAAGAATTCCTCATTTTCTTTAATTATCACTAATGATTAAATAAGATTTGAGATTGTTCACATTAGACTGTACATACACTTTGATATATTTTATGTTGAGCTAATTGCAGGATGATTATAAAGCTGCAAGAAACATCAGATTTGTTGATGAATGAATATTTGAGACATAAGAAGAGCAAGGCATGTAAGGTACTTGCCTCCAGCACATAAACTGAGGGGCGCACAAAAATGTATCCAAATATTCTTTTACTATCCCAATTATTATTATTATTATTATTGTTATTGTTGTTTCATGTTGTTTGTGTATTTACTTTTTCCCAAATAAATAATATGAAAATGGGAGGGGTGCACAATTTTATATTCTTCCTGCAGGTGCAAAATTAGCTAGTTAAAACTGTGATAAATTCTTTGGCACTTTTCCAGAGGAGTGTGAAAATATTGTACTCCCATCTTACAGAATGTATGAAATATCTGATAACTACTTCTTCATGTAATTTTTGTTTTGATTGGGTAAATATCGAGCATCTCTACAAAGACAAAAATTTGCCACTGCTTTCATCACACCCACATATAAGTTTGTAAAGTGCCCAATCATATGGAATTATGCACCTTAAAACATTTGTGTCAAGTTACTTATCTTTTATATGCAGTGTTTTCATTTTACGCTGAGTTTATTTAAATCGCTATTGAAGCTAATTTAAGCCTGCATTTAAGTAGCATTGAGATTTGATGTGAATTTCTTGGTTGCTGTGTTGTATCCAAATCGGACACAAGGTTTGTGACACATGCACAAAAGCCATTCTATGTGTTGAGTGCTTGTCAGTCTAGCAGTGCCTCCATACTCTCAAGGAATTCCATTAAGTAATATAGGTTATTGAATATCTTTTTTGCAGTATGCATGAAAGTATGAATTTGGAGATTTCTAGTATTTGTGTGAAACTGTTAAATGGATAGTGTTCAGATGCACTTCCATATGTGAGATAATGAATTCAGCTTTATCAGTAGCATGTTTGTCAGGTTTTAGCCACTCTGGCTGAATCTCAATCTACAGGCTTCAGCAGTATGAGTGTTGCAGATGCCCGGAAGCCGAGGTTCTGGATGTTATGATGCTTTTATTCTCATCCTGCAAAGCCACATGCAAACAAGTGTATTTCATTTGATGTTAATAATGTTAATTTTCAAGGAGCAGTTTTGTTTTCAGGGTTGTATATTTCCTCAGGATTAATTTCTTTGTTGTTCTGTGTGTTTGTGGGAACTCTATGAATGTCGGTTATTTAATTTAGATTTGAGCAGTAGATCATGTACTGTAATTTATTGTCACATTTGTGAAGGACCACATCTGAATGTGAAATGCCATTGATATAAAGACTGAATCTGAGGACAAGTAGCAAAATATTGTACATAGGATTACTAAGCTTGGTGCGTCATCTGGTTCTCCAGAAAGACGATTGGACAAGTCCAAAAGCTGAGTAGTCCTACATGTTAAATTCCATCATCAGAAACCTGAGAAACCTTTTCTTTTCAGAAAAGACACTGAAGCACACATACTTAGATGCATCTTATTTGCATTGCCTATTGATCAAAGACAAGATATTCCTTCTTCCTTTTCTGTAGGATTGATGTTTTAGTTTGGAGTGAAAGAGTTTGGATGGGTTGTTAAGAAACAAATTACTATTGATTGAATTACATTATCTCTGCCATGTGTATATTTAAAAATGTCACTTTCTATCTAAACAATATGTAACAGTATTTGGAAATGTGAAGCAGAGAGAAGTCTTCGGTTATTTATTTCCATGGTTGTCAAGGGAGCCCTCCAGAAGGCACTGGTGATTTTGGAAAAGTTAGTATTGCATATCAGCTGTAAGTGGCTCATTGTGGTTTGTAGTTGGGTGTATGATGAGTGAGTGACTATGTACATATGTATAAATTATTTTTTTCAACAAATCATGTTTCTTAATTTCTTCTGTCTCTATCATTCATATTTGGAACCATTCAAAATGTGCATTGTTGCCACATTTATAACTGCAGGACTTGTGAGTGTTTTTCTTAAGTAGCATATATTCTATTTTTACTAGCAGAGTTTATTTTTTTTTGTTTGGGTGTGCAACATGTTGTGTTTGAAATATTGTTCCTGAGCATTTACACAGATCATCAAACTTGTGTGCGATAGCTGGAACAGGGGGATATGAATATAATCATTCCATAAATATTATCACTATGCTTGTGTACCTTCTCCCCCTTAGGAACTGACTGATCATGTCATGTGTACACTTCATGTGCTATTAATGTGTGCGGTGATGATGCTGGGTGGCATGGAACAGTGTGCGCCAAGAATGGCTTCCATACCAGTTGCAGGTCTCAATCACCGTCTTCCTTGCTTGGCAGTAAGAAGGTCCTGACATGAATCCTTGTAACCAGCACGTTTTGCCATAGAACTTCAGGTTGCAGTATTTAAACTTGTATTTATTTACAATTTTGTATTGTCAGAGATGTAGTGACCATGTCCTTATTGTAGATATGCACAAGTATGTGAGTGATAATATATAGAGTTACATAGATGTTACACCGTGTTTTGTACACAAAACCCCAACATGTACCTTTTTTGTAGCATAATATGCCATATACAACAACATTCTGTTAATCTGACGTCTTATAATTTGGAAATCTGATAATCCGGCACTTGAGAAGAGTTGTCCTAAGACCAGATATTTTGCTTTTTACCAAAAAATGCTTTATCGATGAGACAGGCAGATCTCAAGGACACATTCTAAAGTCCACCAAGAGTGTTCTTACATCAACTGTTGTGATATCTCCAGACCCTTGTCTCCTACTCCATCAAATTCTTCAGCTATGAAGACTGCAGAAAACATAGAAGAAGACCCTTATGACCCTGAACCAGTGGGTGGAGATACCCAAATCGAGTACTTTGATCAGTTGTTCAACTCAAGTATAGGGCAGTAACAAAAAATTACCTGTCAGAATGTAGGTCAGTATAGGTACTGGAATATCTGGTAATTCAGCAAATGCCTTGTCCCGTGCAAGTCAGATTATTATTGGAATTTTGCTGTATTTACATTTTACTGCAGGTGGTGTTGAGAGCTGGGTGCCACAGTTATGGTTTCTGTTGCAAGCAGTCTGGTCAACAATCCTCCCTTACCCCCTCCAGCCCCTGAATTTCTTTTCTGAGTGACATTTTTGCGCTTTTTTCCACATGTAAACACAAGAATGCTATACCAGTATACTGTGATTTTGTGACTTGTGCCTCAGGCACTGTACCAGTATATTATTCATGTTGTAGGCCATATATTAAAAGTATCTTGATTTACCATGCATGACAGTACATATTTTTGCATGTTTTACATTTATATTCTTGTCAGCTTTTTATTAATTAAAAAAACAACAAATGTGAAACATGTGACATTGTTTTGTTTGAATGTATGGTACTAAACACAAAACTGGTATTTCCTGACCTTGATTGAAAGATGGCTGGATGAATTTTTCCACCCATCCTGAGTGGGTTATTTAGCTTGAAAATGGTTCTGAAGCACTCATACTTCTTTTGCTACATATGATAAAACAGCCAACTGCATGGAGCAGAGTCCTTCTTGATACCCCAGTCAGAAACTGTACAGCTTTTTTGGAACCCAAAACTCCATTACTGTGTTTACAACAGCTTGCCTATTGACTGTATCATGAGCCAGAGTAGCCAAATCCACATCCTCCTACCATGTATCTTAGGATCCATTTAATATCTTCCTAGAAATACATTGGTCTTCCAATGTTTTTGGACCCATATAGTGGACATTTTTGTTCTGTCACATATATAATATGCCTTGCCCATTGTTTGATTTGGGTATGAACATTTGTCTCCTTTATTAAGGGAAGGGCAGAAGGACATAGGCTGAGAGTGTTTGAGAACATGGTGGTGAGGGCGACATTTTGTGCTTAAGAGGGAGGCAGTAACAGGAGACTGGAGAAAATTGTATAATGAACAGTTCACTGAGAATATTCGGGTGATAAAATCAGGGATGGCGAGATGACAGGGGCATGTGGCATTCAGGCAGTGGGGGAAGAGAAATGTATGCAGCATTTTTGTTGGGGAATCTGAAGGAAAGAGATGACTAGGGAGACCTGGGCATAGATGGGAGGATCATATAAAAATGAATTGCAAAGACAGGATGGGAGTGTGTGTGGGCTGGTCTAATTTTGGCTCAGGAATGTTAATGAACCATTGGGATCCTTAAAATGTGAGAATTTCTTCTGTAGCTGAGGTACTATTAACTTCTAAAGATAGAATTTATTCTGTGAAGTTAGTTTTGATTTCCAGTGGTGTTTTTTTGTGACTTCCTACCTTATTGCGTTTTATGTTTATTGATTGCAGATACAAATCTGTTCAGGCAGTGGTCACTACAGTACAGACAGTAGGCTGCATACAGGTCAGATTATGTTTCCTTAAAGTTAATTAAATGTTCACAGTATTTATAAGGGATAAAAATTAAAATTGCACGTCTTATTAACACCTTATAATGCACTTGCACATAACGTGATGAAGGCAATTCCCATGCAGCAATTCACTGGTTGTGAATTTTATCAGTTGTCTGCAGCAGAATAATTGAGGTCCCCATTCTTCTGGGATGTTGATGAGCCTAGCATGTTGTTTTTCAGTGTGGGACACCAATTACCCAGCAATGTGACACCTGAACCCACAAGAATACATCCCTCATATCGGTGGACCATGGTGTTGGGTGTACATGAACATAATCTGTATATTGAGAGAAACTGGATCGAAAAAAGTTTAGGCAGTGGCAATTAACACTCACTCCATTCAACACATCGATTTTCATCTGTATGTTTGTGATAGGTCATGTTCACTGTGTCTTCCAAGAGTAGGGTAAGAGCAAGTGTATGGGAAGCACCATTTTGTTTGGAATACACCAAAGGAAGAGACTATGTGGATGTATAGACTTGGCAGTGTAACATTAATTAGTAAGATGGATTATAAAGGGATGACTTGTTAAGATACAAACTGGTCAGAATAGGAGATCCAAGGTTACAGAAGCCTGATGTCTCTATCTTCAGGTGACCAAAGAAAGAGTGCTAAATATGGAAGCAGCAGATTCCTTCTTGGTCATATTCCATATGACCTTAAATAATCAATATATGGTTGAGCAGCAGACCTTTTGAATGCAAGTTTTTTTAAACATGATTTTATAGTGACTTGTGTTATGAACTTCTCAAGGAAGACCATTGTGTTACAATAGTAACATTTAATTCTGTATGGGTACCTTGGTTATAAATTTTAATTTCTTGCTAAGTAATTGTGAAGTTAATACACCAACAGTCGATAAATATTTGATTGACTGGCCTAAAACTTTGTAGAGCAAAGTGCTTCTTTTAAGGCTAATTCTTCCATACCCCTCTGGAAGTTTTCCACACTTTATGGATTCTGATGATTCAGTACTATGTTCACAGGATCCTGACTGTGGTCCATGTTCCCATGACATGATTCTAGTCTACACACTTCAGTTTCATTTCTACTTCCTTATGCATGCTACATGCCTGCCCATATCATCATCCTGGATTTGAAGAGGATTACAAATTATGTTTTTATTCAGTCTTCTCTTATTTGGTCCCTCATGGGTATGAATATTCTCTGCAGAACACTGTTTATCCTTGAGCGTTATTCCTTGAATAATGTGACAAACTTATGACTCACACCCATACAAAATAATATTTTAGTCATTATGTTTATAGACAGCAGATTAAAAGACCAAAGACTCTGAAACGTTTCCCCAGTTTATTCTGCTGGGGAGGATTGCATTGAAATCTAATTTAGCGCCATTTGGGCATCATGGGTAAGAAGGCTGTACAAAACGTAATCCATGGAACGAATTGGGTTAGAATGTTGTAGAGAAGTGACAAGAAATGGAGGCGTAATGTTCGGGTTTTGTTGTGTTTGTATGGCTTGGATTGGTACTAATCTATGGAAGGTGCACGCAAGCGATGTGTGTTACAGATGATGTAGGTGTACGGAAATCGTGCGTTGAAAATTTGAGAATGAACTTAACCTCTAAGGTGTCTGTGATGTAAGTGTACCTGAACTATCACGTGTGTTTAAACGTCAGTGGTCTCGTACTGCTTTAGTTCGCTTACATGTCTGGAGTAATGGCCTACGATGCATGTAGTAGTATAGCTTGCAATATAAGTTTGTGAGGTTAGGAAGGTGGATTGTAGAACCTGTAAACGTTTTTAAGAAAGACCAAACATTATGGAGTTAGGTACGACTCATTGTGGTATAGAACTTCCCTTACGTCACGTTTAAAGGCTTGGTTTAAAGTCTGATGCCCATTGCGTGGTTTTTGACTGGAATGTAATGTATTATTATGTCGAGTTGATTGGGCATAGCCCATCCCGAATTTTTACGATGGAGGTCACATTGGTGTTTTAATCTGAGAATATGTTAGCAGTATGAAGTAGTGGTGCTCTGGCCCCCATACTCCACAATTTTTGTTACATAATTTTGCCTGTTGATGGTTTCAGGTGGAAGTCTGAGGGAAAGCCTTGAAAAATTATGAAGAAGAAATCTGCTGTCCATCTCTGCCTTTTAGGAGGGACAGTTCTCCTTGTTGCCCAATTAAGCCTTCTTGGGCTGCTCCTGTATCCATACAATCAACATCATCAAAATTTTTTGAAGGATGTTGAGGCAGTTGTCAACATAACCTCGAAATTACATATGTCTGTATTTGCTGTTGACAGTCAAGTCTTACAGCACTTAACATATCACAGAAATGATCTCAGATCACGATGTGGTCTTTGTGAAGCGAAGCATCCGGCAACATTTGTTACATTATTTACAGGACTTAAGCAGAGTGTGAGCATTGTTTCAGCTTTCTTGATTAATTATTATATAATGTGCTTTTGTTCTTTCACAGTCGTATATAACTTACAGTTTACTGCAGCTAAGTGTTCCTAGTCAGTATGTTGGTGGCTGTCTAGTTGGATGTGATGCCATGTAATCTGGTAGGTATGTACTCGCTCTTTGGATGAACCTACTGCCTCCATTGTAGAATACAACAGCAGGTTTCTGTGACCTGAAGATTGAAACTATGGGTTTCTCCAAAACATTACCTACTGAACAGACTACAGGGTGTCACAAAGTGGAAGATAGTAATCTTATGTACATATGCATGTGACTGTTATTTTGGAGAATGACCATCATCTTAAGTTTCTTCAAACAGTGTTTTGGAAACTGTATTTCTTCCCATCATGGGGTATAAAGGGTGGGAATGTTTCTGTTGAGTGGGTCCATTTATCAAAAGCCATTCTTTTTCTCTGAACCCAGTGATCACTAACTCTGTAACAGGTTTACCTAAGTATGAACATTTTCTCCATTTACAACTGACGATGGAAACAGGGGCAGTTATGGAAACACAGTGTTTGGAAGAACTCAAGAGGATGGACATTTTCCAAAATATTAGCTATACTAGCTGCAATAATGTTCATAGTTGCTGCCATATGAGCCTCAGATCTCACAAATCAGTATGTACTAAGTAGTTGCAAAATTAGTTGTATACAGCTAGTAAGGAATAAAGCAGTGTTGTGCAGGAATACAATACCACAAAATTTCCGTGAAGTACAATATGCTTCATTATATTATTGGTTGAAGAACTATGCTGTATGTGAGATAGGATCAAAAGATTATCTTCTTGGGTTTAGGAAATCCCAGCAGAGCCAAGGTGGTGTAACTAAGGATGTGGTATGTGTGGCTGGGTGAGTGATATCTTGAAGGAACTTGGGAACCAGTTACCCAGTGATGCAGCATCACATCCCTGCAAAAAAATTGGAATTCCATTTTGAACTGAATTAATAATTAATTTGCCTTGCGAAGGGAGGCAGCAAATTCCTCCGAAACATTACACTGCATGGTATGAACACCTACCGACCATTTGAGCAACACCTGCTATGAAAACCTGAACACTTGTATGTAAAGTGTATTTTGTTGCATGTACGTGATCCGACACCAAAAAAAAAAAGAGATTAACCCAATAGCTTGGGAACCAAGAGTGGGAGGGGAGAGACAGATGACTATAGAACATGTTCTGACCTGTCACAGTGTTACAAGGCCAAGCTCGATCGCTTTACTCAGTACAAGTGGATGCATCTTCAAACATAGGCATGTTTATATCCTTGGTCAGAAAATAGACTGCAAAAGTGAAAGACGAGTTAACATCAAGTTTGTTGTTAAAGTGAAGAAATCCGCAATGGAAACTTTTCAATTACTGACTGAGGCTTATGGTGAAAACTGCCTGTCTTGTGCACACGTGTTTGAATGGCACACGATTTTCAGAAGGCAGAGAAAGCTTGAAGGATGATGATCACCCAGGCCGTCCACGCATAGCTGTTACAGATGATAACACTGAAAAAGTGCGGGATGTGATTCTAAAAGACCGAAGGTTGGGTGTTTGAGCAGTAGCTGAGGAAGTCAATTTGGACAGGGAAAGTGTTCTACAAATTCTAAGGGAAGAATTGAACATGAGAAAGGTTTGTGCAAAAATGGTTCCAAAACTACTGTCAGATGAACAAAAAGAATGTCGCAAGGAATTGTGTTTGGACCTTTTGCAATGCATTGAGAATGAACTAGATTTGTTGAATTTGATAATTACTTGTGATGAAACTTGGGTATTTACGTATGATCCGGAAACCAAGCGACAATCAATGCAGTGGAAGTCAACATCATCTCCAAGACCAAAAAAAAGCACGCATGAATCGTTCGAAGTTCAAGGCCATGTTGATTGTTTTCTTTGATATCCAGGGTATTGTGATGGCAGAGTGGGTACCCAGCAGCCAGATGGTAAATCAGCAGTATTACGCTGAAGTCTTGACAAAATTGCGTGAACGTGTGAGAAGGAAATGACCTGAGTTATGGAGAAACGGGTGGTTTTTGCACCAGGGAAACGCACCAGCTCATAACACATTGTCTGTGAAGCAACTTTTAGCTAATAAAAACATCACTGTGCTTGAGCACCCACCCTACTTGCCAGACCTCGCTCCCTGCGACTTCTGCTTCTTTCCAAAGATCAAGTCAGTGCTCAAAGGAACCCATTTTGTGTCGGTAGAAAATGTGAAACAAAAACAGTGGAGAGCCTCAACAGCCTTACAGAACATGACCTGTGGAACTGCTTTGAACATTGGCAGCATCATATGCAGCTGTGTTTCAACTCAGAAGGGAACTATCTTGAAGGCGATCATAGTTGATTTCTTGAATTTGTTAAACAGAAAGAGTTACAGGCACAGTTTTTTTTTTTGTGTTGGACCATATATATGTCAAGGCTGACCAGGGCATCATGTGAGAAGTACTTGGCCACAGAATAACCATGATTAAGTATAGTAAGGTGACATCCAGTTGATGTGAAGTTAACATTTCATTGTGTCCCTCTCTTTTGCAGGATGAGTTTGTTTTTTTGTTACAAGATGCTAGATTCCATGTTGCTGTTTTACAGAACACAAATCCACCTGAAGTACCATCTGGTATATCTATAAATATACCAATCTGTTATTTGCTCAAGAGGAATATTGTGATGCATCTTGTATTGTTTCATGAAAGGGAAGGTAACTACTGGTGGCATGGCAATCTCCTCAGTGATCCAAGAGCTATATCAGAACTTTCAGCTTTTGGCTTGTCAGTGCACAGTGTGCAAATGATGAAGACTGAAGGAGCATTTGATAAGTTTGAAACAGAGGTTGTCCGTTTGGATGGTGTTCCTTTGTTGATACCAAAGGATATTCCTCGTTTCTTGCACGATGTTTCAAGTTCAAGGTTCATTGAATGCAGTCATACATTAGCAGACTCATTTCACCGATCTCATGGAAGAGATACAACTCATGAGGCCCTGAGGTTTGTCCACAGAGCGTGGAAGCTGCTGTCAAAAGCCAAGACGCTACTCGACAAACTTGGAATTCGATTTTGGATCAGCAGTGGGACGTGTCTAGGTATGTGTGCTTGCTTTGGAAATACTATTGTAAGTTTGAACACTTTAGAGGAATCTCTCCAGTTTTCACATTGCCAGTGTACAGAACACAAGTTGTGGAATGAGGCCTGTTGGTCATAATAATACCTTGAGGCAATACTACAGAGTGTACCTTTAATTCTTTCTCCAGGGCTGCAGCTATTTCAGGAGCTTTATTCTGTATAAAGCCTCCATCTGCCAGGAATTTGTAGTCCATTTTTCACCTGCAGTTGAACTGATCTTATTTCATTGAAGATTCTTGACATGGCATCTTCTAGCTTCTAAGCAGGCTTTGCACTTTCATACAATAGATTTTGACACATGGTAGAGTTCTTGGCTTGAAATGCTGGGAATTTTCCTGTGAATATTGTCTTGCAGTTCTTGTTGGAATGTTGCCTGAATGTTGTCTAAACTGCATCACTCAGTATGCCAGGTGTATCAGAATTGTGTGTTTTTAGGTCTGGAGGTTTTAGAGGCCACAGTCATTGAGCTGTTTATTGTTTGTTGGAAAGACGTGGAAATTATGATTTAGCACATACTCATTGCACCTGAAGGTCATGTAGACACTAACTGCATAGGGAATTTTGTAACCTGTAGTGTTCACTGTTCATGTTGTGGCGGCTTTTTTCCATGACACGTACTTTGAAAATGTTCTCAAAATTAACGCTGCTCAGCAGAAAACATTCCTCATATGCACTGACTTGCTGTGTGTATGCCTCATACCTCAGCAGCTTCTCAAGTTATAGTGATGTGAGATTGACTTAACTCATGGCTGACTTGCCTTGCCTAACCAAGCTTGTTTTTGTCCTATACTCAGGTAACTGATTGCAGATTCACTCCACAGAATCCAACCCAGAGGATGTATTCTGAAGTAAAAGTATAAGAACTGGGGTAATGCATTTCTGAAAAGCGACTGTTGGTTATGGAATTATAAAGAGATCAATTTTGTGGTCTGTTGCAAATAAATTTAATTCCAGGCTACTTTCGTCAGTGTGACATCATCCCTTATAGTAAAGATGTAGATGTGGGTATCTTCATCACAGACTACAGTGACAACATACTGCTCGAGTTCCTTGCACATGGCTTCACATTGAAGCACTGGTTTGGGAAACTGAATGACAGTCTGGAGTTATCCTTCTCCAGTGGAGACCTTAAGCTGGACATATTTTTCTTCTATGAAGATGGACCATATGTGTGGAATGGAGGCACACAGGCAAAATCTGGAAAAAAATTCAAGTGAGTGGAAGGAATGCCAGTATAGGAATTCTTAATAAATTTTTTGAAAATGTTAAAAAAAAAAAAACTGTGGAATAACATTAACAAATGCAGATGTGGTTCTTTTTTAACCTTTACTAGCTGTGTCTTGTATCTCTTGAACAATACAAATGCATGGTCCAGCTGAGCAGAACATTTCTCGCTATTACTCTTGGTCAAAAATATGGTTGCCAATTTTAAAATCACCAATTTTCAGATGAAAAAGTGCTACCCCTGAATTTAAGTGTGGTCACCTGTAGTGGTGGGGGATTTAAAACCATATGCCAAAGTTAAGTGACTGCAGCATAAGTTCAATAAATGTGTTTTACTGAAAATTCAAGTCCAGGAGCTGTGACACTGTTGTTGGATGAATAGTGCCAGACGCTTAAAAGGACTGACCATGAAGATGAAGGCAGTATGATCTTTCAAAACGCTGGGAAGTGCTTACCCTTGGACACAGCATCACATTCTAGACAACCTGAATCTTCAGCAGCACTGCTGTGAAAATCTCAGATTTTGTGTTCAACTGAGAAGTGACTAGGAACACACCTTCCAGAACGCTAACCTTTCCGATACATATATAAACGAATGTGCTTTTATTGTTTTTTATATGCAACATTGTTTTATAATCTACTTACATTAGGTATTTGAAACTAAAATAGTGAAAGGGACTGGAAAACATGCCTTAACTAAGGACTACATGAGATTACAGTCATCATCTGTTGCTGTTGGTAGTTAAAGAAATTTGGTTGTGTTGAAATGGACATCAGGGAAATAGGGAATTCATTGAGGATTTTGAAGTTAAACTTGGAAAATAAGGACATTTGCAAACCAAAAGATGAGGTTAGAAGAATAAATGTAGGTACGTGATAGTGTTGTCAGTTGAAATGAACTGGCTAAGATTCAAACTAAAACTTTCGTGCGGAGTAGTTTTGACATGACGTTTCATGTTAATGATGTTGGAGTGCTAACTATTGCTGCAGCAAACCTGTCAAGGTGGTGTGGTGCAGTGTAGTTTGGTAGGTGGGTTCCACCATTTTGTGTGAACCTGTCAAAGTGGTGTGGTGCTGTGCAGTTTGGTAGGTGGGTTCCACCATTTTGTATGAACTTGTGTAGGTGGTATGGTGCTGTACAGTTTGGTAGGTGGGTTCCACCATTTTGTAGGAACTTGTCTAGGTGGTGTGGTGCTGTACAGTTTGGTAGGTGGGTGCCACCATTTTATATGAACCTGCCAAGGTGCTGTGGTGTTGTGCAGATTGGTAGGTGGGTTCCACCATTTTATATGAACCTGCCAGGGTGCTGTGGTGTTGTGCAGTTTGGTAGGTGGGTTCCACCATTTTATATGAATCTGCCAAGGTGCCGTGGTGTTGTGTAGTTTGGTAGGTGGGTTTGATCATTTTGTATGAACTTGTCGAGGTGGTGCGGTGCTGTGCAGTATGGTAGTTGGGTTCCACCATTTTATATGAACCTGCCAAGGTGCTGTGGTGTCATGCAGTTTGGTAGGAGGGTTCCTCCATTTTGTATGAACCTCCTGCCTCTCCTTCCGTGAGCATAAGGCAGCTGGGCCTCGAGGCTGATCACCCACCTCTATTTGTGCCATGGTTAAGAATGACTGGACTTGTACCTGCACTCCCCCTATATGTCTTAAAGGTGTGTATAGGGACAGCTTTACCCCATATCTTTATGTTTACATTGTGCCTCTAATATCAGGGTAGAAGGGGGTGGAGGCAGCATGTTTCATGTTTCACCCTTTTGCATAGTGTCTCAGCATCACATCTCAGAAGAATAGTCTGTGATATGCTGCCATGGGAACTTATATGTCAGACATATGCTTTATTTATGCTTTTTATGATGTATTGTTGTTTATGTAATGATTGTGACTAAAGTAATGCGCTTAGTGCTGTTGTGCAATGACTGTTCTTAAGTTGTAATGTGGACTTGCGGTGCAGTATTAGTGTAAAGCAAGTATAAATGTTCCAGCAGTGTAGATGTTTGCAGTAAATGGTTGAAAGGAAAGTTGTCGCTGTGCGTGATTAACCCTTTAAACGCCGTGTTAAATCCCATCTGCCATCTACTGGCATTATTAGGAGCTCACCCTATTCTCCACATTAGCAGGATAAGGGTTAAGCACTACACCATGCAGACCAGTGGTAGTGGTGGCATAGCTGTAAACTGGATGTGGCTGAATGGCCAGTGTAATGTTCCATCTGTTGTACCTCAAGGGAGAGAGCCTGTGGTACCCGTTAGGTAGGGGCTGGGTGGGTCCTGTCCATCCAGCTGACAGCCTGTTTACTATTCTGGTGACTGACCAGTTTAATTTTGTATTTTCTCCACTCATTCTTGGGCATGTTTGCAGAGTTTCAGAAGGCGGTTGTTGGCTTCTTTTTGTCTGTCTGTCCATCCATATGGTACAATTTGGCTTTCACTAGGTGGACTTTTGTGAAATTTTATACTCTGGACTTACATGAAAACCAGTTCAGGAAATTAAAGTTTCTTAAAATTGGGCAAAACCTACATGTGTTTATGACTACTTTTGTTATTAGCATTACCATTGTTGCTAACATTGCTGTTGGTTTCTGGTTATCACGATTGCTGAGGTTACAGGTGTTCTGTGGTTATGTGAAAGCACTATAACAGTGGGCATTTTCTATCTCATTACATCGTACTGTCATGTTTCTTCTCTTTCAGGTATGTTTTTCCACGTTTTACTCTGTGCTGGACAGAGTTTCTGGAGCTCAAAGTGAGAGTGCCCTGTGAGACGCAGGCATACATTGAAGCCAACTACGGATCTGACTGGTTCACTCCCGTAACACATTGGGACTGGAAGAGCAGTCCACCAAACGTGAGAGAGAATGGAGAGTGGCCACCAGAGGAGTGGGCTGAAGTAATGCGAGTGTACAATTGAATGTGGTAATTATTCTTTCATTTCATACATGTTTCTTTCATGTAGTACATCTTATCTGCTCTTATCTGCTTCTCAGTCTGTTTTATGTGATATATTTCAGCTAATTGAAGTTATCAGAATTTAGTGTAATGACAAAGTTACCAAGAACCTACACTATACACACCAGTTGCAAAATTATCAGCATTTAGTGTAATGACAAAGTTACCAAGAACCTACACCATACACACCAGTTGCAAAATAAACAACCATTTATTATTACACCAGCATGTTTCGACCCATTTTTTATGGTTATCTTCGGGGAGTGTTGTTTCAGGAACATGTTTTGACAACTGCTGTGTGCAGAGATGGTTCTTTGTGACTGATTCATTTGAAGGGTATGTGGTTGAACATGTGACATTACATTAGAACATAATACCTGCATCAGATCCACTGTAACATTTGTTGACATATCTGAATTATCGAGGTAATGAGTAATTTAAACACTTATATACTTTCACTGTTTGTTTAGGTTCATTTGTGTAGTTGCAAAAGCACATGTTATCTTTGTAATTTCTGTTTGTCTGTTCACATATATGAGCATGGCTCCCACTGGACACTTTTGTGTGGAATTTGGTATTAGGGACTTCTCCATGTCAGTTCCCAAATATTTTTGCCCATTTTTAACCAAATTTCCATTTTCTTGACAGATTTTCATACAATTTGGTATTAGGGACTTGTATGAAAATCTGTCAAGAAAATGGAAATTTGGTTAAAATTGGACAAAAATATTTGGCAATTGACATGGAGAACTAAGTAAGTTTTATTGTTGCGGGCAACATTAAATTGCTATAAAAGTGCTGTCTGACTGAAATGGTATCAGGCTCTTACTTTATGTGTTCATCTGCCATTGGACAGATTTAAGTGAAATTGGTATTAGAAAACTTTGTGAAAATCTGTCAAGAAATTCCAAATTTTCTTACAGTCTGGCAAAAATGTTGGTGGCTATACCTGAAGACTTAAGTATGTTTGTTGTTGCCGGTGACACGAAATTACCACAAAAGCAGTCTCTTCAAGTGAGGTGGTATCATTGTGTTAGGATAGCCAAGGAGGTGTCAACATTATATGCACGTGGCACAGTGCTGTGTTATACATGCATTGAATTGTTTGTTGTTAATTTGAGACAAATGGTAACTGAAGTCACTTTCTTGAGTGTTATTTATGAAGTAAAGAAAAAAGTCTTATATGGAGATGACATCCATCCACCCATCCTTTAAACAATCCATCAATCAATCCATCCACCCATCCATCCACCCATCCATCCACTCACCCATCCAACCACCCACCCACCAACCA
>Ga0268261_10000756_pt1 | contig 21069 bp, 14 predicted proteins | sample TergutNc150P1_FD_190353 | JGI IMG/M metagenome (GOLD analysis project Ga0268261, IMG submission 190353) | Nasutitermes corniger P1 segment gut microbial community from laboratory colony in Florida, USA - Nc150 P1 (SPAdes) (version 2) | ecosystem: Host-associated > Arthropoda: Insects >...
TCATTGGCCTTGATTGTTAATTTTTTTAATTTTGTAGTCTGCAGTGGTTGGTTCCTGCTAAGGAAAAAACTTTCCTTTACTTGTTAGTCTGAAATAGAATCGAGCCAAAAATTAACAATATTCCTTGAAATACATGAGCCATTATTGTTGATAAAATTACAGTAGTGTGGTAGTTACTGGTGAAAATAAAAAAAGTTGATGCAAAACTACATTGAGAGTGGTTAATACTGGAATGGTATACTGCCTGTTGTTTCTACATTGTAACTTATTCATTTCAGTCATTTTTTAAGCGTTTGATGTGAACTCACAAAATAAATGTTAAGTGATATTCTCAAACTGCTGTTATTAAAGGCAGTTGTACTACAGTAATACAGGTTGACTGTTATAAAAATTTTATTCATAAACCCTTACTGATTGTTACTGTGATGGAGTAAAACTGGTTGTAGAACTAAAATTACAGTAGTATTGTATAAACTTTATGTTATTCCATGTACTCAGCTCATTGCATCAACCAAATTAACAGTTTTAATTACATATAAGTATTAAAGACCTATTTCTGACATGTTTTGGTACAAGTGTACCATCTTCAGGGAGCACAAAGTGCTAGTTTTAAAACCAATTGCCAGTGATTAGCAATGAATAATCGCCTAATCATTGGCATTTTGTTTTTAAAACTGGCATTTTGTGCTCCCTGAAGATGGTATCATTATCACGACCACCACCACCACCACCTTCAACATCACCATCACCACCACCACCACCACCACCACCACCATTGTAACACAGAAAGACCGTGAATCAAAGAAGACATTATAGATTTTTAATATTGTTTTATCATAAATCCTTAGATGCTCTAGCATAACTACACAATATAGTATATAGATTAAAAAATTATTGTATATATGGCTGCAAACAGTCTTATCACTTTTTGAACAGCTCTACCACCACAGAATCCATGTGAGCCATCACCTTGTGGACCAAATAGTGTGTGCCGAGTCACCAACGGCCTTGCAGTGTGCTCTTGTCAGCCCAATTTTCTTGGTAGTCCTCCATCATGCAGGCCAGAGTGTGTAGTTAATTCTGAGTGTCCTCAGAACCAAGCCTGCATCTCACAGAAATGTCAAGATCCGTGTCCTGGAACCTGTGGTATTGATGCCCGATGTCAGGTTGTTAACCACAACCCCATTTGCAGCTGTCCATCACGTTATACAGGCGATCCATTTGTCCAGTGCATAAAAGAGGGTAAGAAATTTTGAAGGGATACTCTATAAGAATTCTTTTTAAAGGAAAATATGATATAAAGTAGTAAGTTGCATTTCATACAGTCCTTTGTTAGTTTATAATGTGTGTGAATATATGATATTCCTCCAAAACTGGATGCATTTTAAACAAAAACAAATTGGTTACACAGGAGAAGCTATATATCAAATGTTACGTCTTACATTCTCTTTTAATCCAATATGCTGTAGTGAATCACATTTGAAAGAGTGTGCATTACCAACTAGGAGTATCTGTGTAATAGCCCTACAAGTTTTCCTGTTTTCTTTGTGCTATTGTTGAAGCTGTGTGATTTAAAGATCTGTAACCTGACTTAATGGTTTTTCCATAGAACCTAAGCCTGCACCACCAGCAAACCCATGTGTTCCATCACCCTGTGGAGCCAATTCTGACTGCCGAGTGGTAGATGAACGACCAGTCTGCTCGTGTGTCAGTGGAATGTTGGGTGCTCCACCAAACTGTCGACCAGAGTGTCTTATTCACCAAGACTGTCCAACACATCTTGCATGTGTCCGTAACAAGTGTCGTGACCCTTGCACTGGTTCCTGTGGCTTCAATGCAAGGTGCACTGTTCACAATCATCAGCCAGTGTGTACATGTAATCCTGGGTTCGAGGGCGATCCATTTTCTGGCTGCAATCCAGTTCAAGGTAGGATGAATCGTCAGTGCATGGCTTGCATGTGTTTGGCTTATGTTCAAGATTTACTTCAGCTGGTGCACAAAACGTGCTTTGTCTGTAGCCTTCCAGCTATTTTATGACATTATCCAGTGGCACTAGGGGCATAGCTAGCAGGGGGCAAGTAGTGCAACTTCTGCAGGCAGAAAAGTACAAGTGACAGCAAAAAATGAGCACAAAAAGTAATATAGTTTATTTTTTTCCTACTTGGTCAATAATATAGGCACAGGTATGATGCTCTTGTGACTTTTTATTAGACTTTCTAAAGGTTATTACTGCAATCATTTGTCTGGCTCCTGTTATTGACTCTTAAGCCTCCCTGACACAGCTATGATGCAATGCTGACAGACCGTTGGACTGATGCCTATTGGTCAAGCAGGAAAAAGACACCTTTTATTTTAAAAGAAAACATTTATTTTCTGCTCAAAACGAATTTTGGATTATTGATCCAAATTAAGAAAAGTCAGTGAATAATTGTGACTTTTGTATAGTTTGTAATTTCTGTTAGGGGCAGCCATTGTGATTACTCACCCCAGGTGCCACTGGATGTAACTCACTAAAGTATCGTGATCTTCCATACCACATTTCATGATGCATGATAGATAGAAATCAGCACTTCTCTTACAGATGAAAAATGTCCAGAAGAACTTCTAGAAGAACATCAGTTGTTTTATTTGCAGCTCCAAATGTTCTGTCTGAAGAAAAAGTGTGGTTTTAAATACAGTTGAAGGTAGAAAAATCTTTTGAACTGTGAACTTGTAATTGTTCAAACTATAGGTACAGAATTTTGTTGTACATTTGGCACAATTTTGGAGTCATATAATCTCTGTCTTTTGCAGTACTTACCATATGATTTGCATTTGTTGAACACGAACTGCAGTTCCAAAAATTTCCATTTACCAGTCTAATGTATTTGCAGTACCCCTAGTCTCCTTATGGCTTCCTGACATTTCTTCACTGATAACATCCCCAGTTTTGAACTGATAATTAATAATTATTCTCTCACCATATCCCATTGAATTTTTGCTCTGGGAGGAAAGGGATATTGTTTCTTTCACTGACTTGGACAGTAATCCATTAATCCATGTAAAGAGAGATTTTGAAAGAGCAGTTTTCAAATGAAAATCTAGCAGGATGCTAGTTAAGAAACTTGTTTCTTTCCATTTCTTCTTTTTTTTTTTTAAATAAGTTGTACTGAAATGATGAAACTGCTTATTTTTTATGTATATGTATGTCAACTGACCAATTTTATATAATTTTCCTTTACCAAGTAAACAGTTGCCCTGCAATGAAACAGTAGTGTAAATACATCAGTGTTGCCCTGTAAGACTGGTTATCATTTTGTAACAGTTAAAACGTAGGTTACATAAAATGGTGGCAGATATGAATAACATTGTACAAAATGATCTTACATATGATTTAGGATGTGAGAATCAAGGGTGAAAAATAATTTGCGTGGGAATAGTGCAGCAATTTTGCTTTTGTATTTGTGTTGCTGTATGTAGTCACAAGAATATTCTGTGCTTCCATTTATATGTAGTGGGTAGTGACTGGGCATAGTTACTGAAAAATAAGCAGTTTCCCTGAAGACATATGCATAAAGTGGTGACATGTAAATTGTAATGACTTTATTTTTAATCTAGTTTGCTGAACTATTTATTTGTTGCAAAGATCTCAGGGACATTGCCAGTTGGACATGGTTGAAGGTTTTTGAAAATTTCTGTACATTTGGTGGAAATTTGTACTAAGTTCACATTCTATTTCGATTTCATCATTTGTTATGTTATATTACAGTGTTCCTAAACCCAAACAATGTTGAAAATTACTGACTGATACCAGTAAAAATGCTTGATATCATAGCAAACTGCCACATGTGCCCCAGCTCAGAGCTACCTTGATCCAGTTTTTAACCCTTCCCTTCCTAGGAAAACTCAGCATTGTTGAATCCCCCCCCCTTTTTTTGTAATTCCCCACTGTCTGAATTTTATGTTCTGATGTTTCAGAACACTCTGTTCCATCTTTGTAGATTGTATGAACAAGAAGAATAACTGGGATGAGATTGCTAAGGTATTCATACAGGTAAAGGTAAACCTGTATAAATACCCTAGCAGTTTCGTCCCAGTTATTCTCGTTGTTCGCGTGACTTATGAAGATGGAACAGACAGAGCGTTCTGAAACGTCGGCGCATAAAATTCAGGTGCCGGAGAATCACCCAAAAGAAAGAATACAGCATTCACAATACAGTGAAAATTTTGAAATAAAAAAAAAACTGGGCATTGTGTGTGTACTTTTTGATGAGTTTATTTGTGTGGAGGTATTTGGTTTCTTATGTTGTTCTATTTGTAAAGGGATGTGAGTCTTCCAGAATGTTCATACTGATGTGAGAATAAAACCAACAAGTGCATGTGAAGATATGTGAATTTGTTACATTCCAAATGTTGTAAACCTCTTTATGTTTTGGTCACCTTTGGTGACCATCTTCAGGGAGGTGTTTTATGAAGTATGCATTACAAAGGTTTCAAAATTATTGTACAAATATAAAATATTAAGTTTTAAATATGTGATTCAAAATGTGTTGAAATTTAAAGTAAAAAATATGTTGCCATATAAAATACAACCCCATATTTTATATTGCAACATATTTTCTATCACATATTCCAAACTTAATATTTTATATTTGTACACTGGTTTTGACATCTTTGTAATGTATCCTTTATAAAACATCTCCCTGAAGATGGTCACAGAAGGTGACTGAAACCTGTAAGGGGTTTACAACATTTAGAATGTTATAAATTCACATATCTTCATATGAGATTGTTGGTTTTATTCTCATAGTGAAGCATTAGTGCATGGTCATGAAATATTTGAAATTGTTCATGTTGATGTGTCAACACCAGTACTAGTCATATTTTTCTCTCTCCGATGGAAAACAGTGTTCAGTAACTTGCGCTCTTAACTTTGATGGAAGAATCGCCATTCTGGACAATCTTTTTTCAGTAATGTGCTTATATTTATGGTTATTGCTTTCAGTGCCTGTTGTTTTTACTAGAGGCTGTTGCTTGTGTTTTTATTTTGTGTGTGTATGTGTGTGTGTGTGTGTATTTTATGAGTTGTGAATGTTTCTTTACTTATATCAGTCTAGTCAGCAAGGCACAAGAAGAAAATTACAAAAGCTTAAAATCATCATCAGTATCTATATTACATACTGTCCATGTATGTTAGTGTCATAGAGAATGGGAATGTTTACAACACATGAAATTTGTATATTGTGCATTTACAGTGACTATCTTTTGGGCAAAACTATTGAGACAGATAGATAAGGTGTTGAAATTGTGACATGTTAAGTCACTCTTAGAGTAGAATGATTTTCACCATACCAGTATGGAGAACGGTATTAGGCACGCTGAATACAGATATACCAGTTTCTCTTCATTCATTGTACTGTGACAGAAATGCTGGACATGATGAGGTGATGATTCCATATTATTTAATAGCAACATACAATGTTGTTCATCAACTGGTGAGGACATTTTTATCATTAATTTAATTTTGGTGACAGTGAGGCCAGTGGAGGCACCTAGGCGGCCATGTAAGCCTTCTCCATGTGGCTCTAATGCCATATGCAGGGAACGGAATGGAGCAGGGTCTTGCTCTTGTCAGCCTCAGTATTTTGGTGATCCATACACGGGATGCCGCCCTGAATGCGTTCTGAGTTCAGACTGTGCAAAAGACAGAACTTGCATCAACAACAAATGCAGTGATCCATGTCCTGGAACCTGTGGGATTAATGCACAGTGCCATGTCATCAACCACGTTCCTTCATGCAGCTGCTTGCCTGGTTACACAGGCGACTCTTTGCGATCTTGCTCTGTTATTCCTGCAACTCGTAAGAACCTCTTCTAATCTGTCTAAATTCCATACATTTCTGAGTACTGTCAATTCTTGATATTCTGTCCATGCTGCATTGCTGCTTTCTTTGATTTTATAATATTGTACTTTGTCTCTTAAACTTTCTCTTTTTAGAATATGTAATCCATTCACATAAAGTTTTCAGGAAGTTGAGGTTGGAACACTAATACATAAATTATTTTAGAAGTCATTCAGATTTTATGAATTTCTTAGAAGTTAAAAAGGATGATTATACTGTTTCATAAAGACAGTTTGTGTAAAGGAACACAGTGAAAGAAAATAAACTTACTTGAAGTGAGAGCTAAATAAAATTCTCAACATAAATTTGGTAGCAAAATATTTTGTATGTAATGAAATGCATAATACACATTTTATTTCATTATGACAGTGGAAACCCTTAAAATGAAAGACTGTATGGACAACAGAATTATTTGGCATTGGAAATTAAGTTTATAATACCACTTTTATCAAGAGTTGACACTATTCAAAAAAGTAAACTGCAGTGTATTTTATTACAATTAATTATGTATAGTGCAACTAACTGATCGATTTGCAAATATTTCCATACGTTGATTTGGCATAACACATTTAGATATATAACAAATGATTAATTATTTTGTTTAATGTGTTAGTCAGCTACAGTAATTATCATTCATACAGTAGTAGCATTTAATAATTTATCAGTAAACAGGCTTATGGATCCACTATAGAATAGCCATTCTTTCTCTTCATGCACATCCCTTCCACTAACATTATTTTGCCTTAAACAACCAAAATTGTTTACATTTTTCTGTTACTGTAATTTAAAATTGTTGTTAAATTACATTTTGATATTTTCATATAAAAATATGACACACAGCTTGTGTCAGTTCATATTGCAGCTTTAAACACTTACACATAGTCAGTGACGTTTCATTGTGACTCTCTTTTTCAAACATGAGTGGAAAGTACTCCAGAGGGGAATGCACCTGTTTTCCAACTGCTTTTATTGCAGTATTACATACCTCATTGATGATGATTTATTTTTGTGATGCATAGCAGAGCAACTAAAATGAGCTTCTTCATAATATTGAATGTGTAAAATGAATGATTCAGATTGTATAGGATTAATTAATTTATCCATTCTGTTGTCTATCTTACGGTGGGTTCTTAGCATTTTCCAAAGCAAGTTCTTCACGCAGTGTGATATCCCTCTCAAAGAAGTCAAACTCTTCTGATTCAAAAATAAGCTTTAGTTTATCTATTGGTTGCCATGAATATATCATAGCATTTTTCATATGACATAATATATAAATATTTATGAAAATACTGCTAAGAACTACGAAATTTGTACATGTGTTTAGCCTGGATAGATTCCTGATTCAACATTTTCTTTCAGAGTGTGTTGCTCCCTAAATTATTTTTGATTGCTGTTTGACATAAATAAATTGCATTAAATTAATTTAGGTATTTATAGTCACTGTGTTGGAAGAACAGTCCCAGTGCTAATACAGAGTAACAAAGAATAGAATTCAGTGGCTTTCAACAAATTTGTTTGTAGGAGTATTTCCATAATAGTCTGTCACCAAAAATATTTAAAAAGAGTTTAAAGAAGTATTTAAATTTGAGTGTAGTACGACATAATCTAACTTAAAGCTCTTTATTGTAGTTGTCAAGTAAAGAGCATTTGATTTTTATTTGCTTTCAAGCATTACAAGACAAACACAAATATTTACAGTTGTAGTGTATTATGCTCCTTCTCCGGTAACAGACTTTATGAATTGGTTGAATTTGATACAAATTAATAGATACTGCTTCTCTTTTATATAATTTTTTCACCCATTAAATAGTAGATACAGTTCTAGATATATTGATTACTTAACACTTCCACATTTTTCTTCTTCACTCTGTACTTGTACATCATATTTCAGTTTCATTTAGTTTTGTTTGGTGTACTGTACTCTATAATTCTTAATGTGAATGTATGCTATTAGAGCAGGAAAGAAATAAGGTAATCAGACTGAGTCTTTTCTTTCCTGTCTACACTTTAACACTAATTACATATTAACAAACTGCTTGTTTATAAAGTATACATTCAACTGTAGTATGTATTATTTTACATTGGTTTATATTCTGTACTTCACATAACAAAGCTCTCTCCTTTCGTCTTTGGTACACAGCTGTAGCTCCAGCCTCTCCTGCAAACCCCTGTTTGCCAAGCCCATGTGGTCCTAACAGTGTGTGCCGAGTTGTGAACAGTCATGCTGTGTGCTCTTGTCAGCCCGGCTGTGTGGGTTCCCCACCCACATGCAGGCCTCAGTGTGTTGTCAGTTCTGACTGCCCACAAAACCTGGCCTGTATCAACCAAAAATGTCAGGATCCATGTCCAGGCACATGCGGTTTCAATGCTCGCTGTCAAGTTGTGAATCACAATCCAATCTGTACGTGTGCTGCGGGCTTTACTGGTGATCCTTTTGCAAGATGTCTGAAACAAGAAAGTAAGCTTCATATTTTCACCCTTTTTTTTTTTAACACATTTCTATTGCATTTGGTTTGAAAGACACTTTTATTTTTATATAAAGGATAGTAAGTATTAGCCAAGCACCATTTTGTTTCAAAAACTGTGGTTAACATATTCACGTGATTAATACTGATTAGAGAATATTAAGGTTGAGTGAAACTGTAATGTGGGTCTTCTCAAAATTAAGTGATATATACTTCATTTTTTTCATTAATGTTTAGTGTTGCTTGTCAACCAGCTGCTGTACACACTTCAAAAATAAATCACATATTCTTATGGCACAGTTAGTGGTCAAGTCTTTTAGCACCATGTTCAAAGTGTGTACCAGATGTAGGCTTATACTTATCATCCTTTATTTGGTCATAATGTTTAAAACATAGTTCACAACTGAAGGTAATGCAGTAGATTTTCCTTAGTGGGATCAATGTAACACATTTTAGCTGTTTGTACTGAGTAGGTTTCCAAAACACAAGTTAACTAATTGCTGACTTTATACTGCACATGGAATCACTTTTAGCTTTCATTTATAGTTACAAGAACATATGTACATACACATTTCATAATCTTTGGTTTTTGTATTATGTAATAACATTAATCTTCTAATATACTGTACCTTCAGTGCATAGTTTATGCTTTACATTATCTGACTAGATACCCTTTACTGGGCAACCTTTAATTATGTAGAATATTTTAAATTATTTTATTTCCTCTTGATTATAATCTTCTGTATCTTATTCTTAAATTTACTTCAGTTTTAACCTTATCTGCTGCTTGTGACCCAACCGGCAATACCCCTGTTATTCTAGAATCTCCTGAACCTCCGAGTGGTAACCCTTGTGTGCCTTCACCTTGTGGGCCAAATTCACAGTGCCGTGCTGTTGGCAGCACACCGGCTTGCACATGTTTGCCAAACTATGTGGGCCGAGCTCCAAACTGTCGACCTGAGTGCACTATCAATGCAGAATGTCCTAGCAACTTGGCATGTCAGAAGGAAAGTTGTAGGGATCCTTGCCCAGGATCTTGCGGGCCTAGTGCAATTTGTCGTGTGGTCAACCATGGGCCAGTTTGTACGTGTTTGCCTGGACTCACAGGTGACCCATTCTCAGGCTGCTCTCCTGTTCCAGCAAGTAAGATTCCGTGCTTAAGGCCAAAGCCTTTGTCAGCTTACAAGTTTACGAAGTGCAGAAGATATATATTGACATACGTACTGTTGAATATGGTTCCAATATTGTTAGATATTTCAGAGAAATACTGATCTTTATCTTCACCAACTGAAAATTACATTTATTCACTTTTTGCTTTAAGGAATGCAGTATGCACATGTTTTGGTGTATTAAATAAATATCACGTTAGATTCCAAATGTCATGCCACAAATAACACAGTTGAGGTTTGAAACATACATGATTTTGGACAAATGTACATATTATATTATAAGAAGTTATGTTTACCACCATCATTGCTATTAGGTGGTCTTGACAAAGTACAAGACAAGAATGATTTGCAAGGGGTCATGTCTCTCCGTTCATTCTTCCGTGACCTAGTATCGGAATCTAAACCGTTTGTCACATTTTCTTTAAATTTGGTGTAGAAGTTATTTCCAAAAATTGTCAAGTGAGCGTGAGTTTACTGGAAATCAGCTCAGTGACTGTCATACTTTATGTAAGGGTGTAAATGAATTTCTGCTCATATTTTCTGCATGTCTTGACTGATTGGGATGAACTTTGGTATGGAGGATCTATATGCATTGCCACTGAGCATTTTTGAGTTTTATAAAAATGGTAGAGTGAAAGTCATGGTTTGCTTAGGGGCATAAATGAAATTTTTTCCATATTTTGTACATTTTTCAAATGGTTTGGGTAAAACTGAGCATATGGGATGTCCACAAATGTTCAAGGAGTGATTTTGACTTTTGTAAAAATCAAATTTATTGTCCAGTTTGGGTGAAATTCCATCTAATAAGAGATCTGCACATAAGGCTGGTGAGCATTTGTGAATTATATGACAATGGGGACGTTGGGAAGACCATATTTTTCTTATGGGCGTGAAATGAATTACACTTTTGCATGTACAATGAACTGTATGACATTTTTACAGCAAAGAATGTCTCGGTAATATCCGTGTACTGTGTCATGGCATACATCATTTGCAATCTTGTTTTAAAATATGACATTGGGTGTGGTAGAGAAAAATACTGATGTTGAGTGAATGAGTTGTGAATGGTATTTTAACTAAGGAGACTGGACATAGATTACATATTTTGACATGTTTCCAACTGGATTGTTTCCTCCATGACCATTCCAGCAGTGGCACCAGCGGTAACAGATGGTCTAAGAGACCCCTGTATCCCGTCTCCATGTGGCTCTAATGCAGTTTGTAAACAACATCAAGGGGCAGTATCATGTGTATGTCAGCAAGGTTACTTTGGGGACCCATATTTAAGTTGTCGGCCAGAGTGCATTTTGAACACAGACTGTCCACATGATAAGGCGTGTGTAAACAACAAGTGCCGCAACCTGTGCCAAGGAACTTGTGGCATCAATGCTGAATGCCAAGTTGTCAACCATTCTCCTTCCTGCAGCTGTCTGCCAGGCTATGCTGGGAATCCTTTCATCTCATGCCATGTAGTGCAACCTAGTAAGCTCTGTTTTCTCTGCATATTTCATAACTGTCACCCTAGAAACAGTTTTTTTTATTAAGTGTTTGTCAGTCAAACTTTTAAGTGTGTACAGCTTCATACCCATTACCTTACTTTAGTTGGTTCATATGTGTGTTCATTAGCATTCCTAAAATAGCAAAAGTTCATGCATATTGCATGTGAAGTACCTGGTTCTAAACTTTTGTCAGTTGAACTGATTTTTAGTAATGTACAGTTTTTAAATTTTGTGAAGACTTGCTACGCTTCTCTTGCTATAGAATGCATGTTTTGTGTATCTTTTAATTGACTCCTGTCTTGTATTGCTGCATGTTGTAATAATGAATGTGTGTCTCTCCCTTTAGTTGTGGTATCACAGGAGGAATCTCTGAAGAATCCTTGCTTACCCTCTCCATGTGGACCTTACAGTGTATGCCATGTAGCAAATGAACATCCTGTCTGTTCATGTCAGGCAGGGCATGTTGGTTCACCACCAGCATGCAGACCAGAATGTATTGTGAGCACTGAGTGTCCTCAGGAAAAAGCATGTATCGACCAGAAATGTTTGGACCCATGTCCAGCCACATGTGGTCTTAATGCCAGCTGTCAAGTTGTGAACCACAGCCCTATATGTACCTGTTCTGTGGGTTTTATTGGTGATCCCTTTGTTCGATGCATTAAAGAAGAAAGTAAGCATTGCCTATCATCTGTCTTTAACTTTGTAAATATCTGCTTACCTAATGTCTGTGCACTGTCCTGAATACCTTCTTTGGAAAGTAAGTTTGAAATCCACCTTTTCCACCTTGCTTTTTGTTTTGAGGTCTGGCAGTTAAATAATGGACTTGATCTATAAAAAGGATGCATATGGTCACTAATTTTTAATGAATATATTTATCTCCAGGACTTGTATCTTCTGATTTGAAATATGCATTACAGTGTATCTACCATGTATGGAAATATTGCTGGAAATAATTTTCTGAAAGTCCTTTCAGTATTGTCTTATGGCTCTGAATGTCTTCCAGTAATTAAAAATGAGACCCATGTGGGGTTTTCAGTCTCAAGAACATGATAAAATCACACATGTTTTAGTTGTGGGAATGAAATGGTTTTTTCTGTACTTTGGCAATTATCTTTTGGTCAAATATCACTTTATAAAAAGTTCTTTGTCAGAAAGTGCTTTTTATCCTGATACAAAATTCATTTGTTGATTTAAAATATTTGGTCTTTTTTACCAAATGAACTGCTCCTAATGAACTGCTATAAGTGTACCATCAAAAACTAATTAGTAAACTGTTTATTTTCAAAAAATAAAATTTGTAATGGATAAATTTTCTAATATACGAGAATACAGACAATAGAAGCCTTTGATTTTGACATTATGCATTTATTTTCAACTTGAAGATTCTGGTGTCTTCTAATGGAGACTTTCTGCATTTTGTTTTGAGGTTATAAGGGGAAGACCTGTATTACATCTCCAGTACCTGTATCTTCAGAAATGTCGGTTTCTACAGGATCTGAGATAATTTCTTTTCTTCTGTCTCTTTTTTTTTCTAAGTGATAACATTTATGTTGCTCTTCTGGCATAGGCTTTCTCCGTGCTTAGATTTTTTTGTCAAAATTGGTCTTAGTTTCCCTGTTCATACTTGTTTTTTCTATCCCCCAAACAGTAAATCAGTGATCATCTCTCACCACATTAATTGGTGCCTTTTTCCCACATCAGGATCAGTTCTTGAAGTTAACAGATGGCCACATATGTTATTGTCTGTAACATCTCATTTCTCTTGTAGAGTCTCCTAATCTAGCATTCAAAATCTTATCAGTTGTGCCAGTTTGCTGCACAAAAACGTCAGTCTTGTTGTGTAATTGCCAGACCTGGTACATAAGAAAATAAATAATATGTGTGTGTACTGTACATTATAATTATATTTCCCTGGTGTCATTTTAACAGATTTTAAGGACTGGGGCTGAACTGATGCATTATCTTCTTTTTTTAAATTTTTTAAAATATAAACCATAGTAGAATTTGTATGAGTTCAAGCCATGTTAATAATTATTTTGATTAAGAATGGTGCAGGATGAAATTCAGCAGTTCAATTGATGTTATGAAACTGGGGAACAAAAAATCATTTATGTGGTTAACAGATTGTTATTATCAGTGTTGTTTTTTTTTGTAATAAAATTCATACCTAAATAATTTACATATTTCAGAACATTTACAACCTCCAAGTTTCAAGGTGTCATAATTACTAATACTGTTTTGCATACAGGAGACCCAAGTTGTGATTTGAAAACTAGTTATTATGAATGGATATTTTTATGGTTTTTCGTATTTTCTGGAGGGAAAAGCTAAATGGCACTTTAGAATTTTCAGTAACATTTTTGCTTTATTCAAAATCAGTTCTTTATGACACACATTTCAGTCAATTACTCAGTCAATCACCCAATCAATCAATCAACCAATCAATCAATCAATCACTTTATTCATCCTTTGTGCCAAGTTGTTGGCATGGGACATGTCAGTAATTTACTGTGCATGGTTTCAAGTTTACATATATGATAATATATTTATCTAAAAGTATTTGTGGGACACATTTTGCATGTCTACAATCTCAGCCAACTTACAATTGGAACACCTAATGAGAAAACAAATCGTCTTACCCAAGGGCAAATAAATTGAACATAAAAATTCTACTAATTAATGAGACATATTTATCTATGGAGTAGAATGTATGTTGTAATGAAAAGGACCTCAGCTTCATCATAAAGTGTTGCATTTTCTTATGCTTCCTCATTTGATGTGGGAATTTATTGTATATTTTAATTCCTGTGTTCACTATGCTTTTTTTAAAGACACTAGTTCTGCAAAACTGAATATGGAGATCTGGGCTTTGGCTTGTATTATGGTTTTGGGTTTCTGTATTTTTCTCAAATTGTCTGTATTTATTTTTATATAGCATGCCATTTCACCAGGACATCTGTATGGGTAACAGACTATAGGAGTGTAACTGTACAAATGGCAGACAACAAACAGGAATTTGTGCTGACCTGCATATATATCTGTAAAGAAATGCCCACCATCTCCTTTTTCTGCCTTTTTAATGTATGAGTACCTTAGAAACCACTGGCCTGCTTTTGGAAATTCTTGAATGCAAATTTATGACTTTTGAGTCACGTATATAAAGAACTGTAGAATACTGTGTTGGATGTGCAGTCCTTCTTTGTTTCTCATAGGGGAAAATGGCTAATGATGCCCCACTTTTTGTTCTGACAGATTTCTACAATTATGTGTAGCAAGAGGAGTTCTATCTTATTGTGTAAGAGGTATGGTAGGGTCTCTGCTACAAGGCAGTCAGATCTTTTATAGCAAATTTAAATTTGTTTACTGACAACATTAAAAATTAGAAAGGTATGCAAACGGTCATCTTTTGGTATATGCATGGTGAAAGATGCCCTGCATGTAATGCAATCTAAAATAATAAATTTGTGGCAGACAAAATTATAATCAAATAAAATAATCTATTTTCTGTATTACTATGAGATGACCTTTTACTTATTTTTAGATTTCTTACATTATTGAAGATTCTTAGAACAGTTCTTCCATCCACAATTGATGCAGGTTTTAGAGAAAACTGTGCAGTTTTCATGTGGCCACTTTTCACAGACTCAAGCAAATAATATATATTTTAATCAGTAGGTGACAATTTTGTAGCCTTTCATTAACATTTCAACAAAAATGCAGCATACAATTTGATGTATGAACACAGGCCAACCAAGTGATTTAAAATGTTGGTGGGGTACAAGTATTTTACTCATCTTTCAGTGGGGTGACTGTACCCAAATGTGGAGCAAAGATGCTCTGGCTAATCATGTGACTCAGGCATGGCTTGTGAAACTTTGTAATGATATAAAACAGAACAGAAAAGACCATTCTTCCTTCACACAAACTGTTGGTAAAATTACTTTATGCATAAACAAACAGAAAATTATTAAAAAATAGCCCGCTGAAATATATAGGGTTACAAATCACGTTGCTTAGAACAGTGTCAGGGTGCTGGGGAAAACACAGCAGCTGTGACCTGCACATTCTCAGACTCACCAATGGAAAACCTCCTGGATATGTAATGCATGCTGCTTCCTATTGCTAAGGTTCTGGAATAACTGATGGGGGAGCATCATTGGCCAGTGGGGCAACTTTGACCATTTTCCTCTAAACCAAGTACATGTGAAATGTTCAGAATTATGTTTCCTTGTCACTTTTACATTGTTAAAAATTTACTTTAAGAATCCCTGTAGAAGGTTTTCTGCTTTTCAAAAATTATTAATGGCCCATGTTTGAAGGACTCACAACCCCTTTAGAAGAACACATTGGGTGGTATGAAATCCATGTGCACCCACTAAAGTGACTTAGCAGGAGGCAGACCAAGTACCATTAGAATACTACAGTACATATCAAGGATTGACATAAGAGAAGATCTCATTTGTACATTTTACACCATTAAAATCTGTAGATAGCACAAATGTGTGGGGGAACTGAAAGTTTATTGCTCTGTGCACTACATGAAGAAAAAAAAGTGCTGTATATAAAGCTATAATAAAGTCTGCCTGGCAGAATATACCTTTCTTTTATACAGAATGACTTTATAAGCATGTTTTCTGACTACTGCAGAAGTCTCTTGCAGGTAGTTCTTCTATATTGCATGCTGCATGTGGGTATAAATTTCTTTCTTTCTAGAGCAGACGATTCAAGCTGCTGAAAATACAAATCCATGTGTTCCATCTCCATGTGGTCCAAATTCTCACTGTCAAGTTGTAGACAACCATCCATCATGTTCTTGCCTACCACACTATGTGGGCAGGGCTCCAAACTGCCGTCCAGAATGCACCATCAATGCTGAATGTCCCAGCAACTTGGCATGTCAGGGCAAACGATGTAAAGGTCCTTGCCGCGGCACTTGTGGGCCACATACAACATGCGTGGCAGTGAAACATGCACCTGTGTGTCAGTGTCTAATGGGATACACTGGTGATCCTTTTGCAGGTTGCTCTAGCATTCCACAGTGTAAGAATTCTTTGTTTTTCTTTGAAGACCATCTTTTTTGTTGTGAGTAGTTTGAACAGATTTTAGTTATTTCATGTGCCTAGTATGTTAGTTGGGGAGTTGCATTTATGTATGGTGGGGATAATGAAAGAGTCATTGCAATAATGCAGAATGAGTGCTGGTATGTCAAGCGAGATGAATGAAACTGTAGAACAGTGTAATGCATATGTGCTACACGTTCATTTGTTGATTTGTCATGGAATGACATTACTCATTTACAGACTTTACTAGCACCAACAAATGCAAAATTCTATATATTATGTATTTTAATATTAATATGCTCCTACATGTTTCGGCGCAGTTACCATCCTCGGGGAGTTTACAACAATGTTGTTAAAACGTACAGCAATAAAATGGTTTTAAAATAATCATACATATAAAAAATCAGGTTGTACGTGGTTAATTCTATTTTTTACTGCTGTATTCCTGGTATGGATGCTTCATGTGCTATTTCCATTGACTTTAATTTGTATGTATTTAGGGTTTAGGTGTTTGAGTCTGCACATTTTATTAAACCATATTACTGCATTAGTTTTAAGCAATTTTTGTTTGGTGTTCTTATGATGATGGATAATTTTTGCTTGTTGAGCATTTATCACTTTCATATTGTTCATTCCATGCATTGTGAAATGATTTACTAACTTTATTGTTACCAACAAATACACAGTTATGTGTGTGTGTGTGTGTGTGTGTGTGTGTGTGTGTGTGTGTGTGTGTGTATATATATATATATATATTTGTGTGTGTGTGTGTGTTTATATTATGTAGTTTACTATTAAATTGCTTGTACATGTTTTGACACAGTTGCCATACTCAGGGAGCTTACACCAATGTTGTTAAAACATACAGCAATAAAATAGTTTTACAATGATCATGCTTATCAAATGTGCAGGTGCACATTCAGTTTGCTACCTGAGAATGGCGATTGTGCTGAAACATGTAGGAGCATGTTAATATTAAAGTACATAATATATAGAATTGTGCATTTGTTGGTGCCAACGAAGTTTGTAAGTCAATTCACTATGCAAGGAATGAATGAACAGTACAAAAGTGACATTATTCATGTTGCTATTACAGCAGTTGAAGCTCCCCGTCATCCTTGCAATCCATCACCATGTGGTGCAAATGCTGTATGCAAAGAACGTAATGGTGCGGGATCATGCACATGTTTGCCAGAATATTCAGGAGATCCATACACTGGCTGTCGACCTGAGTGTGTTCTCAATACAGATTGCAATAGAGCAAGAGCATGTGTACGAAACAAGTGTGTGGACCCCTGTCCAGGTGCATGTGGTCTCAATGCAGAGTGTCGCGTTGTGAATCATGCTCCTTCCTGCAGCTGTCTGCCTGGCTATACTGGCAACCCTCTAAGCACCTGTAGCCTTCCACCTACTGCTCGTAAGCTTCTTCCTTTCTGTTATAAAGAGCTGTGTTTCATAAGATGCACCTTTTCATGGTCTACATCTAAATGGTGAAATATTCCACTTGTGAACTTTAAAAATGGTAATTAGTTCTTCATTCTGACATGACAGTACATGCAACTTGCATTTAGTAGCTGTGAGAAGGTGTATAAGCAGGGCCTACTGGGTGGAACATAGCTTGTACTTATTTTTCAGGCGTTTCAATGTACTTATGTGTCTTTTTTTCTAAGTACTTTACTTCAGGACTGTTCATATTTTATTTATGCATTTTTCAAAAGCATGAATGATATGCAGCATATAAAATATATGTACGAGTATATGAAAGCTGCATTAAACTTTTGTCTAGACACCATCTAGAACAGCAATAACATAACAGTTTGTGACTCCAGTGACTTTATTAGAGGAAATTGGTATATAATTTTTAATTTTTGAAGTAGTTTACAGTATTGCATGCCAGTCATTTTATTGCTATCAATACTAAAGAGAGAATCCTCACTGTTTTGACTTTTCTGTCAGTTCTATCACTAACAAGGTAAAAGCAAAAAATAAGCAGTGGTGTGATAGTTAAGAGTGCCCTGTGCACTGCAAAATAACTTCACTATTTTGTTTGGTACTTGTTTACTTCAGTATCATTAATGAAATTTACAAATAAAGTAAATTTACATGTAGATGTCAAAAGTGTTTTAATATAAAAATTCATTTGAACATTATAATGACCTAGGAGGATAACTTTTGAATAGAGATGGAATAAAAGCACATCATTGCTTTTCGAAATTTTGAGCATAATCATTCATTAAGAAACTTAATATTCTTAATACTGTTCTTTCATTTGTATCTGTACTTGTCATGATATATCTGTTAAATTTCTGTTTTTTATATTTTCTATTGTATTGGGTGCTACTGTTTCATTGATTCTTTCTTCTGCCTGCCTTGCAACTCTGTGTAGCTCCAGAAGCTCCAAAGAACCCTTGTCAGCCATCACCATGTGGACCGTTCAGTGAATGTCGTGTAGTTAATGGGCATCCTGTGTGCTCTTGCCAAGCTAGCTATATTGGAACACCTCCAGCCTGCAGGCCGGAGTGTGTAGTGAGTGCAGACTGTGCTCAGGATCGAGCTTGCATCAACCAGAAATGTGCAGATCCATGTCCAGGCACTTGTGGTCTAAATGCACGGTGCCAAGTTGTAAACCACAATCCTATATGTAGCTGCTCTGTGGGCTTTACTGGTGACCCCTTTGTCAGATGTGTCAAAGAAGAAAGTAAGATATACTTTAAATCTAAAACTTCTATGTCGTATAGTTGACAACATTTCTTTCGAGTAATTGTGAAAGAGGGATGTGTAGTACAGAACTAATTTTTTGTCTGCTGGTTAATAAACTCATTCAAATTTTAACATAACTGGTCATGTTTGAGTATTTTGTGGTGTTCTTCAAGTAAGCAATTCAGGTAGTGCACTTTAGTTTGCTTTGAAAAGTTTCTTCCCTTTCCAGTATCAGGGTGAAGGGCCAAGGGACAGAAGTTGAAAATGTATGTTGACCAGGAAGGATTAAAATGCTGAGAAATTTACATTCTATATATTATGTTGTCTCAAGTGCTGCATATGTCTGTATTGTATTGTAGTGTAACTAGGGGAACCAAGCAGGGCAGTTGGTATAGTCAGTAGTCTACAGGCTGGACAACTTAGGAATCATGATTTTATTCCTGGCAGAGTTAGGAGATTTATCTGTACTCCAAAACATCCTGATCAGCTCTGGGGCCTGCCCAGCCTCCTATTCAGTGGATGTAAGGGAGTCTTCCCCCGGTGGAGGATTAACTATAGAATCTGGTCTCCAACCAAATATCTCAAGGGTTTTGTCATTTTTCCACTTTATTCTTACAGATATCCAAATGCTGGTTTAATGCTCAATACATGTCACAGGTTTATCCCTCTTCAGTGCTACACAATATTTTGAGACTACTAAAATTACTTGCCTTTGAACAAGAAGTCCTTGCACTGGATAAGTACACTGCAATTACAGAACAGCTTGTAATTCTTTAGTGATTGATTTATATAGCCTTAATAGTAATCATATCTGTGCATTCATTAACATTTTAATAGATAATTCCAACCAATGCACAGGAATTAAAATGTACACTTTCACATATTATCTACTAAGATGCCAACATTATTTGATCTTCTGCAGATCATCCACAGGGATTGTACATCAAACAATCATATATAAAACACAGATGTGTTGACATATATATATATATATATGCTTGTTTGATGTCAACTCCCTGAGGATGATCTGCAGAATATTAAAAAATGTTGGTGTCTTAGTGAATTATATGTGAAAGTGTACATATTATTTATTCTGCATTTGTTGGTATTGTGTATTAAATTGATTTCCGTAAGTTAGTACAAATTAGAACAAGCAAGGCATTTGTTTCCAAATTACAGTTCAGTACTACACTTCCTCTGTACAAGATTCAATACTTCCTAGTTCTGTGTACTGTGCTCATAAGAAAATGCAGTCAACACTCATTTATCAGATATTGTGGTGGACAGAGAACCAGGATAAATATGCAACATCACTTGATACAAACATATGTTGTCAGACACACACATGGACTCTGCAATAAGTCTGTATACTTCTTAATAACTTTGTTACACACATATATTAAATTCTAAAACTGTTAATACATCCACTGCAATAGTTCTGTGGGCCCGCCTTTTTATTTTTTCACTTCAGAACAACATAACTGTTTCTCTGTCTTTGTGTGTCAGTTGTTCACAGCCAGAATAGCTTTGGCATTAGAAGACAATTAGATGTTGTGGTGTTCTCCCTTCCACCTATCTTAGAATGATAATTTTCTGAAGTCATAACACAACTCGCAGACGGATATTTGAGTGTTAACTGTGTAAACATAAGATTTAAATTTACTGTGCTGTGCATTGATTTTCTTTCAATTTCTTCATTTTGGTGTTTTCTGGCATACCTTCTGCCCTCTGTTTTCTAGAACCTCCTGTTCAGCCTCCAAGTGGCAATCCTTGTGTGCCTTCGCCTTGTGGTCCAAACTCTCAATGTCGTGCAGTTGGCAACACACCTGCTTGCTCATGCTTGCCTCACTATGTGGGCCGAGCCCCTAACTGTCGCCCAGAATGTACAATCAGTGCTGAATGCCCTAGCAATTTGGCATGTCAGAACGAGAATTGTAGGGACCCTTGTCCAGGGTCATGTGGGGTTCAGGCAACTTGTGTTGTAGTGAAGCATGCTCCAGTATGTACATGTCAACCAGGATTTACAGGCGATCCTTTTGCTGGATGCTCTCTTATACCATGTAAGGCATACTTTGCATTATAAATAATTTTCTGCAAGTAAATACCAGTATGAAGTACATAGAAATGTAGGGAGTTTATGAAAATGACATTTTAATTTATTTCTTTTGAAGATAAATACTTCAGTTGTCCATTACTGTCCAGTAAATAAATTGTTGGTAAATGTATGTATTTGCATACATGTGCCTTTGTGTGTGTGTGTGTGTGTGTGTGTGTGTGTGTGTGTGTGGGGGGGG
>Ga0268261_10000757_pt1 | contig 21068 bp, 26 predicted proteins | sample TergutNc150P1_FD_190353 | JGI IMG/M metagenome (GOLD analysis project Ga0268261, IMG submission 190353) | Nasutitermes corniger P1 segment gut microbial community from laboratory colony in Florida, USA - Nc150 P1 (SPAdes) (version 2) | ecosystem: Host-associated > Arthropoda: Insects >...
AATTGAAAGAGTGTATTGGATGCTGAAGCGAGTAGGGAGGGAGGTTGACGTCTGCAGATAGTACAGCTACAGTCATCGGGACGTAGACATCAGGTCATGGGACGTAATCTATTCTGAAATCTCGTGACACATGAGCCGCAATGTATGCTGTCTCTCCATCCGTCAGACTCCGCCCTGTAGTATTTTAAACATAGTTCGGTTAGCGAGAAATAGTCGCGGCGAACAAAGGTTAAACAATATTTTGCAAAATTGAAACGTTCGTAATTTATCCAGATAAATTGCACAAAATCGAGATTAGAAGAGGTGTCGGAGTTATCTGTGGTATCTATCGCGTAAAAAGCAAAGGGCATCCTAAAATCGCCGCACGATACATCGTAGTAGAAGATAACCTCATCTACGTCCGCGTCCGAATATTCGAAGAGAAATCCGTGGATGTAGAAATTGTCCAAAGGATCGGGATCCTGTCGAAAGATGCGCCGCAACAAGGGGGAGACTGTCATAGCTATAAATAATGACGCGCTAGTAAACGAGTTGAAGACACCAGCCATGTAAAGCACAAAATTGCCCGCGAGAAAGCAGCATATACCGTGACAGAAGCCGTGGTGTAGGAGGCGCCATACGTATGTACTATGCGGAAATCGTACAGGGCGGAATTCGGGGAGCAGAGTGTAATTGCCAGCAGATGCGCGCAAGCGTCTTAGGTTGTCGTTACGGATAGTGGAGACGGTAAAAGGCTGTCCGTTTATAGGCATGATTACCTGAAATAAAAAATATTCCAGCTATAATTAGTTTTATTTCATATTTATTTTCTTCTGTACAATTATGGTCTCTGACAAAGGGGCTTTTTTCACACGAGGTATCTAGTGAACCCTTTACCAGAGATCCTGATAATACGATTGCCGCCATCAAAATGTGTATATCCGTAAAAGTTTGACTTTAATTTGCAGCCTCGCCGTGTTTTTCAACGTTCAGGCTTTTCGCATCTTGAAACGCAGGAATCAATGTTTGAGGGAGTAAAAGAGACATAAACTCCCCCTCTTCTTCACCCCCTCGAAGAAATAAAAGGATGTTACCGTCCCTCCTCTCCTCACTCCGCACAATCTTGTACGGTCGCTGTACCTCCAGCTGTTCGAGGGAACGGTAACGGGTACAAGACATGGCTCTGGAAAACCGTAGAGAAATAATACAGATATATCATTAATTAATTTATTTTCTTTGTTTACACATACACTGGGCAGCGGGTGTTCACTATACATATGTGCTAAACCCGCTGCCATGTGCCATGAGACTGGGCTTTCCATTATTAATATTGCCGGTATATTCAATAAAAAACGTATTGTTACCATTTAATCTAAATATAAATAACAATTGTTCGAACGTTTCGTGCAATCTTTGTGGTAATCGGATGACATTAAATTCGTCAAAAAAATCTTTTCCTAATAACACAAAGACTTCACGATCCCTTCTTCCTACAACAAATACTAAATAGGGATAATCTTTAATTATAGTCTCGACGGGTTCATCCATCCCCAAGCCAACCATTACATCCAGCTGTTCTTCTAGAGTATATGTCTGTGAAGGCTCCATCTGGAAATTTCATAAGAATATCTATAGGTACTATTTTATCTCTAATATGTAGGAATTTGAAGCGGGGTTTGTGCCGAGATATTTAAGACTTAGTGAAACCGATTTCTCGTTGATCGAACACAGATCGTTGTCGGTGAATAGAGACCCGTAACGTCTGGGTACAATCACTTTCACAAATGTCTGTGCAGATTCTTGTAGAGTAAGTACTATAGCTTCGCCATATTTAATCTGGACCTTCTCTGTCCGTTCGATAGGATACGGCGTGTTAATCCCCAAAGACATGATTTTAATCTGCTGACACGAAGAGATCATCTTAAATTTCGCGGATAGATCCATCTGAAAAAATCGAAACAACCGTGCAAGCTCCATATAACTTTGATCAGCTCGCAGGAAATCTGTAATAAAGGAAATGCTTACCACAAAAGTTTTCCTCTTTTCAGGAAGTCTTAATCTCACTCTTCTCTCTCAACGGTCTTTTGTGCTTCGCAGTACTCTGCAAGGCCTTTTATAGCCCGACGGTTGCTACTCTCGGAACTAGAGACAGTCACGTGATAACTCTTACGAGCAATAAAGACATAAGTATCGTGGAAATAAGTAGAGACCGAGGAAGCCGATATCTACATAACCGTATATGGTCGCGACATCTCTCTCTGTGCCCTTATACAGGTTAGTAATATATTTCTTAATCATAGTATAGTGTGTAAGTGTGAATAAAACGTGATCTGATACTGTCATTCGCGCGTTGATTTCAGAGCGGGTATGGCGCAAGATGGTATTCAGACTCGGAGATTTACGATAGATGAGGAACAGACCAGAGAGTACAGGCGTTTCAACGCTCAGGGAACGCACCTTACCGCGCGTCTCTTACCACCATCCGAGGGAGAGGATTCGAAACCGATGTCCCATTTCCTACCCAGTGTGACACAATTGTTCGAGTACGCGTTACGAGATTGGGAGGATAACGATATGATCGGAGTTACAATCAGCAACGAAGTTAATGTGCAGGACAGAGCTATAGGCATCAGCTTCAGAAGAAAGGACCAGATAACGGGAAATGTGATCTGGTCAGGCTTCGAGAAGGTCGCCCAGTCGAATGCTAGGTTTAATGCTCTAGATAAATTAGTGATGACCGTCCATTCTGTAAAGATGGCGACAGGCCGTGGCCGAATCGCGACAAAGGGTAAACCGCTCGAGACCATGGTTCATCTGAAAAAAGTATCGTAGGAGTCAAAGCCAAAAATAACTGTTTGGCTCATGCTCTGGTCATAGCAAAAGCAAAAGTAGACGGCGATCCGAATTACAATTCGTATCGTTGCGGAAATAAGACACGTCCCATAGTCGAACGTTTACTCGAGACGACGGGTATAGACCTTCGGCTGGTGGGGGAGTACCAGAGCAAATGAAATTAGCAAGAACATTTCAAAGAGTACAGGATCGTCGTTTTCGGAGTATAAAATTGCGAGGACATATTTCGACGGACAGCTAGAATCCGAAAAAAGAATTAACCTGCTGAATGACGACGTAAAGAAAAATTATCACGTGATAAACAAACTTACGGGTGCGATGACGAGAAAGTATTATGTAGAGGCTGTAATAAAGGGTAGACGTGGCGTGACGCAAAAGTACGGCGAGACGTTTAGTGACTGCAAGTCGTTTCCACCGTGTACGTACTCCGAAGAAAGAGTACCGTGTGAGATTTGCAACAGAAACTTTAGAAGCTGCTCGTGTTTCGAAAAACATAAGACAAACAAGCTGGACGGCAAAACCGTCTGCGAAAAAGTGCGAAATTGCGCCGTGTGTAACGTATGCGTGACGAGAAAGAATCACGAATGATTCAAACCGTACTGCGCGAATTATAGACGGATAATGGAAATAAATCATCTCTGTTATATGCTGCCTTTAAAGAACGAATTTCCTGGCGCCGATGACATATTATTCGTATTCTACGATTTTGAGACCACGCAGGACACGAAAATTAAGGAATCGGCAAAACTGCACGTCCCGATCCTTGTCTGCCTTCAGCAATTCTGTACGGCCTGCGAGATGCGAGACGAAGATGAGGAAGATTGCGCACGATGCGGTAAGAGACGACATTCGTTCTTCGAAAACCTCGTAGGCGATCTGCTATCGTACCTATGTGAATCGCGCCCTTGGTGTAAGAAGGTCGTCGCGATAGCGCACAATGCCAAAGCTTTCGATTCTCAATTCATACTGAATGGGACTATTCTACTCAAGTTGACCCCCTAATTAATATTAAACGGTTTAAAGATCGTCAGTATGAAGATTTACCACATCCAATTTCTCGATTCTGTATTCTACATGCCGATGCTTTTAAGTAAATTACCCGACGCATTCGGGTTTACGGCGTCTAAATCGTGGTATCTGCATCACTTCAACACGAAAGCAAATTTAGACTATGTAGGATCGATACCCGACATCGAGTATTACGGCGCTGACGAGATGGCGGAGGGAGAGAGAAGGAAATTCATGGCCTGGTATGACGAGCAAAAAGTCAAGGTCTTCGACAACCGACACGTGTTATAACAATACTGTCAAGATGACGTCACCGTATTGCGACAGGCGTATCGTGTTTTCAGACGCGAATTCCTAGAAATAGGATATATCGAGGTTTTTCTCGAGGCACAGACAATCGCGTCTGCATGTAACAAGATGTTGCGCAAGAAATATTTGAAACCCGAGACGATAGTATTGATTCCTCCGGGAGGTCATAGCGCCAATCGGAGGTATAGCAAGAAAGCGTTGATATGGCTCTTGGATATGGAACGGACGGACGGATGCCACATATAGCACGCGAGAAACGAGCGCGAATATAGACTTCCAGAATTGCCACATTACAGCATGGACGGTTACTGAGCCGAGACTCGAACCGTATACGAATTCCTGGGATGCTATCACGGATGAAAGTGCCAACCGTTCCGAGACGTGAAGACGCTGACGAGCGGATAGACGCTGGCCGAACGATACGAACAGGTGCTGGCGAGGATCGAGCTGTTAAAGCGTGCGGGCTATAATGTCAAAGTACAGTGGGAATGCGAGTTTGAAGAAGCCGAGGATCTGCTGACACATCGCACCCGCAGACACAAGCCGATGAACACTCGAGAGGCTCTGTATTGGGGTCGAACCAAAGCCATGCATCTTACTGTAAGATCAGAGAGGATGTGGAATCTGTACAGTACTGCGATATAATGAGTCTGTACCCGTACATATGCAAATATTTCAAGTTCCCAATCGGTCATCCGATTATTCACGTAGGTGACGCGTGCGCCGACATAGAAGCCTGTCTAAAGATGGGAGGCCTGATGAAATGCAAGATAGTTCCGCCCGACGACCTCTACCACCCCGTCCTACTGTACAGATGCGACAAGAAACTGTTATTCTGCCTGTGCCAAGCATGCGTCCTAGAACATAACGCTACGAGCGAATGTCGACATCTCGGCGATACCGAGAGATACCTGGAAGGCACGTGGCTCATAGACGACGTGCGATTGGCTGTCGACAAAGGATACAAAATTTTGGAAATTTTGGAAGTGTACGAATACAGTCACGTGTTACGATCCCGAAGCGGGTGAAGGCGGCTTCTTCGCAGACTACATCGACACTTTTTTGAAACTAAAGGCCGAGGCTAGCGGTTATCCGAGCTGGGTTCGAACCGAGGACGACGAAGACCGATACATCGACCTGTTCTATCAGAACGAAGGCGTCCGGTTAGACAGACTCCATCCGTTATAACGCCGCAAAACGAGGTCTAGCCAAACAATGTCTCAACTCTGTGGGGAAAATTGACGGAGAGAAGCAACAGGACGCAGACGAAATTAATCTCAGAGCCGGGAGAACTGTACAGATTCCTAGTAACGCAGGGTATCGAAGTGCAAAACGTGCTGTTTGCCAGCGATGACGTAGACCGGGTATCGTGGCAGCATTCCGCATACGAGCGCGTGCCCAGTTTACGTCATACCAAGAGGTCATAGGCGCTTACGTCACCTCTCGAACGAGGATTCATCTGTTCGGCTTTTTAAACAGGCTGCAAGACACGGCCATCTACACGGATACGGACTCTGTAATATATATACAACCGAGAAACGAACTCGCCCTAACAGAGACGGGTGACAATTTAGGTCAGATGTCATCCGAATTAAAAACGGGTGAAATAATCGTGGAAGTGGTCTGTGCCGGCCCGAAAAATTACGCGTACGAAACGTATGATTCGGCGACTGACGAGAGCAAGATATTATGTAAAGTAAGAGGGATAACGCTTAATTGTACCGCCTCGCAATTGGTAAAATTTGCAAAGATGAAAGATATGATCTCCAGCAAGGATGCTGACGAGACAGTAATCGTGCGTACAAAGAATAAGTTCAAACGCAAAAGATTAATGGAGGAGTAAATTTAATAAGTGAGCCCGAGTATAAGACATAGAGTGTCGTTTTTCAAGCGAAGAAGTAAGAATGATAATACATCATTTCCGTTCGGGTATAAATAATGGTGCAGTTAGCGATAGACCTCATTTTCATGGCTGACGATCTGAAGTTCAAACATCCTTTTACCTGCATCGTGAGTGGTCCGACAGGATCGGGCAAGTCGTCGTTCACCTTGCGTCTTCTGCAATATCTCGATTCTCTGTGTACGGAACAGAATTTTAGCGGCGGGATCATCTGGTGTTACAGCGAGAAGTCTGCCGTTCCCCGACGAGAGTTGGCCTCTCTACATGAGGACGTTTTCACGAGGGTGTACCCCAGAATTTTGACAACGACCGCGGTAAGCAGTGTCTCATAATTCTCGACGACCTATTAAACGACGTGTATTCGAAAGACGTATGTGACCTTTTCACGAATGGTAGTCATCATAGGAATATCAGCGTTATTCTTATAACTCAGAACCTGTTTCATTAGGGCCGTTTCTGTCGAGACATATCGCTTAACGCTAAATATTCCGTTGCCTTAAAGAACGTCAGAGACAAGAGTCAATTTCAATACTTGGCACGACAAGTGCATCCCGAAGACACCGATAGTTTATACAAGGCTTATATGGATGCTACCAAGAGACCGCACAGTTATCTTAGATTTCGTGCAAGACACAGACGACCGCTTGCGGTATCGAACCAGCGTCCTTCCGGACGAATATCCGCCTATAATCTACGTACCGACGACGACGACGGGTCATGAAGCGGATAAGATCGAATTACCACGCTCTGCAAGTATTAAAGACGGCTAATCCTAAACTACATAAAGCTATACTTGCAAACTGTAAGAGTGAACTTTTGAAAAGTCTAAGCGAGTGCTCTTTAAACTTGTTGCGAGGTAACGTCAAGTTGACGCAGTGCCAGAAGAGGAATTTGCGAAAACACAGAGTACTCCTACGCAAGCTAGCCGATAGGCACGTGTCGCTATCTGCCAAGAAGAAGTACATGGTTCAGCGAGGCGGTTTCCTGCTCCCTCTCCTAGGCGCTGTGTTGCCAACTATCGCCAAACTGACATTCAAGTCGCGAGACCCGTAGGAAAAAATGTTACGTAAAATGTACCTCGTATCGTCCGAGTACCTAAATACTATCACGAGCAATAACAGTGACACCCGACTCCCTCCTCCTACAATGGCTCGGAAATCCTCGGGGCAAAAAAGAAACATAGCGGTAATCGACCACGGTCTGTAAAGAACACGAAGAAGAAGAAGAAGAAGAAGAAGAAAGATACAGCGAGACATGAATATGATAAGTGGATTAAAGTACGTACCAAAATTCGCGAGGCTGATGTAGAAAGAAAGAGACGGATAAAGACTGTAGCTGATTTCTTAAAGCAAGTATTACCGTCATCCTCTTCCTCCCACCAGATGATTGTTCAAAACATTAATCCCAAACGCGATGCGTCTCATCTGGGCACGCAGACAGAACTCCGTCCCGCGACCCCAGCGAAACGTCACATAAAATCCGAATCTCCCGCATATAAGACGACGCCGATCCGTCTACATCTAGTGACGTCATTTATGAGACGTCTACTCCGCCGCCGCCGCCCTCTATCGAAAAAGGAGACGATGATTATGATGATGATGCAGGCGCCGAAGACCCGCTAGTCGAACCCCACGTACTAGAATTCGGTGGAAGACTTTAGTTGAATTGACCAGTCCGTACGTGTCCCCATATCTGTACGAATCTAAAAGGCGCTTTCTCGATACAGAGAATGGTATACGAAAAGTTGGCGACGGGTTCATGATCGGCGATTCGCGGGTCGTGTGGATCGGGACGGTAATATCCATATTAAAGAGGTAGATTTCCCGGATACAAAGGGTTTGTGGGAGCTCCTGACGCGTAAGAAGGTGAATAAAAGATTGGTTACCTCCAACGATCTAAATATAAGACAATCTTGGAGATGACCCATGAACATTTGGAAGGTTATGACCCTAACGCTAACATCAACACTTCAGAAGTTCTCAATTTTAGGGACGTTATTTCCAAGCTTTTTTCAGGCACGCGACCAAGTGGCGTTCAAGCAGCCGCATTACGCCGCGAGTGGGTATCGTATTAGATCGCCATGTTGCGGAGACTGTATTCCGAACCTGCCGCACCGTCAGCATTTCCCGGCTTGCACAAGCTTCGAGAGGCAGTTAGACACGCTACCGGTAAACAGACAAAGACGAAGCGGAAAACGCCAGGCCAGATAAAGGTTTGGCTAGAGAGGCAAGATGCGTATACGATGCATCGACCCGTCAGAAAACGCTTCCCCAGAAACCCGTACACTGTCAATAATATCGACGACGTTTGGGAAATCGATATTTTGGATCTGTCGTACTTGAAGATTTATAATAACAAACATAGGTATTTACTGCAGGTAATTGATGTGTTTTCAAAGTATCTGCGTAGCACACCCTTACGTACAAAGACGAGAAAAGAGGTAGCATCGGCACATGAATCTATATTACAGGAACCGAAATATACGAAAACCATACGCAGACGGCCCGTGTGGGTGCCTACAGATAAGGGGAAGGAGTTTCTGAATACGCAATTTCAAAGGTTGCTAAAACGTGAGGGGCTTGACTTTCAAGTCTGTATAAATCTCGACGTCAAATGTGCAGTCGTGGAGCGCGTCAACAGAACGCTGCGCGATAAACTGTACAGATATTTCACCTATAAGAACACGTATAGATATATAGATGTACTGCCCGAATTTGTTAAGTGGTACAATGCTACCGTTCATTCGACCACAGGTATTGCACCGGCAGCGTGCGCGACACCGACGTGTTAACGATCTGGAATAAGATGAGGGGGAAGGCGGACCAAGCGCGACGTTTAAGCAAGCTAAAATTTCGGGTGGGCCAGCATGTACGCATTAACAAGGAGGAGCTGAAATTCGCGAAAAGCGGAGAACAAAATTACACCAACGAAATATTCAAAGTACGTAAGGTCGTGCACAGAACCCCTCGCCCCGTGTTAGAACTGGAGGACTTGCGCGGCCAAGATCTCGAAGGCCAGTTATACAGCGAAGAATTGGTTCCCGTTCGCGTCACGAAACAGACCACTTATAAGATAGATAAAATACTGGACAAGAAGGTCAGACGCGGCATTCTAGAGTACCTGCTTCGATGGAAAGGATATAGCGCAGACTTTGATTCTTGGGTTCCTGCCGGCGATATCCAGTCTGTGTAATAAATGGATCGCGATCATTTCTATATCACGCTGTTTAGTAACGCCTCCCAAGAAGTATACACCGACAATAAGATCGCCGCACTTACGGTACAATTGGCACAGCCCGTAAAACTCGACCCGTCCGAAATATTGGAGGTGGGATTATGCGAACTCTCCTACTCTGCGACCCAGCAGATAGTCAATATGGCAGTTATTATGAACGCTGTGGTATATTGCGAACTGATAGCGCCACAATTTATAGGCACCGCTATGGTCAGATTTCTGAGAACGTTCAGAATCGTGCCAACCGATTATGATAGCGAGTATCTATTCGAGAACGTGTATTATGTACCCGTGGAAAAGATAACATTTCGAGACATACGTATCGAATACTAAATTTGTCGGGGGAGCGCATCCCCTTTACAAATAGCCAGACTCCCTTAAAGGTAGTCATTTTCGGCGAGTCGTCACACATTGATATATAAATAAGACATCGATACCCCACCTACATTTCCAAGTATGACGCCGTTAGGACAGTATTATGTGCGTCAAGCATGCGGCGGAGGACTGGAACGCGGTGGCTCGCACATCGGTGCGATCTATTCCGTCCCGCCATTCGTTCACCGCGGACACGGTATCGGCAGTTTTCTCCGCGGACTATGGAGGATCGTGCGACCTGTATTCTGGATTAATGCCAAATCCCTCGGACGCGAGGCGTTACGCACCGGCTGAAAGATCATGACTGATATAGCCGACAATCCAACACAGAGAAGGGTTCGTGACATCGTATCGGAATCGACGCAAAATATTAAAAGTTACGCGGCGGCGGTGGCGGTGTAAGTAATAGAAAGAAGGCATCTTCCCGCAAACCGCGTAAGCAGTAGACCACGAGAGCTAGAATCACGAAACGAAAATCTCTTTCTTCTTCTAAACGCAAGGCCTCCAAGACTATAAAAAGAGACATATGCTCGTGATTCGCATTCTCGATCATGTCTGGAGACGTCGAGTTTGTAACTACCGAGTTCGACATTTTCGCGCATAAGCCGGTGCAGACGGCGATCCTAGAGACGAATGCCGTCCACTATAAGCCGATCGCTACGGTAGATCAGAAAGATCTCGAATTTTTTATACCCGCCGATAATGAGGCATACATCGATCTGGACATTAAACGTTAAAGGCAAATTAATCGGCTCGGCCAGGAAAGATCTCGACGCTACAGATTATACGACGGGAACAAACAATTCCCTCCATTCTCTGTTCAGTCAATGTGCTTTCTCACTCAACGGAGTGAACATCACGCCGGCCTCAGAACTGTACCCCTACCGCGAATATCTGGAGACCCTCCTGACTTACGGTTTCGACGCGGCCAATTCGCATCTTACAAATGTGTACTGGTATCTGGACAAAGGAGGGGACGTCTTAGCCGGTGATCCGACATCCGACGACATAAAAAACAAAGGCTTTGTCAAGAGATGGGAGCGGCAAAAACAGAGCAAAGTAACAAAGTTATACGGTCGTTTACACACCGACATCTGCAACGTCACACAATTTCTGTTTTCGGGTGTCCGCGTGCAGATACATTTGACCAAGGCCAAGGATGATTTTCACCTTATGAACGCAAATACCGATACGAAAACGAGAGCGACTTTTAAATTTCTCGACGCGGAGCTGATCGTGCGACGCAGCCGACCCAGCCCGAAAATCTCCATCGCCCATAATGAGGCTCTAAGCAAAGGATTCTTTGCCAGATATAACTTGACGAGAGTCAAACTCAAGACTTTCACGTTTTTCGGCGGCCCTCAAGCATTATCTATCAATAATGCTTTTTTGGGTGTGCTCCCGCAACGTCTGACATTTATACATGGTAAAGAAAACGGACTTTCTCGGTTCGCGAGATACGAATCCTTTTAATCTCCGCCATTACGATCTGACCAACTTCACCATGTATGTGAACGGTAGACAGATTCCTAGCGAGAGCCTGTCTCTGAATATGGGTCACGAGAAAACGTCCGTCAGAGGGTACGCGACGCTGTTCGAAGGCTTCGGCATTCACCACTCGAACTCGGGACTCCAGATAACTCACGATATGTATATAAACGGTTTTTCATGATAGTGTACGATCTTACGCCAGATCTGGCAGCATCGGAAGGGCATTCGTCAGCCCCTAGAAGCGGCGATATCAGGATCGATCTGAAATTTGGCACGGCACTACCCGAGGCTATCACCTGTCTATTGTATCTAGAGTATGACAATTCGATACGCATAGATCTAAGTCGCAAAGTATCGACAGACTTCTCGTGATGGACACCGTCCAGATTCAGCACGATCTACAGGATGTTAATTCTTTTCTCGGGGTCTATGCTTCGGATCTCCTAACGCGCTCGATCGTGCAGGCTGGCACGGTTATAGTTAACACAGACCCTCACACACAGAGAGGCTCACACTGGCAAGCGATTAATTTCCAAAACCCCCGGTCCTCAAAATGTTACTTTTTCGATTCCTACGGCTGCCATCCACATATTCCCTCTTTTCTAGATTTCATACGACGCAATTGTACACTCTGTCAATACAACAGAACGCAACTCCAAGGACCTACCACTACAGTCGGCGACGAATATTGCTGCCTCTTCGCCCTATACATGGATAGGGGATACACCCCCCAACAATATGTGGGGCTGTTTGCTGCTGACAGCGCGAACCGACACATCCACCGGCTATTCCGCTCGGACATCGTGCCGAAGGAGGAGGAGGGCAATATTGTACCAGCCTATATAAAAGGTGAGTCATTAACCTTAATTGTTTTATTCTGTATACGACTGCGCTCAAAGACGGAGTGTGTGATAGATTTTGAGGTCCTGCACGGCGAGCAGAACGAGGAGGTCGTCCAAGAGGTCTCCGTCGAGGCCGAAAATGTCATAGAGACATTTGATTTCAAATCCCCATACCCTATGTCGGCTCACGGCTCTGACAAGAATGGACTTTCGTGGTGCGACGGACAGCTGGAATATACCAAGCTTAATGACACCATACGCGAGGCCGTCTCAGGATACGCGCATATGTACGCGTATGGCACCAGAAAGACCAAATTTCTCTCAAACTTGGGGCAACCTGTTCGAAATCTCCAGGATTTTAACTGTCCTCCACCCCACGGCCCCAAGGCGCAATTCAGTTGCAGTATGCAGTGCCACAAGAATTATCTAAACTACCGTTGCGCAACTAGAAACGCGCATACACTATTCAAATAGCTCATGCATCAACTTCAATCCCGCAAGTATATCGACTGTCGACTCGACTTTACACGCCATACCGCCTCGTTTAATGCCGGTGTATCACGCTTGTAATGACGGCTCTTTTTTCTCTCTGCAGCTGTATAAAAAGGCGCTAAACATCTATCCACCTATCAGTCTGCATCGCCATGTCAGCCGGAAATCGTCTACGGCTACATCTACCCCGACAGGGAATGTCGCTCCCAGTAATTGAGGACGAAGAAGGTGGGCCTGACCCGAGGCGTGTCCGAAGCGCCCGAACTCGACACGTGCCTGGAAGCCGGCGCCACAACGCTCGGCGATCCCAACAGAGCCCTGCTACGCCGCGTCTTCTTCGTCGCAGGGGACAAGTCGAAATATGTGTCAGTGGGCTACTATCCTGCCCGTGATTATCAGCCGCTCGCAGAATTCGGAGGCGCCAAAATTTGCCTCTGCTCCTCACCGGACAACAGCTGCAAACTATGGCCGAAAATATCGCGGCCCTGTGCGAAGCTTTGTCTACAAACGAGTATTATATGAAGAAGGACGGAAACTTTAGAATGAACACGACCGGCAGTTACAGGGTAGCCAGAGTGTATCTCGGCAAACAGTACATGTCATTTACGTATGAGGAGTTGCGTAATCTAGCCTACATAATGTGCATGATTCATAACCAGATGACTTTCTACATCGCTGCCATGACTGATGTAATTGCCTATATAGACACCTCTCACTGTTCTACTGCATATTTGGTGCCCCCTTTAATGCTAACAAATCTATTAATTATTATCAACTGTTCGAAGAACTCTAGTCTGTATTCTGAATACGTGTTGTACGTGTCTAAACACGATCTGTACTTTATTCTGATGAAATAAATTACTCCTACTTAAAACTGAACACACGTGTAGTCGTTATTTCATTTTCCTATCACTAGAAGTCTCTACTTTCTACTATAATCCCACTATAAAAAGGGACGGTAAGCGTGTGTATAGACGTCATTTCTCATGTGTGCACTGACTTGGACGTCAACGACGGCGCCATTTCGTCAACGTCGGAGGATTCGGGTATCTCCCTCGAGACTTCGCCTCCTCCGTAGGTGCCGGACCGCGGCGACAGTCCGACCGCAAACCCGGGCCGTCCGCGAACATACCGCCAGATCCGGCCCCTCGCCCTCCCGCGAGATAACGACCCTACTACGACGGAGTCTCATTGGCGCTGGCCCAACAAGCTATCCAGCGTTGGTGAGTACCCAGGCATCCCGAGTATGTAACGTTAGCTAGACGCACACGCACCTTCTACGACAGACAGTGGGCTGGCGAAGGAAAGCCTTCGGCGGAATCTATAGCGGCCGTGGCTTTTTCTACGATGGTAGGTCTAAAATGTTTAAAAATCCTTCATTTCAAATATCATAAACTTTCAAACTTTCAAATCTCCCGCAGCCTCCTTCATTTATCCGCGATCCTACATTTCAAATATCCCGCTCATATTTAAATTTCAAACTTTCATATCTCCCGCCGCCTCTTTCATCCGCGATACACCCACTCCATCACGGAACTCTATGCTATAGTTCCTCATCTCCTTCAACAGATTACGTACTTGTACCTCCTATCTTTCCTCAACAGATGGCCTTTCCCACACATTTTAGGAAACTTTTAAGTTATCGAAATAATTTCCCAAGCTAAATTGTTTAATCTCTCTCTCTCTCATTCCAGGGTGGAGCGATGCGTGCATTTGCTTTCACTGCAACGTTGTACTATTTGATTGGGTGGAAAATGACATACCTTGGATAGAACACTCCCGCTACTTCCCTTACTGCCCTTATATCAGATTCGTCAAGGGACATACGTTCATTCGCGACCAACATCCCGAATATCGTACCGAGATGGATTAACCTTTTTTACACTGTCACTGACATGCAGAGTATTAATAGCAGCTGCTGCTGCTCACTCACCGAGCGTTGTAGGATCCATGAACGGCGACGGGCAACACAGGCAGCGGGCAGCGGCAACAATGGCAACAGCATGGCAACAGGAAGCGCCGTAATGCTTGAAAATACAAAGTCTGAACATTCACATATACGATATATTAATACTAGCAACAGTTGTTCACTTACCGCGTAACTAATAGATGCCACAGGGCGCAGCAACAACAGCAGGCTATGGAGGACACGACGACAGCAGCAGCAGGGCTATGTTCTGTTTGAAAATACAAACTCTCTTAATTGAATTTTCAAATTTGAACAATATAGCGTTTCCGAAATTTCAAAATTCTGTTGCACACTCACCGCTTGAAATGTTGATCGTCGTAGGTTGAATATGACAAAGACCAGGGCTTCGGAGCTTCTATTAACAGAGTGTTAATGCAAAACGTCTTTCGAGCGAAGACTATTTGTATTGTACAGAATGCTTATTCTGCTAAACCTCGTGGCTGTGCATCGTCGTCGTCCTTAAAAAATCTGCTGATTCGAGCGTTGCCATACTAGAGTCTGCATAGCAACATGACTGTTGCTATGCGCTTGTCAGCATATCGCACTACACCTTATGACATCAGCTTCTACACGTGTAGTGTTGCCCAATTCCCATGCCACACCTGACGGCTACATATGTAGTCAATCATAGCAACATATTACATCTATAAGGGCTGTGAGCATATATATAAACGCTAAACGCGCACACGTATAGTCACAGTCAGCATCCTGTAAACGGCGCCCATCGTGCTGCAAGCCATGGAAGATCACCTGGGATCCATGCCTGTTCGTCGACACACCTACACCGCAGGTTGTGGAGGAGCTGACTGCATTCTTCATCGGCAACTGTGTACCTAAGATATTGGCTTACCGGCTGTATCACGCGTGCAATCTTACGACAACGAGGGAGCTCGTGCGTTAACTATTCTACAAGCGGTATTTCATACGGCAGACATCCAAGACCGTTCGACGCATGTCCAGGTATTATGATGTGCTATGCAGAAACACGTGTGTCTCCACGTTCCTTACTCTACACAGCTCCTAACCTATAAAGAGATTGCTAAACCTATAACCACAATGCCTGCTCCTGCCTTAGGCATCGACAAAACCTCCACGCCAAAACTGATAAGGATCATATTGCAACGAGTACGTCAAGAGCAGATGTAAAACACTCTGTTAATAAAACCTCTATATACAGATCATTCTTTCACGTGTCTTTATTTCACAAACCTATCCTCGACATTGTACATCCCTCTGTCGATAGGATGCATGCTGCATCGCGTACGTGAGCAAAGGCTGTAACAATCTGTACTGCACATTCCTGTTCTCCCACGTCTCCTTATATGAATAATGTTAACACATATATTCCAGGAACAGCAGCGTTCGCAGATCGACTTTCCACATGATCCTCTCTTGCTCTACGTTAGACGGCATCCATTCACATCCCACAATAGCCACACCCTTCCTTTCTACACGCAAAAACGTACTATGAAATATCAACATGACACTTAATCACGTGTACACGGCATGACGGTCTAGCGGCCATTAGTAGCAGACGGCCCCACCTGACTCCCGCGACACTCCTACTCGCGTCGCCCTGACCAATACCAGTCCACTATCTTCTCTCTCTCTCTCCCCACTCGCGACTCAACGCTGACATCACTACACTAAGCGGGCAGTCCAAGGCCGGCCATCAACAGCCACGGAAGCACTCCCGACGACCGCCATCTTAAATATACCAATCTATACGGCGGCAAAACACTATCATTACGTCAACCACACATATATGATAAAAACGAATTCATTACAATCAACACCATCACCAAATACATACCTATACAAAGGCAAAGTCGGCCGGAACCTAAGGCGTATGGGGGCATGGTGGCACCCTGACAAAATACCTAGGAAAAAGTCGAAGGCCCAAGTGCGACCACAGTGGCCCCTTTACTACTATTGATCACCCCCTTGTGAATAGGAACCACTATGGCTCGTTTCCAATCAGCTGGCAGGGTACCATTATTCATTGTTACGTCAAGTAGTCGTGCAAGGTATGGAATCATGGCTTTCCCACCGTTTTAGAATTTCTCCATAAATACCATTTGGCCCTCCTGATTTCTTTTTTCTGATTGCTCCTACCCTGTTCCTAATGATTTTAATATCAACGGTGAAGAGTAGGCCTGAGTTGGCGCACTGTATATGTTGGGTTTTACCCTCGCTGCTGAATACCGAAGAATAATAGTAATTAAGAGAATTAGCCTTTTGTATCGGATCTGTAATGAGCCGACCATTACAGTCTTTGATGGCAGGAATATTTTTCCTATTTCCTTTCCGCCTATTTACGTACTTGTAGAACTCAGGCAAGCATTTACTTTCTTTGCTTAGTATTGATCTGAAAAACGTCTCTTGTGCAGTTTTTTGGCTGCAAGCAACTGCTTGAATAGTCGTTTCAGTTCCTCTAGGTGGTGCTCTCCTAATTTTCTTCTATTATATGCCTTTCTGGCCTTTATCTTTAATCGTTTTACTTCTTTGCTGTAGCATTCAGGGTCCGGGTTTTTTCTAAGTATTTTATGTGGAAAAAACGTTCGATACACTCGGATACTATTCCTTGAAGTTATTCCATATCTCCTCCACGCTACTACCATTGCTTGCCCATATTCCTTATTTTTCCGGAGGAGATTTTGTAGGCCAAAAACATCTGTCTCGTGGTACACTGGAACTAACTTTTCTACCTGAGGTATGCAACAATTTTCCTCCCATTCTACTGCCAGTATTATCCCGTGGTGATCACTGATCCCTTTTACTATACTGCTAGCGGTGAACGAACTTTCGGGCCGGACAAGGTAAACATCCAGCAATGCATCCCCTCGAGTTGGACTATCTACTACCTGAGTGAACCCGTTTTCCCACACCAAACTATTTATAAATGCCCGAGTTCCACTATTACAACCCGCGTTTCCATTCCAATCTGCATAGAGTAAGTTCAAGTCCCCCCCTCTCTCAATGATGCTACGCTTTGTAGAATTTCCTGCATAATCAGTTCGAACTGCTAATATTTCCATGACTCGCATGTCATCGTTTGGAGCCCTGTAAATACCTACGATTTCCCAAGTAAATTTTGGGTCCCTGCCTTTCACTTCAATTGCTACCATCTCAAAATCCTCATCCGTCCATAGCTCCCTGCAATCGATGTAGTTTTTAACACAAATGAACACTCTACTCCCTCGAGTACATCTATCTCTCCTGAAGGTTGTGTATTCGTCCCTAAATAAACGGTTTAATGAGGACCATAAGAGCCACATCTACCTAGCAGAGCTAAGTTGAAAGAAAATAAGCTAAACGAAAATTTTTCGGCTACACTTGGAGCATGTTAGGTGGTAATTTAGGTTGCCCGCTCGTCCGTACGTGCAGCCTTAACAAATTTCTGAGCCTAAAAATATGGATCCTAATTGACAGTAAATCGGAAATGGATACCAGGAAAATAATTTTAAGGTGATATTGTTATTTAACCTGCGGTTTATATAAATGATCACTTACGAAAGAACATAGAAGTGCGTGTAGTGCACGGCAGCACAAACCCGGGTCGACCAGGCCACTGAAACTTCGTACTGTGTCGCACAATATTTGAGGGTCCTGACTGTGGAACTTGCTTCTTGCCTCCATTCTGGGGCCTGGAATTGTTAGGTTGCTACTAGATTTTTGTAACATCTGCGCACTACAGCTCCCGTTAGTGTTCTTTAACTTGTTACTCATGAACTTGGTCTTACTATAAGTGGCGTAGTTACCATTAGTGTCGCTACATGTACATATTGTAAATGGTTATTACATGGGGTCGGATATTAAGAATTGTGCAGTTTTACAGATTGGGTCACACGTTAAGAATATAACATAATTAGTTTTAAGAAATTATTCTTCAGTCAATTGATCTCAGTTGTACTTGATACTTAAATATTTCTTCCACAGAATAACATCATACAACTCACCAGAGGTCTGATGATGGCTTATATTTGCTCGAACTTGTAGCACAATTGAGTTACACTCTGGAGTCGTGTAAGACGATATTCTGTGAAATAAATATCTGAAAACTTAAAATGTCGTACTGCAGTTCAGTGCCACAAAATACATAGTGTAATAATGGCGTGTCTCTAATAGGGCGCTAAGGTTTAGTCTTTAATAGAATATGATTTGTATGCCCTTTTGAACGCGTGGGCCGTGATAGCTCAGTCGGTATAGCGACTCGCCCCTGGATGCACGGTCCGGGGATCGAATCCCGGTGGGAGCGAGATTTTCCGCACCCATCCAGACCGGCCCTGAGGCCCACTCAGCCTCCTATGCAATGGGTACTGGGCCTTTCCCGGAGGTAAAACGACCGGGGCGTGGCATTGACCACCCGCCCCATCTAGCGCCGAGGTTAAAGAAAGAATAGAACTGTACCTCTATTCCCCTTCTGGACCTTTGTGGCCTGTTATAGGGTAAATTTTACTTTTACCTTATTCCGTTTTGAACTTAGCGTGTTTCTGTAATAAATTCCACTGGTGTCGTTTAGATACGATAATCGAAATTCTCCGCTTTTTTCATGGCAGGAAGGCTTCCCTCCTTGCTAGAATGAATGGCTTTATTATTTTGTTCTCACAGGATTCTTGTTCAAGACGATACGGATGTTCTCCATGTGGGTCATGGATATTTATCCCTTAAAAGTTTAATTTTCCAACTTTTGCTGTATAGGAGTATTTTTATAGAGTTTTGCTTACACGTGCAGCATTACGTTCGCCGCCGCTGTTTGTGTAGGCAATTGTCTCCATTTTGAACAAGGTTTGTAGAGTTTGTACCTCGTTCATTCACTATTTATTTCATTAGGATGGTTAGGTTGCAGTACAGTATATGATGTCATATCCACACGCGCCTCCCTTAGTAGAAGTATTCGCAGTTCTTGGCGGAAACTACGTTTGTGGTAGAGTGGCCTGCCGGCCGTCTTGTTTTGTGCTAAGGGGGCGGGGGGGTGTCACGGTTTCGGTTATGAACACGAAGGACTGCTCTTCTCACAGGCACTTCGTAGTGCTGTGTTAAATACAGGAACAGTATTTTAAAATAGGCCACGGCCATATCTCTGGCATTTCGCCTTTCGTAACTGTTTAAAATCAGCCATTAATAAAGGTACTTCGGCAGGTGTTCATGGAACTGTGTGACGGTTCAAGATTAACCTTGTGGAGACAGAAAATTGATCTCCATCATATATAAAATTTTAGTTTATACCTCACAGAGAACATAGGTTTTTTCCATTAGAAGAAGCAATTGTTTTATGCAGGAGCATCGCTGTTTATAGTAATAATTACGTGGGTAACATAAATAAACTGCGTGTGCTAAATTCAAAGCATATTAATGTTAAATCTGGCGGAATATGTCGTTACCTCTGGACATTATAATGTTGGGAACAATAAAATGTTAAACCAAAATCGTTTCTTCATGCTTTTGATTAGCTGCCGTCAGTATTATATCAGCGGTTAAAGTATGTGGGGACTCGAGTGGTGCCATTATAGCCTCAGTCAGTTTTTAAGGATGTGTTTGCCTTGGGTTCTAAACTAACATTACGTGTATGTACTGCATGTGCCGAAGGTATGGCTTCACATCCTGTGAGACAGAACTGCTTGTAGTCACCATATAACAGTTGTGTTATATCGGACACTAATTTGGCATGCAGTCTTTCCTGGTAGCTTTACGTTAGATGTTGTGTCGAGGCACTGTGTTGCATATTCACAAGTCATACAACGCGGCACCACCGCGATTAATAAATAAAATGATTACTGTAACATTCTTACGTTTCAAGGACGCACAATTCATGGAAGGTAAGAATAATTTATTGTTTATTTCTCACTGCGCAGTGTGCCAGCTAACACGTACAATAGTGGTCTGTTCTTGTTTCTCCCTTGTAAGAATTTTAATGTAGCCGGTCCCAGTGGCCGCATGGTTCAAAGCCTAGTTCTGCGGCCGCTCGACTGCTGAGATCGTGGGTTAGAATCCCACCGGGGGCATGGATATTTGTCTGTTGTAAGCGTCGTGTGTTGTCAGGTAGAGGTCTCTGCGACAACCTGATCACTCGTCCAGAGGAGTCCTACCGGATGTGGTGCGTCGTTTTGTGTGATCTAGAAACCTCAAGAATGAGGAGGCCATGACCCGCGTTCGGTCGCAGCGCCACAACAAACAAAAAAGTGTCCTAACAGATGGGGCAGATGGAGGGGCATGAAAATGCTGTATTATTTATGTAATGTTCAAAAATTACAGGTTTCGACGTTGGTTAGATTAACTTCGAAATTTGTTTCACAACGGTTGCCCCAGTTAAGAAATTATAGAATGCAGGAAATTTCAATCGTCTTGTCGCAAGTTTCAGTGTCAGCATGACCTAATTGCTTCACTTGTCCACCACACTTTGAAATCGTAGCTAACTAGGACGCGACACTTGCCGCAATGACTGAAGACGTTATGGTCAGCGTATAATTCCTTATATATACCCGCACTCCTGTGACCGGGTTATTCGAATCCTGGCTACTTTGAATCCACGTCAGTTGGACGTGCGAAATTACATCACGACGAACTATTCTTTGATACCGACGTAGTGCTCGTCAGAAGTATAATATACAAGTTG
>Ga0268261_10000758_pt1 | contig 21062 bp, 18 predicted proteins | sample TergutNc150P1_FD_190353 | JGI IMG/M metagenome (GOLD analysis project Ga0268261, IMG submission 190353) | Nasutitermes corniger P1 segment gut microbial community from laboratory colony in Florida, USA - Nc150 P1 (SPAdes) (version 2) | ecosystem: Host-associated > Arthropoda: Insects >...
ATATGACATTAGTAGCCTAAGGGTTAATGATTTAACCCTTATCTTGCTAACGTGGAGAAAATGGTGAACTCCTAATAATGCCAGCAAATGGCAGATGGATTTAATTCGGCGTTTAAAGGGTTAATTTGTCATAAAATGCATGAGAGTCAGTTTTTTTTTTATTTCAGCCATTTGTTTATTTTTTGAAACATAGGTGAAATCAAAATAAATTTCTGAACTTGATTCTGTATTGTTGGTCTCATACAGATTTGTTGATAAGGACTTGTGAAAGTTTCACATTAGACCATAAGTTATCCTTGCAGTTATCACAGGCCATATGCACAGATTAAATATATTTGTGGACAGGATGCTGTAACAGTACATTTGCAAGTGTTTTAACCCCATTATAATTCTGCTCACTTTTCTAGAAATGCAGGATGTTGAATGCCATGCAGACCTTCTTATAGAGGCTGCATTAAAGTATATTAACTGTATATTACTTACTGCATTTTGAAGCAGTTGCTGGCAGTTATGTCCTACATATCCCAAATATGCTTGACACCTGGTGAACATATTACTCAAAATTGTTTGAAATTCTTGTCAAGAAATTTTTGATACTGCACACAGGATGGTATCTTTATGGTCATCATGTTTTTGTGCATGTGTTTTTTATGAATATTGTCTTTGAAGCATTGCCAGAGGTAATAATTACATGGTGTCAGATCGGGTGAAAGAGCAGGTCACAAGGGACAACTAAGTCTTGAGACTTGGTCATCCTCTGAAGAATTACCTACATTTCTACTGATTGTATCTTTTAACATTTTAACTTTGTTGACCATTGTTATTTATTTGCAATATTGATACACTCTTGAGCAAGTCTTTTTAAAACAACAATATGTGATTATAAAAATTCTGTTCCCAAGGCTCTTCTTCCCATGTTGTGTATGCTCACACAACATAAACTGTTAGGTTTTGGGATCTCAGTTCCATATAAATTGTGTATATATATTCTTTAATCATGTGTTCAGCCTGATGATGTACTTGGAAGTAATAGAATAGAGTGTTATATTTTGACTGGAATTATTGTAATTCTAATTGGACCACCAATTATTTGGTCTGTTTAATTAGTGGCTATATGAACAGATAATGTGTCATCACTTAAATGTTTAAAAGATGATGTGAGGATTGGTCCAGTGTGTCTTTCTGAATTTATTGCATTAGAAATAAAGGGGGGTTCAGTAATTCTTTTCAGACTGACAGCACACAACAGTTTACATGCTGTAATAGCACCTGTTTTATTGGCCTCTGATTATCTGCTGACCCTTATATGTTATTTTGAATATTTATGTGACCTTTTAAATAATTTCTTCTGTAAAATATGTTAGCAGTGGATCAACTTCACTACTTCACGCTTCTTCGCATAACCATTTACAAAAATCGTACTCTTGAAACAAAGATCATCATGGACATGCTTTTTGATGTGCTCCATTAATATTTAATTTTTTTTTTTATGTAATCACCCATTGTGTTTGCTCTTTGCTCTTGCTTATGGTATGCAATAACTCCGTTGTATTATTATGATGTCAGATCTTTGTTCTTAAATATGCAGTTGGTACTGGTACCCAAGCTCTAATTTGGTCACTTGTATAAACTAACTGCATTAATTGTGTAGTTCTGTTTGACTTTGCACAATTGTGTTCAATGAAGAATATCTCCTAACAGAGGATGGTGGCAATGAGTGCAGTGGAAGAGTGCGTCCACAGTCACCAACAATAATTGAAGAGCAAAATCTCATTAAGGAAAGTCTGAAAGAAGCACTGGGAGATTCTGATGAAGACAATGACAGTGAAATGTGGGGTGGACTTTTCCAAAAGCGACACAAGACCCAGGCAGAAGTGGTATGTATAGTTCTGGATGGGTACATGGAAAAAATTAAATTCACACCTTTCACAGAGTGGGAATACCTTGTATTGTTAATGTAGCAGTGAGCCCAGTAGAACCTTTTTCCTCCCAAGGTTACAGTGAGTGAGTGAATTAGAGGTGAATCTATAATGATGACTGTTAGGAGTTACTTTTTTTTAATGTGAAACATCCCCATTGGTATATCAATCACAAGTATATATTGATATCTCCAGTCACACAAAACATGTTGCTCGTTGCTTTATAACTGTATTTTCCTTGGTTACTAGTTCCAGCCCCGAATGGGGGCCATCATCGGGCCATCATACAAGAACATGAAAATATATTTTTAAAAAAATATGGATTACAGGTATATGCAGTGCATTATTAAGGTGAAGGGGGGAGATCTCCAACATTTGGTAAATAGATTTTTTTAATATATTTCTTGTTCTTGCATGATGGCCCACATTTAAGGCTGAAACTAGTCGCCAAGTAAAATACTGTCATAAAGCAACATGCTGTATGTGATTGACGATATTAATATATACTAGTTACTCTTTTTTGTGTAATGTAAATACCTTTGAGTCAGAACAGTCTGATATTATCTGGACTGACAACTGCCACAACTTTGTCGCACTGTTTCATCTTGAAAACAAAATTGTGTTTTCTCTGGTAACACACCACAAACATCACTTGAGAGAGTATCACCTCTCCTGAGGAGTAAAACTTGAATCACTGTCCTTTCTCATAAGATATCAGTAGCCTCTTTGTCATCACTAAATATATGTTGGTTTTGCATGGGGGCAGTCCTGATTGGTGACTTGGTTGGCTGGTGTACCAGACCTCAGTGAGCCATATGTGGAACTCAGCAACTGGCTGCAAACATGTGCACCAAATATGGTTTTATGCACATAATGTATCAACAGTCTTCTGCTTTACAAAGGCATGTCAACTGAAGTTTTTATGGGTATCATTTAGGGTGTAGTTTATGGGAACTGCTGTGTGAGGCCAGCTGGGTCACAGCACATCCAACATTGTATTAACAAGTATTCTGTGTTTATTTTCAGCCACTTCCATATAAACATGTGTAATGAGAGTCAGTAAGCACATATCTGTTTGTAGACTGAGTTATGTAGTTTGTAGTTGCTAAAGTGAGTAATTTTGACTTGACTTAAAGATCAAAGTCTAATTATGTTGCTAGGTTTTTTTATTCTGTTTATTGTCATTTCTTCAGTTTGCATGTAATCTGTGTTGCAGGAGAATGAAGAGGAAGATTACAGAGAATGGCTAAAAGGGCAGAGAGAGGAACTTTCAGATAAGAAAACAGAATCGGAACTTAAATATTTGCATGATTATTGGAATGATCCAAAGCTTAATTCTGATGAACTGTTTCTTAAAGATTTCATTCTCAACAAGAGGTAGGTTGGAATGATCTGTAAGGAAATAAAATATTTGATAATCATGAATACAGTAGTGTATCATGTGCAGTGTTATGTTTACAGATTTTGTTGCAATAACAAGTGTGTGAAAACAAAATGCTTGTGGTATAAGCAATATTAAGTAAGCAGTTTAGGATACCATATAATGGTGAGCTGTATGAGTTATTCAAGGTGCCCAGTATTGTTACAATAATGAATTCAAGGTGGCTGTGGTGGGGTGGGCATGTGACAGGATGGGAAGAGACAACGTATGCATGCTGAATTTTGGTGAGGAAACTTCTTGGAAAGTTTAGATTCTGGTCTTCCTGTGTGACACTGTGTATTCTTATAGGGGGTTAATGAAGAATTATTCAGACATCCTCTGTATTGTGGTGGTGTCCATTGTTTTATTGGCGATCTCATGGATTGAAGATTACAAATACAAGAGAAATCTCATGTAAACAGAGATTTTACACTTGTTGCTTACTTACTTATTATTTACTTATTTACTTCATGGAGCTGAGTCCTTCTGGAGAAGCTAATCAGTTCTCAGCTAGTTGAGAAACTCCCTGCATTTTATGGAACCTGAAGGTTCATTACTGAAAATACCATTGCCCGCCACCTGTCCCTATCCTGAGTTTTACATCTGTTACTTTGTTCTCATAATGGACATGATGCAACTGATGATGATGACAGAGACATGTGATGTATGATATGATATATATTTGTTAGTGCAATTGGGTTCACACCTGGTGGCAGTAGTACAGTACACATTTACACACAAACAATACATAGAACAACACAATTGACACAAACAATATATAGAACAACACAATTGACACAAACAATACATAGAACAACTCAATTAACTAATTGGGAAGAGTGCGGACTGTGCCCCATCTTTGCGAATTATACCCCGGCATTTGCCTTACAACTGAGGAAAAAGCACAGAAAAAACTCAGTCAGGGTAGCAGAAGAATGCCATTTGGCACAATGAAAACAGAATATACAGAACAGAGCATACATAACAATAAGAATACTAAAGTATATTTATGCATACACAATTGGCATTGTGGTCAGATGCTCATGGAGTCCCGATCTGACTGTGTGGGACATGTGTGTCATTTTGGCTGTAATAATAGCAATAGGATGTGATACGAAGAATAATAATTGAATGATTATTGGTTTGCTCTTCATTGTGTGGCACATTTTACTGACACATGATGAAATGTGACCCCTGTTTATACTGGAATTTCTAATTTTTTTTTGACAATATGCACCAGCCATACAGCGTCTTTGTTTGATAAGACAAATTTTATATTTCATCATAAAGTTTAGCTGAGGATGAAATGATTGTGCTGTTAAACCAGTGAATCACAATTGTTAGGAACATAAAAAAATGGTGTGAACTTTCACAGACTGTGTATTTCTTGTGACTGCTTAGCCTATATTCCTACTAGTGACATGAACATATACATGCGAAAGGAGAGGCAGAATGCAGTGACAGGACGTTTGGTAGTGAAAAGCCTGACCTGGTCAGTATTAAGGGAAGGCTACAAAGTGGACAGTTTACTTTCCTTATCAGCTCTGATACTGATGATACATACTTAAGAGCTGTAAAATGTTGTGGAACTGTGTGACAGAATTGTGTGGCTATGCTGTAAGTGTTCTATCGTCTGACATAAATTGAAAGAAGGTGACATACATGGTAGGGTGAGTGGTAAATAGACAGCATTGATTTGGGAAAGCATGTGAAATGTACATATTGGTGAAAGTGCATAAACTGCCAATACAATCAATTTCTGCAATGGACATGGGAAAGTTAAAAATTCTGTCAGTCTTGGAGACTCACTGGCACACAGACCACATTAACAGAGAGGATAGAATGACTAATAGCCATGGAAGGGGACAAACTGCTATATTTACACCTGCTAGTTTCGGGCTGGGATAGCTTAGTCAGTACAGTGACTGGGCTACAGATGGGGTGTTCTGGGATTTGATATGGGGCAGGGGGAAGAAATTATTTTTCCCCTAAAATGTCTTGGCTGTGCTGGAGCCCACCCAGCATCCTATTCAGTGGGTAATGGGGATTCTTTCCCTGGGGGTAAAGTGGCCAGGCATAAAGTTGACCATTCACCCCCATATAGTGCCAAGGTTAAGAAAGAGTGGAGCCATACATCTACTCCGTTAATGATTTCATGGCGTGGACAGGGGCAACTTTATCTGTCAGACGGAACTGTACTGAATGCCTTCTTCATTCTGTCATGCTATGGTAGCAGAATATACTAAAAAAATATTTTATTTTTAAACCTTTCTAGATAGGGTAACATTATTGCTATTTTCAGTGGAATCCCCTAGCCACAAATAAATCTCTCACAATTTTTGGACAGATAGTCCCAAATGGATATTTTCTGTGCAGCTTCTGGAGTGTACAGCTGAGTTCATTTATTTGCAGGAGCATGGGTTGTCTGGTGTAGGGGTGAAATTTAATTTAAACATTATGAAAGTGAAGTGCTAAGATATTTCATTGATTAATGTTGATTTTGGGTAGGTTTCTAGAGGCCAATCAAGATGATGATGGCTACATACCAACATATGATGAAATTGTGCATGACTCTGATGTGAACCTTTCTGAAGATGAAAAGACCATTGAGAAGCAAGAGGAATTTGAACACAAGTTCAATTTTCGTTTTGAAGAACCAGACAAAGAGTTTGTTAGTTCATTTTTATTCCATTGTTGTTGTACTTAGAATGTCATTGTGTATGTGGAAAAATGTAACAAGCATAAGATTCCTTTCTCCTAGATCAAACGATATCCTAGAACAATGGAACATTCCCTGCGTAAACGTGATGACAGGCGGAAAAGGAAACGAAATGAAGTAAAACAAAGAAAGGAGGCTGAAGAATCTCGGAAGAGAGAGGAGTTAAAAAGGCTGAAATCTTTGAAAAGGAAAGAAATAATGGAAAAGATAGAAAAGTTGAAGCAAGTCACAGGCAATGATGAAGTTGGTTTTAAGGTAAGGTTTTTACAAAGTAAATGTACTTTACAGTGGACAAGTTCAGTCATACTTGTCTATAAAATATTTCGTCACGTGATTCGTGCACTCCCATTTCTCATTGTAAACTTAAGAAATGTAAAAGTTTATATATATGGCATCATACATGCCATTCTCGTATACTAAAGACAGCTGTGAATATTTTGTATTGTGTCTTAAATATTTATGAACAGTCATACCACCTGAAGCAGCTGAGTAGGCAGGCAGAGCTTGCAATGGGCCATTTTAATAAACACATCTAGAATCATGTGGGAGAATAGAAATGCAAATAACAAAATGCATGGTACATACATAAAAATAGTTCAGTATTGTGTTCACTGCCACTGGCAGTGGACCCTGTTCTGAGGCAGATTATTTCAGTCCACACACCATACTTATTTAAGATTCATTTTAATATCATGATCCCATCTGTGCCTGAGTCTCCCAAGGGGGCTCTTCCCATCATGTTTAAATTCTGTTTATTTTTTCCATCCAATATGTGCAATGTATCTTGCCCCTCTCATCCTCCACTTGCTCAGAGTAATAGTGTTTGATGATGTTTACTAGTCATGAAGTAAATTATTATTTAAAGTGTTCATTGCCCCTGTTAACTTCTCTTCTGGGATCAAGTGTCCACTTCAGCAGTTAGTTCTTAGATACTTCAGTTTTTTTTCTTCCATTGGATGAGAAGCCAAGTTTCCTAATCATGCAAAATTGGTAAATTCACAGAAGAAAATTTCAGTGTTGTCATTACATAATGCATTGATCAATTCCCTGTTGGTAACTTGGAGTAGAAGCCCAAGTCATTTGAACACTGACTCTGTTATACACTTAGGAGTATTTTATTAATGGAGATTTGCTACAAATAATTATTAAGTGCATAAATTACCTGCGTGTCTTTTCTTCAACGAAAAGGATGAAGATTTTGAAGGAGATTTTGACCCAGAACAACATGATAAACGTATGAGGCAGTTATTTGATTCTGAGTATTATGAGGGAAATGACAGCAAGAAGCCTGAGTTTCCTGAATTGGATGAAGAATTAGAACTAGGTGAGCAGATGTGGCAGTTTTGAGTGTAGCACTGACTTTATTCACTTTGTAATGTGTTGGTAAGAATGAAGGTATGCTTGGAATCTGACAATTTATGACCTTAGGAAAAAGTCATCATTTAAGCTGTCTTTGGGGGACAGTGAATTTGAGCCATAAAAATTAGGAAAATTTTAGCTCATATCTAGTCACTGTTATGTCAGCCCCAGCATTTTGACTTTCTTGTTGAGGTCGTTCCTTGGGGCCCCACAAGGTGGATTTGTTGTTGTCGTCGCCGACGCCACCACCAGAAGATGATATTTCACCACAGTGTACTACATGTGCCGTATTTTTGTTCCTGGTATTGATTTCATAGAAAGCAGCCTCCAGTGTCTGTATTGACCCTACCCCTGCCTGGAATTACCCTCTGGTCATTAAGCCTGTAGCTGATCACTTTACTGATTGCATCATCAAGCTCTGGGATAAATTCGAGATGCCGTTCTCGTCACAATGCCATTCTGTCTCCCCACTCTTTCTTCCTCCACTTGCCACCCACACCCCCTTCCTACAACACATTTAAAGGTGCAAAGTTGTAACATCTCAAAATTTGTTCATACATATTTAGATAATCAGGCACATTAATTTGCAGTTATGAAAACCATGGTAACATTTAAACATATTCCCAATATTTGACATTAAAAAGTTGTACGTGTGTGATATACATTGGTTAACTGAAAAGGATAATTTTGAAGATTTTTTAAAATGAATTGTGAGTGTACTGATAATTGGTGATTGACTAGTCTGACACCACTTGATGAAGATCCTATAGTAGGATTGAAACACGTGTTGGAACAAGACTGGAACATCGTTATACAAAACAAATGCAATACATACTAGTAATACAGTTATTATCACATTATTATTCTGCTGTGAAGTATGTCATATTTAGACCTAATTTTTTGTTTTTCAGAAAACTGGAATATGTGGGCTGGAAGAAGTGATGTGACAGCAAGTCAGCAAAGTGAACATGAACCACACTGTGAAGATCCTGATTTCAATGTCAGTACAACAAATTTTGCATGAATTATATATTTTGCAAAAGTGATGTTTACAAAACAGCAGCAGCAGCAGCAGTAGATGATGATGATGATGATGATGATGATGATGATGATGGTGATGATGATGATGATGATGATGATGACAGAGAGACAGACAGATAGATAAGATAAGAAGATAGTTAAGAGAGATAAGATAAAATAGATGGGCCTATAAATGTATGTGATAGGAAACAGGCTTTATTATTTTTGCCAGGAATGTCTTGTTAAGTTCTGAACTTGATTTTTTGTTTGATGTATTGACAACCATGTATAACAAGTGGGGGTGAGTTGATTGAGAAGTACATAAGTGATCTTAATTTTTCCTTTGTTAAACCAATTAATGCAACACATCAGGTACATGCAAATAGTCAAACTGTTCAATACTCAAACACATTTTGATGAAATTATACCATCATCAGGGGGTACAATGTGTCAATGTTAAAACCAACTGCAAAAACCTGTAGTAGTAGATTGGCACACAGTACTCCGTGATGGTGGTCTACTTTTACCTTGGAATAGTGTCTTGACTATTTGCATGTATTGGATGTGGTATATTTGCTGGTATAATAAAAGAAAAATTTATCAAAAATGCACAGAATGTAAAACTTAAAAAAAAGTGACCTAAAGTTCAGGTATTTTATGAACTCTCAGAAACACGTAGTTGGCGGGGAAAAGTAAACCTGTAATGAAAGTGGATCTGTGTGTGATAAAAGTGTATGTAATTTTTTCCAGATGGATTGTGACTATGGTCCTGCCAGCCAGTTACAAAGTGAATTAATCCAGACATCCAGGGGAAAGAAGAAAGGCAAAAAAGGGAGCATGTTTGCACAGGTTGTTGCCACAGAGAAGCCAGTATTTGATCTAAGAATTCACCAGACATTTGACCAATATATTGATGAATATTACAAACTTGATTTTGAAGATATTGTTGGTGATCTGCCTTGCCGATTTAAATACAGGAATGTCATACCAAACAGTTTTGGACTCTCGACTGATGAGGTATGAGCCAGTGGATTGAACCGTTCAGTGATATGACACACTAGGGGTTGGTAATTTGAGAGTGATAGTTGCTTCCATTCCAGATTCTGAAAGCTGATGACAGGGAGCTGAATCAGTGGTGTTCACTTAAGAAAGCCGTTCAACACCGACCTGAACACGTGGAGAAATATGACATTCTTGCATATAATAGGAAATCCAAAAATGAGAATTTGAAGAGGAAAATTTTCCACAGTTTTTATTCTGAGTAAGTATGTAATATCATGACACAGTGTTTGAAAATGCCTTCAAACCTAACAATACATTGAATTTTTCCACTTTAACCTTTAATGTATGGCATTTAAATTCCCTTTTCGTGCTGAGGGTATGGAATTTTCTCCGCGACAGCCGTTTAAATCGTTGCGCATGTTTGACAATAAACGTTTATAAATTATGTACTAAAGGTGATGAAAAAATTAAATAATCTGCACTGTGTTGCGAATAAATGAGAGATATTTCAGTTCCGAAAAAAGATTCAGTAGAAATTTTTAATGCCTACTTGCAGGAAGTTAATTTAAAAGTTTTATATTTTTCAATTTATTTTACTTACGTTTCTGTTTCTGGCCCGATGTCTGCGCAGGAATTATCAGCTTCAAGATTTGTGGACTTGTGCCTTGGCATGGTGGTGTCAGAAATATCATCTTACTTCACACACACATTATACTTTCTCAACGCTTTACTAACAACTTTTCTCTTCACACAACCCTCACACGCCATACCATCATGAACTGAGAACGACCTACGTTTGTTGGGTTTTGTTCCAGTATACCAACATCCGTTATCATTTCCAGCACGTTTTTCACGATGGGTAATTGAGAATTTCTACATTGTCTTTCCTTACTCCCTCAAGGAAAGAGTAAAACAGGGATATTTCAGCAGTTGTCTAAAAATGCTATTGCCCAAATAAATTATGGTGTGGCTTGATGCCCCTGCTCCTTCACTCTCGCTGTCCTAAATCACTTCACATACCTGCTTTAGAGATAGGAACCTGGCTGTCTTACGCATGGACATCGCAGACTTCTGACTCAGAAAGGAGTATTCAGTCTGGGTTATTATTACGAAGGTGGAACAAGTGGTAACGCATTGAATTGCCATATTATTTCAGCTGGTTTACAGCCTACTATTTACAGATCAGTCTGTTTATTTCTGTGTATCAAACTGCAGTTGGAATTATAAGCCCAGTGCTGTTTGCGAACTAACCTTCTCATTATCAGTAATGAGTTATGGAAAAATCATGACCTCACATTGCAGCCAGTAATTACCTATATTTATTTGTGTGAGCGACTTTCTGCATCCTGTTTATCTTCTTTTTCAAACCATCCTGTAATGGGCCAGAAACTGAACTGAAATGTAACACAGTCTTTAGAGAAATTATTTACAATTGGCATTTTATAATATACAGACAGTTAGTGCTTAGTCCCTTTTAGCAGTAATGTATCTTGGGACCGTTGTCAAAGCCATTCTCTGTTTTGACTAAGAGAATGAGTGTGTGTAATATAACTATCACCAAGTGACATAATTTTTGGCCGCATGGGTTTTGGAGCGGGATTCACAGCAAAGAATATTCCTATACGAAGTTCGCGTCGCAAATATATTTCCTGTAACAGCAACCCAAGGACAGAGTGAAACAGGCTGCACATTGGTATGTTCGGTCCTCGCAGCTCGTTTCTCGAGAAGGAAACAGATGCCTTGCTTGGCATAAAAACAAACTGACAAGGTTCCTAAGATTACAGGGTGCCTAGAACATTACTATTCATGAGGTGCATGAGTACATAATTTGGTAAAGTGGCCGGAGTGTGAATCTGACCACAAACCATTATATAATGTGGAGATAACGAGTGGGGCTATACTCCTAAGCCTATACATGAGTGTACTGAGCATTTAAATGGCCGATTTGGTGCGCTCATACGATGGGTAGTTTAAAGGGCCGCAACACAGAAGGCACGCCGTAGGATAAAGGCTAATATAGACCCCAAATCTTTCTGAATTACAAGTAGTACTTACTCTGCATGAAGGGTCATTTATATAATTATATTTGTATAACCTTTTAACTTGGCTGTCCACATTTGTTTGAGAAAAAGAAGGCCTTACAATTGCCATGATCAATTGCGGTAATTTTTCTACAAGACTGGACTAACAACTCTGTTCATTTGCTTACAGCTAAGTGCATATGTTAACAATGTACACTTTACACTTGCTTACTTGGTTCTGACTAAGAAACTGAATATACGTTGTTATATATACCTACGTAATATGCTGAAGTTAATGCTCATCATGAAATATTAATTAATATGTTTGCGTACCTGAAATGGGGTGCATTTCTTGTTTAGGGAAGAGTTTATTAGGAAAAATGTGGCATATTAACTGTACATGAAATCTGATTTCTCCAAACGGTGAAAGGTTACAGAAACTGGTAAATGTATATGAATACACTGTGGAAGCCTCTGTGCTTGTCCAGTAATGCAAAGAGCTCGTACTCAAACATAAATTACTTTCAGGGATCCTTCAGAACAGCAAACTGAAAATGAAGAAACAAAGAGTAAACGGAAGAGGAAGCACAAGAAACAAATAAATAGTAGGAGGAGTGATGGTATTGAATTTCATGATGGCCTCAATGAAAGGAAAGCTGTGGTTGATTACACCATCCAGTCAAATGGAACAGATGAAACCGACACTGAAAAGAGACAGTTATCATTTCCTAAAACCAGTGATCAGTCTTCAGATACACAAGTGGCAAAGAAGAAAAAAAAGAAAAAAAAAAGGGCCAAATCAGAAGAAAAGATTAAATTTAGTTGCAATACGTCTGTAGCGAGTCACTCAGTTTCAGTAATGTCTCAGAAACAGAATGTTAACAATGTTTCTGGAAAGAAATTTCGGAAGGCTTCTAGGCAGAGTGATGTGTTTAAAAATGAAGAAGATCAAGGCATTTCAGATGCTCGTCTAAGGGCATATGGAATAAATCCTAAGAGGTTTAAAAATAAATTGAAGTATGGAAACAGTCAAGCTATGCATAGCAGTGTCAGGCATTGAGTTTAGGAGTGCGTACTTAAATTTCTTAAAACAATGAAAGTGTTCATATACCTACAGTAAATTAAGTGTTTTAAAATTCTATTAGGATGATGAACATAACAGTGTGGTATATGTACAGTAAGGAGGGTACAGTACGGGCTGGATGGTCCAGGAATCGAGTCCCGGAGGGGGTGAGATTTTCTGCACCTGTCCCGACTGGCCCTGGGGTCCTCCCAGCCTCCCATACAATGGGTACCGGTTCATTCCCAGGGGTAAAGCAGCCAGGGCGTGTTGCTGACCACCCACTCCCATATAGCGCCGAGGTTAAAGAAAGAGTAGAGCTATACCTTTACCTTTAAGGGGGGAAGCATACAAATATATTGTGACAGTGCTGGAGCCAGTAATTTCTTCCAACCACAGAACATATAAAATTCAAGGAATATATCACATTTAACCCTTATCCTGCTAACATGGAAAATAAGGTGAGCTCCTAATAATGCCAGCAGATGGCAAATGGGATTTAACTCGGCATTTAAAGGGTTAAACTACAGTAACAAAATATATATGTATTCAGTCAAACACGACAGTGTTTTTTATTCCATTAGTGGCAACAAGTTTGTCATTTTGACCATCGTCAGGCCGACGCTACACATTTGGTTTCAGACAGTAAGATACATTCATGGAATTTAGTACTTTGACCATGCATCATGTTCGATAAGGAAATTGGTGGAATTTCACTAGGAACATTCAAAAGGAAAACCAGTAAATTTAATTTGGAACAGATAAAATCATTAAGAAAACTTGATCTACCTGGCAGTTGAATGACTATGTACAGTTCAGTGTTTAAAAGTATTAATATTTGCTTTGACCTGTAAGATTTTTTGGAAGTAAGTGATGTTTATAAAACAGGCATAGACTGAGGAGTGTGATACCTATGTTCTTCAAAAACTTGGATGTGCCTTGAAAATTTTGGGCAGGAAGAGGTATGTGGCAAAATGTTACACTGTATGTAAGAGGGCTGAGTATGTCTTAGATAAAAATTTTAAGTATAAAGATTTGTAGGCACTGAAGCTGACATGTTTTCTTATTCCAGACTATTTCTGTGTTGGCAAAGTGTGCTCCTTCTCTTTTACTTTATCTGAAGATCATGTGTATTTTATTTCCATCTGAGTCTGGCAGTAATGTACCTACAGATTACAGGGAAAATATATGTTGAGAGATCATCTACAAGTAGATACATGTTACTGGTTAGTCTGTGTTTTTGTCTGTGCCTTATGGCAATTGAAAAAGAGTGCAACAATGAAATCCTTTTCTTATATAGTCACAGTAAAGACCAAACTGTCCCAAAGCTACATGGAAACATGTCACAAAGTTGCTTAAAAAGATGAGTGCATGGCTTCAAAAACCCTACTTATCTAGTTTATGGAACATACCATTCTAAGTGATAATGTGTGCCTCTTCAAAATTGTAAACCACTTAAGAGATGTTTCAAATTACACTTCTGATATACCAGAATCCCTATTGGCCATAGCAGCACTGTCTAATGGAGTTTCTTATGGAGGAGCAGTGATAATGATCTAATCTGCTCTAAAATGCAATACAGCAGTTGAGGACAATCTGCAAGACACAGCTCTGAATGTGAAGAAATCCAAAATGCTGTTCGGTTAAATTGACACAGGTCCAAGGATGGATTTCACGATTTGTGGTGATACAAATTATCTAACTGATAGTGATAGGAAAAAGGAATTAGATGCTATGTTAATTTTCAGTAATCTCTCTGGCACAGTATACTTCTCAACTAGGATTCATAATCAGTCAAGGTCTGCAAGTGATAGTATATTTATTGATGTTTCTGAATTTGAAATTTATACTATGTATCCTCTATTGGGCTGTCAGACCATGATGCTCAACTTATAATACATGAGATTCATTTGCAGAAACAAAATTATCAAATTCAAACTACAAGAAAAATCAACAAACATACTATGAACAAATTTATGATTAAATTAAGTTTTGAAACTTGGGATAGCATTTTTGATAGCAATGATGTTGATTCAATGTCTGTTTTCATAATACATATTTTAGTATTTTATAATAAAAAATTAAATTAAATAAAAAATAATGCTTGGATAACACAAGGTATAAAAACCGTATGTCACCACAAGAGAGATCATTGCTTCGTTACTACAATAGCAATGACCCTAAATTAAAAAATAATTATGCATTATAATAAAAAATTACTCAATACTGATTTTTGAATTAGGAATACCTTATGCAGAGAACTTGTTTTACTCCAAAATATTATTCCATAGTTAACTGAAGGGTTGAGTTTACTCCATTTGAAGACCTAAAAATTTTATGGCATTTGTTTCAACAATCAAATGTTCAGTAAAGGCTATAGGTTGTGGGGAATATGAAAAATTTGCAGGAGTAAATTTTACTATTTTTGTCTTTTCCATATTTAATACTAGCTGTTGGGCCTGAAAATATTTTAAGGTATTTTACAGAGCTTAACTGAAATTTCTATCAAGTTCTTCATAGCAGTTATTGGAAATTAGAAGACTTGTGACATTGGCATATACATCACTTCAGAGTTATTATCAGTTGAACTTGGTAAATCATTATGTATATGTTAAACAGGAGTAGTCCCTATACAGATCCCTCTAGAACACTACATTTTACCGTTTTCCAAGTTAACGAATAATTGCATGTGCTTGAAAACTTTAATTCTACTCTTTGTTTCCTGTTTTACAAGTATGACTTGAACCAATCTGAGAGTGTGCCGTTGACTCCATAAAATTGTATTTTTTGTAACAAGAGTTAATGATTTACACAGACGCTTTTGTTAGGTCACAAAAACTCCTGCAACACATCTACTTTTGTTCCAAGCGTTTAAAATAATTTCAATAAGTCTATGTGTAGCATTAGTTGTTATCAATCCTCTTTAACAAGCAAGTAAGATCCGTGGTGGGAGCGTTTCAGTAATCAGAGCTAACTCTCTCCGTGCTATGCAACGTCCCCGGTCAGGCGGTACTTATATATCAGCGGTCGTACGATTTGAGTGTGAGGGAAACCAAATTTTGAGGATGCTTATTGGATTCGACTGCGTGCAGTCTGACAGAAATTTATCGACATTTCAGAGGAATAAAATGTCTCCAACATTAAAAATGAGCTGCAGGCACTGTTCTGTAACATCGGCAAATATGAAATTAGAATGCATGGTTTTACAGCCTAGAAGACCGTATTCTGCATAGCAGCAGCCGTGAAAACGTCAGCTTTTAGTATGACATTTATGATGGGTAGACTGACATTGAGATAGGTTTATTTTTAAGTACTTTGGGTTTTCCCAGTCAATATACCGCCAGTATTTCACATTCATTCATCCGTCAGCGACGACGCCGTTAAATAACACAAAACTTGTGTGACATAAATGTTAACACTTAGTACCAATGAAAACTATAATTGATTTCTTTTGTGAATGTTGCAGTGTCTGCGACGTAACTCGGGTTAGTCACTTTACTGAAAAGTTCCTTATTTATATGATATTAGCGGCCGTGTCTGCTGTAGCTCACGTATGGCGAACCTGGCGACAGGTAATTTTTTTTTTTTGCATCAACTCCCGACACCGAAAACTGTTAGGCGGACCCCGGCTGTGTAGGTTTCATGGATTACGTCGGTGCTGACTGCCAATTACTGACAAATGGAACACACTCACAGTGCGATCGTCTATTCTTGGAACATGGCGGCTTGCATTAAACCAAGTGATGTAAAGAAGCTAGAATACTCTATACACAAATGTTCCAGCTATTCGTCCACCTATGTACCTGAGTGAGTCAATATGCAAACTATTGCTGTTACACTGTTTTCTGTCAGTGTATTAATGTATATGTAATCCTGTCAGTTTGGATATCGGAAAATCCTCCCCCTTTAACCTGTTTAATATAACATCAGTGCATATTTCTGTTTCCACAAGAATATCTCTGTTATTTATGTAGTTACTGTCAAAGACACCTTAACGTCCTAATATAGTAGGAGTAAAAGTTGCATTTTTTTAAATACGGATAATGCGTTCTGATGTTTTCAGGAATATCCAAGAAGATAAGTCAAATGATCAGTCATCTCGATGGTCTTCTGATACAAACAACCCACCACAGGTTTGAATATTATTGATATAAAAATCAGAGTAATGTATTTGCGAGAAAGTTTTTCATGTTTTCTCACTGCCCCGAACTTTGAAGTAGTTATTGTATGTTAGGTCTTTGTTGATGGTCTAATTGTGCTTAAATTGCTTCCCATTTCTGCAATGTAAAAAAAACTTAATTCTGTGGAGAACTGAAACTTAACAAGTTCTTCATAATCATGATTGATCGATTTTGAAATTCAGGTAGTTATTGTAAGAAGTGAAGGAAGGGAGTAGCATATGGAAGTATCCATAGTGGAAGTGTCCCATCTGGAGACTGAGGCATTGGTATGGACATGCTGTGTCTTACACCTAGGCCATTGGGTTCCCCTTCTTGCTGATCTGTGTTATTTTGTTTTCCTTCTCTGCTCTGATAGTGTCACATGCACAGACAGTTTCATGACTAGTGTTATACGTAGGGCCTACATAATTTTGCATTTAATTAATTTAATAAATTTTTATGTAGTGCGGAAATGTTGAATTTATGCTGTCGTGTAAGAACTAAATTACGATATCTGTGGAGTGAAATTTCTATTGGTGTCTTGCGAATGTGAATGATATGTATTACCATAGGTCTAGTATATGTGGTATAATACTGTAAAATGATGTAATGCCTCAGGCACTGCCTGCGCCATTTGTTTAAATGTGCTGGAATCCTTGTGGTTAGGTGGAACAAAGAGAACCTGTTCTTAATGCGGTTCCCTCCATTCTTAAGACAACCCATTTTATTCAAATGGGATCTTGATAAGTAAAACATGATGGTGTAAACATTGTATTCATGGTACTAGAAATCCTCAGAGGGTCAGTAATACATCTTGATTGTTCTAGTTGTGCTGCAACCTTCAGTTGTTCGGATTTTATTGAACTGAAGAGTGCAGCGGAAACTGTAAAATTTTAATTCAAAGAACAAGCAAAGTAAATATTTATTATTTTAATTTTGTGTGTTTATAAAATACTGATACTCAGTAAAACTTTCTTGATGAAAGAATGCAGTTAACAGAGCACTTATTATGCTGTGCAACTCAGTTGGTTAGCTGACCTTTTGCATACAAAATTCAATTAATTTTACACTGAAGGTTGAAACTTGTGTGTACTGAATATTGTCTCCTCTGAAAGAATAATTTGCAGACTGTTACTCAAGTGCGTAGGTTTATGTGTGAGTCTGGACTGGTGTTTGTGTTGTGTATACTTTGCAAGTTATTGAAAACTACCTTATAGGTGTGTCTTACCCAGCCATAGACTGTATTATCTTTGACTGTGTTGAATGTGACAGATGGTTACAAGTAATATGCTATGAATTGTTTGAGGTTAATGTATATTATATTGGATTTTGTATAAGACATATCTTCAAATTATGATATGTAATTTTTCCTATTTTCAGTACCTAACATTAAAACTGCAAAAGCATTCCATAGTTTTCACAATCACATTTGGCAAATATGAGAAAACTCATGTATGCAATCTTAGGAAGTTCAAAGTGTATGGTGGTCTGCAAGATGACAATATGATTGAATTGCTGGAAAGGTAAGAGTTCTTTACATGCAATTCAAAACTGGTTTTTGCTGCTGACCAAAGAAAGACATTTATTATTAGAATGGCATTCTTATAACTTATGCAACCTATTCACGGTACACGAGAAGTTACATTTCTTTGTTGAAGTCTAAAAGACTGAAATGAAGTTTGTGTTATTTAGTATGGATTGTGTTTTCCCAAATTCCTGAACTTCTCCATGACCTTTTGCCATGTTTTCAGAGCAGTTTGAACATGCTAGTTCTTACATTAATAATGGTGCGTAATGGAAACAAGTGCCTTATGTATTGCTAATCACACCACTGCTTACAACATGGTTTCTTTTGAACACAGTGTGTGATATTTCTTCTTTCTGAAGGCATTTTAGAATTATGTTTAAGAAACAGATAGAGGTGTGAGTTTTAAGGACAGTGTTTTATAAATGTATGCTACCTGAACTGTGGAATACAATGTAAGTGATAAGGCCATAGAGAATGATTGCAGTCCTTACTAAGAAACAAAGGATAGTCTTGACATAATTGTGCTTTGGTTCCTTTTTGAGACAGTCCCTTAGACTAAAATAGGTGTTGGTTTGTTGTGTGATGGGAAAGTTTGCAATTACAAACTTCTCAGCACTTCATGCAGTCATGAACATTTTGAGGGTTGATATTTTTCAGCATATATATCAGTCATTATCACACAGTGTTATTTGCATATTTATAGAATTCCATTGATTGGGATTTCACTTACATTTTAGTAAGTAATATTATGCATTTTTTGTGGGTATAAGAAGAATTAGGCGGTGGTAGCCAAATAGTATAGCCTAGGAAATGGTGATGAAGTGTCTTCTCGTTTCATACCATTCAATAGTTTACCTATTTGGACATTACTGTATGGTCATTTAAACACACTTCGATTAACCTAACTCGTTTCATAGGTATACCAAGCTTAGTGAGAATATTATACAAAACTTTCCTTATAACTGAATCATAGACTGTCGTGAAGTATGAAAGTAGGTGATATACTGGTACAGTGTATTCCCATTTTCCTCAGGTATGTCATAAATGCAGAATATCTGACCAGTAGTTGATCAAATAACCAGTAGAGAGGTGACGTTTTAATTTCATTTTTGAACAAACCATTCAGCAACACTTTGCAGTTTTATTTAGTAAATGGAATTTGTATAAAATGGTATTTTATTCTGTTTGGAATTTTTAATAATTTCTTTGTTTCATAATCTCTCTTATACTGTATATACATGCAATGTGAAAGAAGAAAAGTTATGTAATAAGTCTTTCAATAGAATGTTCTGTGGTTTGTATTTAAACAGTGGTCTGAAGAATGACAGTGTGGCTGAGTCATTTACTTTGCGTCATACCATTGGAGATCATTCGTTTCCTTGCCGATATATTAAAATCATGCCTCTGCAGTCGTGGGGTCCCAGCTTTAATTTCAGCATATGGTTTGTGGAGTTGATTGGAGTGGACAATTGGGATATAGTGAAGCCATGTATGGACTGGTTTAATGTTGTAAGTAATATGTAAAGTTTAATTTTAGTATTGAAGACACTGAGTATTATTTTTCTTCAGGCGAGTTAATTTTTTGTCAGTGTCTTGAAGTTTGTGTGAATATCATGTCTCTTGAGTGCGTTGTTTTCAAAATTGTGCAGTGAATTTCAGTGAAACTTCATGCTTGGTGTGCACAGAGAGCTTTGTGCTGAATTTGATTTTGGTGCATATCTGCATACTTTATTGGAAGCCCAAAGCTAATTTCTTTATGGAAATGTCATTGTCTAGTAAACCAAGTAATGTTGGTATAACTGTTTTATCCAGTGCAGAGAACATGTTATTTAATTCAAGAATCCAAGTCATTACAGGATAACCATTTTATTTGGGTGGAGGAAATGCCACTATCTTATGCAAGAAGTGAAGTTATAGGAGTATTACATCTAGAATTTAAGAATGTCACTACCTGATTTAGGAAACTGAGACATTGTGTAATAACTATTTTATATGGTGTGTGCGAAATGCCCCTTCGAAAACTTATGTTAGGTATGAGGGTGCTTACAGTTTTGTGTTTTGAATTTGGTCTGTTTTCTGATGTGTTGGCAGTTAAGTATAACCACTGCAGTTAAACTGACTATAAACCCATTAGAGAAACAACATAAATCAAGTAATGTTCATCACTATGGCATATAAACAAAACCAGTTCTTACACAGTTACTAGTGCCAGGGTTTTCATTTATATTGTTGTTAAAAGTGGCATCAATTTGCACATAGTGTATGTAGCTTATGATATTTTTGTTATATCCTGTATTTACCTTCTTTGTGGCATGGTAATATTATTTGTTATCTTTAAGTTCTGTCTTTATACACAAAGAAGGCATATAGGGGGAGTGGAAGTAGAGCTCCACATTTTGCAACAGATAAATTTTAAAGAACAGCAGCCTTGTGAATGAAATTAAAAATGTAGAGTTGACTTACATTGCTGAAAGCCTCTGTGAGTTTATTGTCAACCTTGTATTCATGTGGTGCACCTTTTCCACAAACAAGGGTCTGGTGACGCATTACCATTTAGAGAGAATGCCACCATCAACAGTACATAGTTGATGAAATTAAACCCTAGGTTTCTTAGGGTTTTGTTTGATTTCTTGAGTGTGCCTATAGTTACAAATTGCCTTTTGGTTTGACAGAAAACCACTGAATTGGTCTTCTCAGTTTTGCCTTATTGCCATTGTCTCCTTCACATTGTTTGGCCTGTTCCTTAGTACTCCTGTTTGTGAGAATGTAATCATTACATTCAGAATGGAAGCACCGTCAATGCTGTGGTAACATTATTTATAGATTTTTTTTTGGGGGTGTGGGGGGGGGGGGC
>Ga0268261_10000759_pt1 | contig 21036 bp, 17 predicted proteins | sample TergutNc150P1_FD_190353 | JGI IMG/M metagenome (GOLD analysis project Ga0268261, IMG submission 190353) | Nasutitermes corniger P1 segment gut microbial community from laboratory colony in Florida, USA - Nc150 P1 (SPAdes) (version 2) | ecosystem: Host-associated > Arthropoda: Insects >...
CACCACAGTCGGTAGGACTCCTCTGGACGAGTGATCAGCTCGTCGCAGAGACCTCTACCTGACAACACACAACACTCACAACAGACAAACATCTATGCCCCCGGTGGGATTCGAACCCACAATCTCAGCGATTGAACAGCCGCAGACCTATGCCTTAGACCGCGCGGCCACTGGGACCAGCATAAATATATTATTATAAGACACAATTTATGTATTATGTTGCAAATGGTTATGGAACATCTCGTTATGATAGTGCCTTCAAGGCTTTCAGACACTCCCAAAATGAGATGTGCCACTCACTATACTAACCAACAAAATGCACTATATAAAATACATTTAAGCTCAAATAATATGTCACAATTCATGTTAAATGCCAGCTTCTCCATGTTTCAGCACCACAGTGCCATTCTCAGGGAGTTTAATAACAGCAACAAAGGATCATAAGTCCAATACATACTTTAGCTGAAGTACGCGTTGGAAGTATGATCCTTTGTTGTTATTAAATTTCATGCGGTTGGCAGTTTGGTGCCGAAACATGTCACAAATCCAACACATACTTTAGCTAAAGTACATGTTGGACTTATGATTCTTTGTTGTTACTAAACTTCCCATTGCTGCCACTTTGGTGCCGAAACATGCAGGAGCTGGCACTTAACAAACATGAATTGTGTTTTATTGTATTTTACATAGTGCATTTTGTTGATTAATATATTGAATACAAAAAATAAATGATTGACAAAATTCAGAGATGTGCCATGTCTGATTACAACATATTATGCAAAGCGTGTCTCACAATAATAGGTAGGTCTTCAGACACCACCAGTAAGAGACATACTATATCTGTTTACAACATGCTATGTAAAGTATGTCTCACAATATACATGGATTAATATTTCAGAAGAATTAATCCATAACATTGTACGAGCATATACCAATTCCAACACGTTTATAATATAAATTAGAATGGCCCGTGTTATCCACCAATCTCTTCAAGAAAGGTATGTACATACAAACAAGGGACCACTATAAACTGACATCTATGAGCCGTATCCTAAGGAGTATCTACAATCACTGTGTTAACATTTATTAACCTGTGTTATTTTGTATGTCATTGCTCATATCTTTTTAAATCTTATACAACTGCAGTTTTACCACTTTTATTCCCAAGGCTACCCACCCTTCGTTATCTATTTTTTATATAAAAATATATGTAAGTTATTGAGATTTCAGTCTGTCTCTTCATTCTTGTAACCAATCTGATGATGACCGCGTTTGGTCAAAATGTAACGGATCTGTAAAATGACTGTATGGTAGATTGAATGGTTTTGAAAGAGGTGCTGCTTGTCTTTTTTAAGGTGAGCTTAGCAGTGACTGTGTGTTGCCATATGCTGTTATGGACATTGTGAGTTCAACTAGCAAGTACGGTAGATCCTCTGTCTAAGGGGCTAGTAAGAAGTGGGAGTGTTTGCTAAATGTAAATATCCATTGCTGGCAAAAGTATATTTAACAACCCATAAAAATGCCATTATATTGAAAATAGTTTGGTGTTGTAAAGAATGTCATAATTTGCAAAGGAAATGTAATATCATTGCTTGTGAATGTATGGTATATAAATTATTATTAGAAATTTTAATAATACCCTGAAACTCTTACAGGGGCACTACTTCCTGACCCAACCATAGACAGCTTGTTTGTCTGAAGGATTCATACTGTTTGGTGCGCACACAGAGAGGTTCAGTGATGGTGCACGTATTTGCAGTGCCATGCCCTTTTAACCTTTTGGCACCGGAGTTTTACATTTAAATTTTGGCACACCCTGTATGTAAAATGTGAATAATACGGGAACCAAAAAAGGTAGCATTATGAAATAAACGGCATTTTGAAGGGAAAAACAGAGAGTGTGCAGCATGTTTAAAATACTCAGTACTTATATTTGTTGAAAAAAAATATATAAAATGCAACATCTGGAGGATAGCGGTACGCCTGTCCTATATATATAGGACGCACGGTTCTTAAAGGTTAAAAATCAACCAAAGCCAACCATCATTTGCTTGAAACTGAAGTTTTATATGCCATGACATTGTGTTGGCAGCAGGTTTTATCTCTCCACCTCTTATAATGATCATGTACAAACATTCTTTATACCTTGTAATCACAACTTCATTTAAATGTATTTGTTGTGCTGGATTTCTGTGTTTCCTTGGGTCAGCTTGTGCATTATATCAGACACTGTTTGCTTTTTCACCCTGTAGTCCATTCCTACAGCTGCCTCACTTAACACCTTACTGTACTTGACACATAAATGCACTTGAGACTTCTTCTTTCCTTTCTTGTACCTGATACTTAATACTCTTAATACAAAAAAAAATCCAGAAAACAGAGAGTTCATTGAAAATATTTTCATGATGTGTCTGGTCACTGTGAAAACAAAGAATAAGGTGGTGTCATGAAGAACAGCATCTAATTTTCTCTCTTCAAAGGCTGTAGGTAAAGTTAGTTGATGTGTAAATGAATTTTATTTTTGATAAACAATTTTATCAGCAGATTTGATGAAAATGAATAAGAAAGAAGTGCAAATTTTTCTCACAATTAATGTCACAAACCTTTATGTTTTTTCTGCCAGACTGATATTTCATTTACAAAATAGTCTAGCCCCAAAATTTGGTGCATTAATTCTTGTCTGCTGAATGGGGAGCAGTAACTGAGGGGTTTAATGTACTCTGATGTATACCCTCTATTACATAATATAAATTCATATTCTTGTGTATAAATGCACAGTTATTTTTTTACGTTTATACTATGTATTGTGATAAAACTGTGAGGGGTGTCCAGAAAGTATCCAGCCATTTTGAATGTCAAGAACTGGTCAAGTGGCCTTGATGTAACTTGGCAGCCTGTCAGAGGAGACCTTACTGTGCATCTGTGAACAGTCACTCTCCAGTGGGCCTAGTCAGCCGGTTCTCAAGATATTAAAAAAGGCTGGATACTTTCCGGACAGCACCTCGTATTACAATTAAAACCAACTAATTGCACTCTTTTTATAAGTTTCATTTCACATGTGTCAGATCATGAAGGTCCATCATCAGGAAGTTAGTTGTAGAACACAAGTATTGTGATGTAGTGTTATGTCCAAGTATGTATGGTATTACGGTGAATGATTAGTGTGTATTATATATAGGATGGTGTAGATACACAGAGTTGGAAGCACTACAAGTCTGCTTCAACTGCTGCGTATCTGCTGCCTCCTATATAAAATACACATTGATGATTCACCATAACACTGTATATACTTGGACATAGCATTATACCATAATGCTTGTATTGTACAGCTGACTTTCTGTTGATGGACCTTCATGGCCTGAAACATGTAGAAGAGCTTTTGTGAAATTAAAGTTATTACAAAAGTGCTTTTAGTTGGTTTTAATTGTAATAGCTTCTCAGTTATCTAAAATCAATGTTTTGTAACATATTTACAGGATGTGATCCCTTTGGATCACATAAATTGAAGGAAATGTTTATATACATACTCCAGAAAAAAATATATAAATGGCTGCAAGCTTGTACTTGAAGAGGCTGACTGTTGTGTAGTTTTAATATCGCAACATAGTAAATTTATGCTTGTCAACTTCATATATTCTGAAGTTTTAATATTTTAATGATACAAGTGAGGGTGATCACAACCTGGATTGGCGTGCTGAGCTTGTGTTCCTTTGTTTTGGTAGACTCTGTGAGGATGGCACTTCAGTGCCAAAACATGTAGAAGTCTTGTCATGAATTGTACGTTATGATTTATATATTATTGTATTTTATTGAGTGCATTTGTTGGTTGATATATTGAATATAAGAATATGCATGTTATGAATAACATTAAAATTCACCTGTAGTTATTCTATTTATACACTTAGCTGATTTTGTACACATACTTGAACTTTGTGCAGTCCTGTTAGGTGCTGCCCTTATGCTGAATTATATAAAATGAAACACAGGGAAGAAAGAATGCAATATGCATTTCAATAGCTGATTTTAATATGATGGCTTTGTTTCTAATTTGATAGTGTGTAGAGAATGTCTCACGTTCAAATTGTCCTGTGTGCCTTGAGGATATTCACACATCACGGATTCCTTGTCATATCCCTGAATGTGGTCATCTTCTGCACAGAACCTGCTTTGAAGAATTGCTTGAAGCAGGTCACTATGCATGTCCCACCTGCCAGACGTCACTCCTTGATATGTCGCAGGTATGCTGGATGTACCCTTTAAAACATGATGTGAGTAAATTAAACATTTTTGACTTGCGAACTGTATCAAACAATATGTCTTTTAAATGGGTGCTCTTGGCTTGATATATTGAAAGAAGTTTTTATGTGTTTTAAAACTGGCTATGGAAGTTGAGAGGATGTGTGATAATGTTCTTCGAAATTTTGAGGTAATTGTTGTTTCTTTAAATTAAATTCTAAAATTATGTAAAATATTGGTATTTTCCTTCATATTGTGGGTGTTTTCAGCAGATTTGCTGTCCATATATCCCTCCAATACATAACCTGTAAGATGAGTAGTTTGTGAGCCTGTGTAATTTTTTCATATACACAGATGTTATTTTTGTTTATCCATGTTAGTCTATAAGTTTTTAGATAATTTTATTACTCATGCTTGAACGATACTGGAATGATCCCTGGCATTTGGAAATTATGAGCTATGCTGTTGAAGGAATTAATTAACTATTTGATGCCTCTGGTATGCAGTGACTTGGCAGAAAATGTCATGTGATTGTATGATGCTGTGAACACAATTACAGGTCTGCCTACAGTGATGAGAATCATAGAAACTGCTAAAATGAATGCCTGAAAATATTTATTTTTTCAGCTGTGGAAATATTTGGATAATGAAGTTGAGATGACACCAATGCCTCAAGAGTACAGGGATTTTAAAGCTGACATTCTGTGCAAGGATTGTCATGAAGTAGGTATAACACATCCTGTAATACACCAGTGTATTTTATGTAAGTCAGTTGGATGTGACCAAGTGTAGGTTGTTTTGTCTTGGTTAAACTTTGGCACTGAGTGACAGTTTTATTTGACGTGCAGTGTGATGCTGAAAATGCTGAAGTTTAGTTTAAACCATCACTGAGAATGTGGCAATTACAGGACTTCCATAGACAGTCCTGTGATTTATACATACCACTGTAGCTAGTGTGGTATATACATAACACTGTAGCTAGTCTGCGATGTCCACCATAGTTAAAATGGGGTTTGGTTACCCCAGTGTGTTCGCTCCCCAACCCTCCTTAGGTCCATGAAATAGATTTTGTAACAAATTTCTTTTGAAGTTTTACTGCTGGCTGTGTGACTTGTCTAAATTCTTGACATGTTTCTTATCTCTTAGTATGGAGTCCAGTGTCAGGAGAACATGAACGAATGGTTTTTGAATGCAGTTCCCCTGACTCTGCAACTCATATTCAGTGCCATATCTGTATTTGTATTGATCAGACTAAAGTACACTTGTAAAAAACTTGGTTAAAAAAAAAATTGAGGTTGGTGGCTATAAGACATTTCCAGAGGGCATGTTGGAATGGTTCAGGGGCACTCTGAGAGGGGTCCTGAAGTTATGAAATGCAATACACAACCATCAATCCCGAAAAAACGTCCTGGGTCCACCATTGAATCTTGATATCTTGAAACAGCATTCACGATCTGCCTTGTAACAAGTAGTATCAGTGAAGTATAAATACACAGTTTCTACTCTGGTATATATATCACTGTCATTGCTGCCATGAGGTTGCAGCCTGAAACATAAACCAAACATGATATCTGTGAAAGAACAAGAAATTATTAAAGTACATGGCCTGATAAAAAGGTCCATACTGAATTCATTTCTGTTGTACCTTGATATCACACTGCAACAGGACTTTTTTTGAGCATGTTGGTATGTTTCGGCATGCCCTCTGTCAGGAAGACCTCACTGCAGTCATCACAAGTAAAGAACAGTGTTTGTGGCACATGTCATATTTGTGATGTCCAAGACTATGGAACATGCGTGTATCAACTTTCACATAAAAGCAGTTAAAGTGGGAATCAAAACTTATGATTACAGCTGCTTTTTGAGAGCCCATAAGCCATACACAAGATTGTGAGTGATTCTTCCACTTGAAAGATGATTGCACACCTGTAAAATGTGACAAATGTTCTGCAGTCCACTGAGCAGAAATGTTGAAGTGATAACAAAACTGTAAACCTGCAGTGTTGTTTGCAAGTACTGAGGTATCTCTGTGAAGCAGTTTGCTATAAAGGACCAAGAAAATGGCAGTCTTGTGTGTGGCAAATTCAGCAGGACAAGGACAACTTGGCCCCAACTAGCCAAACACCATTTTCCACAGCTGTGTCAACCCTTTTATTCCTGAAAAATTAACCCCACATGACTTTCATCCCTGAATTAAGTACATATTCAAAGGTAAATGACTTGAAGTTTATGAAACAACCACACTTAACATGATGCAGAAACTTCTAGAGATCCCGAAAACAGAGTATGAGAGCTGTTGCCAGCAGTGGAAAAGTTGCTGGAATAAGTTTATCCATGCAGAAGGGGCTTATTTTGAAGGGGATTAGTCCATCATCCAGGCAAGTTTAGTATTGTTCATTTCACAGTATGTCTGAGTACTTTTTGATCAGGCCTTGTATAAATGTGATGTCATATGCTATGTGGCAGCCAGGACACCAACTGACTGAGAGAAGTTCACAGCAGTGCTTGCATTGAGAAAATTCAAGTAAAGTGATCTACATTTTGAGGTGAGGGGTGAAAAATTGATTTCTCTGAACTGTGTTTCATGCCGGCATAAAACCAGCCATATCACATTTGCTTAAAATGTATTCAAGAGAAAGCAGCATGAATCTGAGGGTGCAAAATGTGAGCAGAGCTGGGCACTCCGGTGTTTATGTTATGAAGAGCAACAGCCTGCACCACTCCATGCAGAGGATTAATTCATAAGGAGACTGCTAAACTTTATTAATTGTATTTGAAGAAAAACTTTTTTTAAGGGATATGTTTTTTGTAATAATATAAAATCCTGTAATTTAAATTCTGCTTTTGAGACACTGCACTGGGCATTTAACTCTGGCACCAGAGAGTTCAATAGGTTATTTGAGCATCAAACAAATGGTGGTGCACTTGAACACAAGTGTGTAAGTGTAGTGGTTGTCAGAAGAAAGATGTACAATATAGTGATTAGTCTTTTCTTGCAACTGATACAATAAATCTCATTAATTCAATATTATTTAATTAAAACACCAGCTAATTTGAAAGACATGCCCATTCCCAGCTTAAATTTTTCACATCGGGTTTTAATTGGCAACAGTCCACCTTTGCATATGACATTTTTTTCACCAGGAATTTAAATTTTAGCCCATGGTTTACAAAAAATGTTAATGTTATGGGAACCAAACAAGATTAAACAATGAATTAAACGGCATTTTTTTGGAAACAAGATAGAGATATTTCTGCATGTGTTAAAGAAACCAGTAATAATTTTTAGTTTGTAATTATACATAATATTTATATGGAATATGGAAAAATTTAAGTTTTGTTTACTTACATATTGTCTTGAGGCCCAGATTTTTCTTAGGGAGTTTCCACCAGATGTTCTTACATTTGTGCCTTGGTTTGGTAGTCTTCGAAATGTTTGTTTCACACACGGTCCCACTTCACACTTACGGCACTTCACGAAAACTTTGTCACACCCATGGCCTTACACATGCTACACCTCAGCTGCGCCTCAGACCTGGTAGGCCAATGTTTGCTGCCACAGATTTCGAGCCTAGTGACTTGCGATTCAACATTAGGTGGTCTACCTAATGGCCTTGGTATTGTCCATTCTGGTCCAGCCTGTGCCAACATATTCCTCATGAGGGTATATCAAAAATATCTGTGTGAAATTTTCTTACCCTCACATGAGAAATGAAGAATGTAGCTATTGAGAATGGCCAGGTCTAAGAGATGAAAGAACGGTTTTTTCGTCCACTTGAATGTGCGCTGGCTGATGGAGTAATTGTTGGCCATTCTGTCACCCTTATCCACATACCCCATATGATGGTTATAATCCATCACAATTTGCGGCTTTATGGCTTTTCCTCCCTCATTGCAGAAATTACCTTCCATTGGGGGCACTGTGAATATTCGTCAACATGCAAATGACTCTCTTGTCCTGCCACAATATTGCTGTCAAGTCAGCTCTGGTTCTTGCACAAATGTCTCCCCTTTTCAGTTTTGTTGTCTTTGGTGCAAGGTTTTGTGGCATGCCTCTCCTGTTCAGCCTGACAGTGTCACAGCAGTAAATCTGTTTCTTTGCCAAGTCATCAAATAATTCAGGGGAAGGAAAGAAATTGACCATGTATAATTTGTGGCCATGTCCTTTTATCTTCCTCGTCAGTTCTGTCACTGTCACATGGGTTGCTGTCAGGTGCTGTGCTGTGCGCTGTCTGTCCTTCCCCAGGGATACTTTCATGTCCTACATGTAGCCAGTCGAGTCACAAAGCTTGAAAATTTTGTTGCCAAAACGCTTGCATTTCTTTGGTATGTGCTGTTTGAAAATCACCCTCGCTTTGAAGGAAACAATAATTTCATCAACAGCCAGATTTTTGGAAGGGTTGTAAAATTTGGAAAAATGTCTTGTATCTTCCATAGTCCGTCAAAATTTTTGTCTGTCCTATCAGGTTTATTCCTGTTGTCAGTAAAATGTGAGTAACTAAGGATGTGAAGGTATCGGTCCCGTTTCATCATAGTGCCGTAGAAATGTGTGTATAGCTGATCCACTGTTGACCAGTAGCCTCTCAGATTCTCTCTTACACCATGCCCATTTGTATTGTCAATGTCAGAAACAGAAACATTTTGGCTTCTGTAACATCAGGTTCAGGAGAGGGTCCATCGTCAAGTCTGTCTATATAGTCGTGGTAGTAGCGGTTAGTCTTCACCACCAGCAGAGTGATAATTTCTGCAAAATGCAGGAAGAAAACACTAAGTGGCCTGGATCTGTCATTTAGGAATGATGCTTCATTGTCGTGCTTTTCTCTGGGGCCCCTCTATGTGTGTGTGTGTTTGCGCGCGCGCGTGTGCAGCACTGCCCTGAGGGCAAGAGGGGCGTGTCCATTACAGGGTTGCTGCCTGTTGAATCTGATCACCTGGCCCACTCTCACTGGCAACCTCTTCATCAGAGGCACTGGACAAAATTGAACTGCTGAACTCATGACTACTGGCTGTTTGGTGGAATGGTTGAGGCTGTGACAACCCTGGTACAGTTTCAGAACCTCCGTCAACTGACCTGATGTTGCTTGACACTCGTTTCATCACTATCAGTGTAAACAATAGGTTCAAATATTTTGCTGGGCTCCAACAACTGCGGCCTCTTGTTGGTTGGCTCATTTTACACCAACACTCACACCGACTATGAAATGCTGCTTGGAAGAAACAAGCTGTCTATGCAACACAATGCTGGATGTAAACTCAGCCCGAAGTCTGAGGAATGAAATGCAATCTTGAGCTCTAAATGGGGACCTTCAAAAGAAAAGGATGGCAGATATAGGTCTGTTTATTGCAGCCTGTCACCACATTATCACTGAGTAGATACACTGTCCAGTCTAAAGAGTTAGTCACACACAAGCCAGATGAACAGGGCAGGAAAAATAAGTGTTACATCATCGCCACTACATCCTTACTGGCTGTAGGTACAAACAACCTCATATAAAAATGGATAATGAGGTTTTCTGTCAAGGGTTAAATCAGTCGGAGCATTAAGCTGAAAAAATCTTCTAGTGGGGTGTTAATACCCCACTAGAAGATTTAGAATGAGTGAAGCTTCCCCAAATGTCTCATGGCATTGAGAGCAAAATATTTAAATCGGTGAGGCAGTCCTTTGGACAGGACATACGAGCCCAAGGGGAATTTAAATGCCACCTATATCTAGGACGCACAGACTCTAAAGGTTAAAGTGTAGCATTTTCAAATGATTTGAACTGGTTAATTTGAAATGTGTGTAATTTTCAATAAGAAGTGCTTTTCAAGCCATATATTGACCAGAATTTGGATCATTCAAAATTATTTTATTGTCAATTCATGCTACTTAAGTAAAAAAAAATCCTAGTTATTCACCCCTGAGATTACTTTCAGTGTGTAAGACTGCAGTTGTCTTTTGAATGGGGTTTCCATTGAGCACCAAACCTGCATGAGACAAGTGTACCGGGTTCTGAGCTATTACATGTTGTGCTGGCCATTGTAAAAGTTGAGACAAAGAAAGCGCGTTGTTTTTTACATTGAATATTGCCATGATTTTATCATAATATTTCGAATTTTTTATTCCACATAGTGGGGAAAGGATGAGTGTGAGTGTAAAGAAGAAAAATAACATCAGTAATACAACAGTGGGAAAACTGTAGTCATGTGATAAAAATGTAGTAAGAGAGAAATAGCGTAGGAATATGGCTTCCCATTCTTCACTTTGTTGACATATTTAAAAACTCAGGATTGTATTAAACAGCAGGCTTTGAAACAGGGTGATATTTTGAAACACATTAGGGCTCATGGTGCCCAGCATGACGATATAGAAATTGAGCTGTTTTGTTTTACCTTCTTGAAAGGACAGTATTGCATTGTGAATACAGTGGAATGGAGGGCTGATGAAATAGTACTGATGATGGGCATTGACTTTAAATGCTCCAGTGAGTTGTTGCAGCAGTTTGAAGAGAGATGAACATGAACATTACATCACCTGTCAAGGAGTGGAGAAGTGCCAGAGGACTCTGGCATTATAGTGTCAGGGAGAGGAAGGGTATAAAGACAGAGTGGTGGTGGTATGTTGCAGTACTGATGGAAGTGAAAAATTTCATCCATTGGAAAGTTTGGAAAACCACATTACTTGAAAGGTTTGGGGCATTATCCATATGATTACAAATCATCTAAAAATGCATGGGTGACTAGAAAATTGTTTAGACTGGCTGGTCTCTTTCCAGAGGAAAATCACTTGCCAAAACAGGCATGTGTTTTTATTAATGGATCACTATCACTATGCTGCCCACTCTAGTGAGGGCTGTACCCTGAAACATGTTCACATCTTTTGCCTACTACCAGGCAACACCACTTACATGCAACCACTGGACCAGGGCATCATGTATGAAACAAGCATACCCAAGGCATAATATATATATATATTTTGCCACTAGAAGTAGACAGGAATGTTTCTGCAGAAGACATAAGAAAATGGAACATTTTGGATGCCATTCAAGATATTTCCAAGGTGTGGAACTCCTTCATGCCTACAGTAATTCAGAAGTACTGTGTTAAGTGTTGCTTTGGCGCTGCAATTTCAGTCATCACCATTGATGAGAACTATGAATGGGTCAAGGCCACATTATTTGTCCCAGTACTTTTGATGAGTTTCTTAATGTCAAAAACCCTCTCCTACTACTGGTCGTCAGCTGACAAGTTTTGACAGCCCCAGCTGCATGCGTATGATAAGTGAGGAAGAGGAGAAGACACAGAAAAAACAGCCGCTTCCCACCTGACCCTCTTGCAAAACTGCTGTAATAGTGTAAGTGGTGCTGGATTTGGTAATATGTTTGAGTGATGCAGGCAACAGAATTGTGAAAGATACAAACTGAAAGAATTCATATAAAAGCAGTCTGAAACACAGGTGAATCAATTTCTGTTCTAAGGAACAGAGAACACAGTTCTGAGTTCAACACACATGAAGATTTTTCAAGGGCTTGTTCTGTGTGAGTAAATAATGTTATGTTTCATATAGATGTGAAGAAGGCAGACAAAAATTGGCTTGTAGTAATACTACTATATAAAATAATCATATATTACATTGTTACTTAGTGATTTTAACTTACCTTGCACCAGGTAAGAAATCAGATAATTTAAAGTGCAATTTTTGGGTTCATAGCATTCTGAAGTAATGAGGTTTTACTGCATGAAGAAAGATATTTGGGGTGTTAATGAACAATATCAGTATACATAAACGTGATTGTGTGTCATGTATGTGGGTTGATGCCTGTGTAATGTAAAACTACAACTTGCAATGAAATGTGAAATTTGATATGTTATTTTTTAACTATCCAAAAAGTTTATCAAAAGTATTATTCCTTGCCATTTTTTTTTTCTCTGTCTAGGAATCTGTAGTAAAATTCCATGTGGTAGGCTTGAAATGTCTTAATTGTGGATCATACAATACATGCAGAATAAAGGGCTCTCCCAAACCAGATATTCCTGGTAAGTTTTACGTGTGTAAGTTGATCCTACAAACACTAAGTAACGCTTGTGTATTTTTAGAATACGAGTATTATGCATTCAGAAACTTTCAAATGTGCATCACTCTTTCATGCTGTTATATTTGATTGTGCTGTGCCTGCCATGTGGATATTTCTTCTCTGGTGCCACAGCTTAGTTATGGCCTTGAATGCCTCAACTTTGATCTTCATTTCTGCTGGCTGACATAATTTGAGGGTTTTCAATGTGACAATTTTTTGTACAGATAGGGGGTTATCAGCCTCTAGCCCCACCCTCAAACCTTTAGGACCATGATCCATCTCTTCATCTGGCATTGGTACTTTGCTTGAAACCTGTCTGGCATGAGTGGCTGTGGTGGCCGGAAGGCTACTGCCAGCGTGAATTCTGTGTTAGCTGATGCATGCATTCCCCCACACCCAGCAAAAATATGCCCTCAGCAAAGTAGGGGTACCCTGAGGAGAGTTAATGAAGCCTTCCATTTCTGAATACAATGGGTTGGTTTTACCCAAGGAACATTGTTACAATAAATTTTCTCAGGGTGTGTCATATTGGCAGCAGCACCGGTGTTGGTGATGGTGGTGGTGGCATTTTTCATGTGTTGGCCCATAAATTTTTCTGGATATTAGGTCTCAGTTTATCCTATAATTATTTTTTAGAGATGTACTGTTAGTGGATGTGTTTTGTCTTTTCTTTAGTATGTGGCCTAGTGCATGGTAGCATTTATTACCAGCAACATTTCTCATTTTTATCTCCACCTGGGTATTTAGGGTTTTGAAACTAAATGGATTAAATTTGTGTATCCCATATGGTGTGGCATAACTATGTTCATGAATATGCATTGTTGGCAGAGGTGTTGTATCCAAGGTAGCATCACAAAAAACAACAGTAAATGTTATTTTGTCACATAATAAACTGTTTTGTCTTAGCATTTCACCAGTATTGAAAACAATTCTTGTGATTTTGGTTTTTGAGTACACTTCTGTGACTTTTTGCATTATGTCAGGTGTCGGGGCTGTAAACTGTTTTGCATTTGACAACATTGCTCAAACAGTCAGCTTGTCTTGATCCATGGTATTCTGTAAAAATATTTTTACCCAGTTTAGTGTAGGGAAGCACCTTTCATTTTCCGTAGTGGTCATTGGAAGTGTCACTACAGTTCTCAGAAGTGTAACTGTGTCAGTAACAATTGTTTTTGAGGTTGTTTGCCTATGAGAAATTGTAACAAAGCAGTGGCACCTGATGGTCCATTTTGTAGTTATTGACTTGAATATAAGGCCTCTAATTCTGTTTTCAGTTTATATTCTTGAAAATCTGTAATATCTTTAACAGTTGCCTCCAAATGTTTCTCTGCCGGTCGCCAACTGAAGTTATCAAATTTTGAGACATTAAAAGCAGAGCAACAGACAAGTGTTTTGTGAAAGCAACTATTGATCTGGCTGCATTCATTATTATGGCACATAGTTGTAACACATGGGCCACATTTGCAAATTATGCATATACTATAAAAATTACACAATAATTTAGGCTGTGTGGTATACCACTTATTGTTATTTTTCCATGTCTGGCTCATGAATCAGCCCACAATAATGGGTGTTGCCCTATGCCATAAATGGGTTGGATGCCCATGTTCTAACACCTCTGTTTGTTGCAAACAGTTCTTTTCAAGTCCGAGGTGAGTGCATGGCATCTGCACCCATGCCAAGGCCTGATTTGGGCACTTTTGAACTTCTTCATTTCAGTCTGCAACAGTCACTCACACTGTAGCTTCGGGGTGTGCAAAGGCTGTGTGCCCCTGAGAGAAGTTAAGTGGGCTGGCAAGTGATGATAGAAACAGACAAAAGCAAGGTGTAGCCTCTAAATGCAGTTAAATCATAATGGAGCATTCTGTGCTAATTATTATAGTGTTGCAGTGTAATGTAATATTAAATGAAAATGATTTGAAATTTTTGGAGGGACATATGCCCCTGCCACCCTTAATCCAGCCGCCACCGCTGGTATATGATATAGTCTTACAGAACTTGGCATTTTGTACCTGAATGTACGAGTATTTCAGACAACAGTTATTTTCCTAAACATAACCCTTTAAGTGCTACTTTCCTCTGTAAAAGTGCCCTCTTTTCCCTGTTATCACCATGATGATGCATAGCATGCATGCATTGTGTTAGAAAACAAATTGCCCAGCTTGGATTGACCAGAATACTGTTGTAACACAGCCTGCCATCTGTGGAAGAGTGGCGGTTCATTTTAATGGCTCATTGAAGCAAGATTCTTTTTGTTTCAAAAACAGTCCTTTCAGTCAAACAAAAAAAGAAACCTTCAGCACCAAGTGCTGAAAAGGCCATTTAAATTTAATGCTCCAAGGGTGAACAGAATGTTCTTAGTGTTGAGGTGTGGTATGTCTTGGAAATGGAGGTTGGATTTTTAAGTATATTTCTTTGCCATGTGTCATAGAAGTGAAGACTGTATTTTTAATGACACTAGACCCCCCCCCAGATTTAAGATTCATCTGGGAGACAAGAATTTTATGCTTTCAATTGAGAAAAATTTTAAATTGGATGGTTGAGTTAGAAATGAGCTTATATGTAAATAGCCCCTGCCACTTTCTTTTTGGCCAGTTAGTAGCTTGTTTGGTCTTTAGGATAGGTAATAATAATTTGCAATGAATTCTGCAGTGATTCATATCTGGTACACATAATCATGGCTTTATGTACATAAGCCAAACTCAGAACTTGTAAGCACAACTTCTAGATTGAGGTTCCAGGATGGTGTTTCGATGAAATTTTCATGTCTTAAATGCAAGAAAACCCTGAAAGCAAGAAACCTTAGAATGAGCAAAATTATACATTACTCATGTGGGGTTTTAGTGAGGCAGATGAAAGATGAATCTAAATTTTCAGGAAATTCTCAAATTGAGAAACCTTAAATTGGGATTTTGCTATTTACTATATTCATTTACGTGCAAATAGTTACATGGTAACGTTAGACTTATTAATATGCAGAAAGTTATGTACACAATAAACTTAATTTATAAAAATTATAATAGTAGTGCACTAATAGAAGGTAATAGAATACAATATTTTAAGTATAAGGTACTACAGATATAGCTGTTACAGTTTACCATCAGATACAAACTTTTTGCCAGAATTGCATAAGTTCAGTCAACTACACACATGTGATTAATTATCCAATAAATTGGTCTAATTACATAATAGCAACTTTTACATTAAAGGAAGTCCTATTTACATCTTGTTTCACTTGTGTTGTTGCTTACTGGTTCTGTTATCTTCTTCAAATATAAAAAACTCATTTTATGAATAAAAAAGGTGATACAATAAAGATTACTTTAATTTTTTTTTAAATCCCTAAAACTATCTAATTGCTTTATTCTAGTTGGCAGTTTGTTGTATAACCTAATTCCCATGTTCATCACACTCCTCTTGAAGAGTGCTGTACATATCATCAGGGTAACTGATTGGCCAAAAATATTTACTATATTATTAACTGGATAAGTTAATGAATAGTGACATCCCAAATGATGACCTGAGTTTTCTTCCTCAGAAATATGTTACAAACTTGAATATTTATTCTTTCAGCTCAGCAGAGTGATCAGAGTGCAGCAGGAAGCAGTCATTCTTCCAGTGATAACCACCCTGGTACAGGAAGCGAAGGTCCATGTCCATCCTCACAGTAGAAGCTTTATCTTTGCTAAAGTAACTTCGTGTTCTGTTGACATGCACTTCTCTTTTTGTTAAAATATGACTAGTTTTTCTGTATAACAGAGTAGCTTTTTCTATACAAATTTCTTACGTAGAGGGCGACTGGGTGTGAAGTGTCAGTGTAGTTGCAGACAAAGCAGTTTAAATATAACTGTTAATGGTTATACAGCGTGGTTCTCATACCCTGTCATATCTCCCTCCTCCATTCCAAATGTATATTGTTAATTTCATGTAATGAAATGTTTTATTACTGTATATGTGAGAAAAGAGGAATCTCTGAAACTCCCCATTCTGATAATCTGACTCAAAATCCATTCCCAACTACAATCAAAACAAAGTGTATTCATATTGGATCCTTGCACACTCATCTGATAGAATATTGTGTGAGCTCTTGAAACACTATGCTGAGACTTCTGTGTTGAGTATAAATCTGTGCAAGTATAGTGGTGAACTGTGGGGTGGAGCAGCATTTATTTGTCATTTTTCAAGACCAGAGTTTATTACAATTTGCCCAAAGTAATGTGAAGTTAAAGACAAATGTTTGCCATTATGTAGGATCTGTTTAGGATCATTACCATGAAGTTAATTTGTAAAAACAGTGCTCATCCAACATCCATCCAGATTGACGTACTTGGTTCATAAGACTTCCGTTACATGATGTAACACAGCAGATGATGTGTCATTTATTTCTGAAATTCTCTTGTTGAGATTGTGTTCGTCTGCCAGATGTTTTGGAAACACTGTGCTTTTCAAATAGCACCAACCCATCAGGTGAATGGTTTGGTCAAGACACTGCCATAGTGGTATATTATGCAGTGTTCTGTATGTGATATTGCTCTTTCTGGTTGAAACCAACTGGTGGCATGGTTGATTTCATGAACAGCTCATTCATAATCTGCACATACCAATCAGACTTCACAGTAACTGCATTTTCAGTTGTATCTTAGAAAAAATGAGGTCACCAACACAGATATCCCACACCTTACTGTTACTCTCTGACTGTGAAGTGGTTTCACATACAACTCATAAGAATTAGCTTCACTCCATTACCATGTGCTGTGTTTATTCACACCCACACAATTCAAAGTGAGATTATGATGTCAAGTAACAAAAATAATATCTGGTTGTTCATTCCATAAGGTGACAGATTGCTCACAAAAGTCACTTCTTGTTGCATAGTCACAGTTTTATAGTTCTTGCAAAGTTTGCTTTGTAGGGGTGAAGTAAGAATGAATGGCTGAAACTGCTCTGATGAATTTGTTGAGGGCAACTGAATGTGTGAATGATCATATGGGACTAGAGTTTGGTTGGCTTGTACTTTTCAGTGTCTTCTGGTATCCACTTGGTTCTGACACAGTTTCCAGGTTATTTTTTGTTGCAGTAGCTGTGGTTTGAAACCCCTGTACCCAGTTGTTGATGGTATTGTGATCAGGAACCTTTACTTGTCTCAAAGTATTGAAATGGCATTTGAATTTTTGTTCAATTGCTGCCAGTCATTATTTTTGCATAATACCTGTATGGTGAACTTGACACGGACAACTGACCACTGATCCGTGTTGTTATTAAATGGCATCCATAAATGCTGTGGCATCCTTAGTTTAAATCCCTTCTTGAATGGTCCCAGAGTACGACATAAACCAAAATGATGAATGAATGCTGCTGTCCTCTGTATTTAATTTGTTGTGAATAAATATTTTGTTCAGTTGCATGTAGATTGCTTGTAGCAAAATTGAGAGTTGGGCATAGTCACATTTGGCATTTTTCAAATCTAGTATGTAGAAGGTGAACCAAAAGTCATGCAGCCAACAACATTCTCTTGTATTAATTGAAATGCCAGTACAGAGTTATGCCACTCAATATGTAAAATGGTATCACAGCATTCCAAGTAGAGCACTACTAAAGGTAGATCTCATTTCAAACAATTTTTGTAAACTCAGTAAGTAATATATGTAGCCCATGTTTTGCATCCTATTTGTGTTCCTGAAAAAGTGGGAATAAGTATGAAATGACATACCCATAAGAAATACTGGAATGGGGAGGTATCAGGGGCTATCATACCAGTGACAGCCTGTTCGTATATAGTATATGTACATGTGTATATTATGTTTCATTCTTACTGATATTAATATGGAAATAAACAGTGTTAATTTTTAGCTCATGTAAATTTGAAATGAGTTTACAACTTGCAGACACTTACCATGGATGGTAAACATTCCATATTTTTGCTGTCATGGATGATTGAATTCACTCTTATTACCTCTACAACTCAGTCACATTTTTATCATGGTTAAGGTTCTTGCTGCGGTTTGGTTTGGGTTTTGTTTGTGCCATTTGAATATTGTATGTATGATGATTAAGAGAGGAGTCGTGTTATTCTTTATCATATCAGTTTTTTTGTTCCAGTGTAATTTGTAGTTACTTGGCTTATCAGGGATGGTAAATTCTTCATGTCATCACTGTTGCAGATGTTCTGTCAGATTATTAAATCCACTCTGACGGACTTTGTTGTACACTTTATTACCCACGGATCATACATATTACTACCATTAAGATCACTGCTGTTATTATTCATCAGAGACACATTTTACCCCCTCGATTGGGTTTGTCATTGTGGGACTTATATGCAGAAGAAAAGAAGACTTCAAGGCAAACAAATCACAAGATTGGAAGTCTTATCTATGACCTGAATTAAATGGCCAGTGCAAGGTGATTGACGTAGTTTTCAGTGAGCCTGCAACCTCCCAGTTTTATTATGCGCTGTTGAGATTTATACTCCTGCGAATGTCCAAGTGCGCAGCTATGTGTTTAAGCAAAAAGGTGTAGAACAAGTGGGCGTTAAACAAGGACTAGACACAATTACATTTACAACAGAGGTACAAAATTTTCCAAAACTGTAAGAGCAATGTCAAAATTCTAGGTGCCAGGTACAAAATTTTGTTGCTTTACCAACTGATTAACCTTTATTTCATGGGGGGGGGGGGGGGGCATATTTAAATTATATTGCTTGCTTTGTGTAGAGCAAAAAGATAGAATTATGAAGTAAACAGCATTTTGTGAAAAATAAATTATGCAGCATGTCTGAAGAATTCATTAAATGTCCTTGTTGCTTAAATGTATATAGTGAATGTGTAGGGGTGTTTTCTTACATGCTTCACATGTTCAATACTTGGGTAGGATAAAGGTTGACTGACTTTTGGCTATTGTATTTTGTGGCAGTTATCAACAAAAGTATGTTTGTTTCCTTGTGATCCTGAATGCATTAAGGTCATTGTGTTTTACAATTACAGTATATAAATTTTTTGACATTTGTGGTTATGATTCTCATTCTCCTGAAATTTAGAATCTACAATTCTATGGATGTTTTTGTAGATTTGTCCAATGATATGTGTCTTAACAGGCTGATATACTTCTGCCATCTTGGAGCTAAGAAACAATGGAATAATGTGATGATAATGGATAGCTGTTAATTAGATTTATGTATTATAGCTGCACCTCTCCCTTCACCATTTTCAGTGTCCTAGTCATGGAACTAGGTACGTTAGAATAAAAATATAACCCATTGCTCTTTATTTGTGCTGTTCAAGATGAACTGGGGTACATGGCTTGCAATGCCTAGTTTTCTGGGATGACCACATTCAATCTATTGTCTGTTGATGACACACATGTGAACGTGTGTGTGTTCCTACATGTCTTCAGTTTGGAGGTATGCAGTTTTGAATGTTGACAGCTACCTGTAGGCAGTACAGCTCAAATAACTGTACCTTAGTGGATTAATGTTTTATGGTCATCTGTTTTGTTACCTGTATCTAAATCAAGGATATGTCTGTCCTTAGCATTTAGTTTTAAGGTCAGGTGGGAGGGATAATAAATTATAATGAAAATTGTTTTATCCAGATCGTGGTATTCTGTCTTGTTGACCAAGGGTGAGTATTTAGGGACATGCAGAAATGATGGTAATTTCTCAGACATTCAGGACTGATGGTAGTATTGTTAGAGTTTTACTGGATTTTTAGGCATTGAAAATCAGCCCACTTGAAGCACATTGTCAAGATGTAATGACCATGGACAATTTGCTTGCTTCAGCCTGCAGACCATATATGGCCTGATTAATTGGATTTTGTTGTGAGAACAGTGTAACCCAGTATTCATGATATATTCACTGATGCTAGATATTGTGAATGAGGTCAGTAAAAACACAATAGGGCAGTACTTCCACATGGCAATGACATTTAAATTAGAAGAGTGAACCTGCTCTTTCCATGATGGGCGGGCCCCTGTCACCACCTTCTCTTTATTTCATGATGCATTTGGGGTGCTGTTTATCCCTGTACATACAGGTCTTTAGTCAGCTCCATAAATTTTTGGCATGTTAACAACAAAGCATTGCAGAAATGCATATGTTAGCTTCATGTGTCTCTGTCTATTTGTAGGCAGCAAATTGAGAATTGCAGAAGGGATTTTGATGAAATTTCGTCTGGAAATCACAATCTGATAGCACATATTAGGTTTGATTAAATCTGGGCAACAAGAACAGACAATTTACATGAAGACTTGCATTTGTGGGCTTCTTGTGTGTAACTTGCATGTAACTTACCTAAATATTTACTGCAGTGAACAGTGTTTCACATACAAGCACATAGAAGTACACAGTGCAATCCAAAAGTTTTAGGACTGATTTTTTTAAAAATCGAAGATACATGAGGAAGACACATACCTTTTTTATTTAAAATAAGCTCCATTGGCGTATACACAGTGTAGTCCAAAAGTTTTAGGACAGATTTTTTTTTTTTAAGTCAAAGACACATGAGGAAGACACATCCCTTTTTTTAAATTCAAAATAAGATCCATATATATACACATACACATACACACACACACACACACACACACACACACACACACACAGGCTTTGCGCAGTTGTACTGTTTGTGAAGAGCTGCCGAAAATTCCTCTTTTTGGACCTTCTTTAATTCATCAGTTATGGCTTCTTGGATCTCAGCAACATCCGCAAACTGGAGTCCTTTTAACTTCATTTTCAACTTGGGGAACA
>Ga0268261_10000760_pt1 | contig 21008 bp, 22 predicted proteins | sample TergutNc150P1_FD_190353 | JGI IMG/M metagenome (GOLD analysis project Ga0268261, IMG submission 190353) | Nasutitermes corniger P1 segment gut microbial community from laboratory colony in Florida, USA - Nc150 P1 (SPAdes) (version 2) | ecosystem: Host-associated > Arthropoda: Insects >...
GGGAGACTCCCTGAAGATGGTTCCTTCGTGAACCGAAACATGTTGGAGTGTTTATTGTAACTTTAATTTTATTTAGAGTTGACGCAACAAGTAATGTGCATTAGTTGGATTTTAATAAAAGAGTTTTAATATTAAAAATGCACGGCACAAACATAAAAAAAAAAAAAAATTTAGTAACTAACATATGTTGCACTCTACTTCAAACTACAAAGTAACAAAACTCCAAATTATCTGCATTAAAAAGTTAGCAAGTCATACCTTCTCCAATGACATGTGAAAATTACCTCAAATTTATATAGTATTTTGAATTAGCCGACATCAAATGTTTAATGTTTCATGGTATTAACCTCAGCAGTGTGTGATGTGAACACTGCATATCACAGCAGATACTCAGAGTCATACGTACCTAAGATACCATGCGTCAACACAGTTGGTAGGCCTGAATCCAACAACTGGTGAATGGCTGGGGGAGACTGACATGCCATTGCTACTGTCATCAGCTGACATTCACTTAAGCTCATTCTCTGGAGGTCCTGGATCATCAGATGATTGTACCATTCACCACTATCATTACTCTGTTCATTTCCAATTGCCTGCTCTTTTGAGTCATCTGAGATTGAAGCATACAATTCATCCAACTCATGATCTTTCCTATATATGAAAGAGAGACAGAACATATCAAAGTGACAGCCATAGAGACCATACATAATGTCACAGTGCACATGACAATACATTAATGCAACCTGTAAGTTACCTATCATCAGAGATGGACGCATTGTGATGTGTTGCCAAGTTGGGTACCAACACACCCATACGCTGAAGCAGTGTTGGAAAGAGAGCTGGTTTTATGTAACACATTGAACAGAGCAATGTGTCAACAGCTCTTTTCAGAGCTGAGTGAGCTGGCAGAATTAATGTCCATTTGTACAAAATGCTGGAAAAGAACAAAATTATCTTTTAAGTATGTTTTATTTAATATCACTGTTACCTGCTAAGACTGTATAGTGTCAGTAACAGATCCATGAATGAGTATGCAGCAGTGATGGAACGATGACAGGGGAAACTGAAGTACTGGGAGAAAAACATTATACAGTGTCAGTGGTAGATGAATGAATTAACCCTTTAAACGCCGAGTTAAATCCCATCTGCCATCTCCTGGCATTATTAGGTGATCACCATATTCTCCACGTTAGCAGGGTAAGGGTTAATAAAGAGAATTTGTGGAATGATACTGACAGGGGAAATTAACGTACTGGGAGAAAAACATTATACAGCGTGGGTGGTAGATGAATGAATGAATGAGTATGGAACATTGGTGGAATGATACTGACAGGGTAAACTAAAGTACTGGGACAAAAACATTATACAGTATCAGTGGTAGATGAATGAATGAGTATGGAGCATTGGTGGAATGATAGTGACAGGGGAAAGTGAGGTACTGGGAGAAGAACATTATACCGAGTAGGTGGCAGATGAATGAATGAGTATAGAGTATTTGTGGAATAATACTGACAGGGGAAATTGATGTACTGGGAGAAAAACATTATACAGCATGGGTGGTAGATGAATGAATGAGTATGGAGCATTGGTGGAATGATACTGACAGGGGAAACTGAAGTACTGGGAGAAGAACATTATACAGCATTAGTGGTAGATGAAAAAATGAATGAGTACATAGCATTGGTGGAATGAAACTAATGGGGAAATTGACGTACTAGGAGAAAAACATTATACAGCATCAGTGGTAGATGAATGAATCTGTAGCATTGCTGGAATAATACTGACAGGGAAAACTGAAGTACTGGGAGAAGAACATTATAAAGTGTTGGTGGTAGATGACCGAATGAATATGTAGCATTGGTAGAATGATACTGACTGGAGAAAGTGAACTACTGGGAGAAGAACATTATACAGCGTAAGTGGTAGATAAATGAATGAGTATGTAGCATTGGTGGAATGATACTGAAAGTGGAAACTGAAGTACTGGGAGAAGAACATTATACAGTGGCAGTGGTAGATGAATGAATAAATGAGTATGAAGAATTGGCGGAACGATACTAACAGGGGAAACTGAAGTACTGGGCATGAGCCCAAGCCTCCACACTGACAAGCAGGTGACTGCCTCAGCCATGTCACAACCAAGTTACCTTGTATGTTAACTAACATACATAATTTTGTTCACTATTCAAATGTAGCAACATTAGTTCTAGATTACAGTGAAGAGACATACAGTGTTTCCCATAAGAGTCTTTATTCTTTCTGAAGTTTAAAAATGACTGCCAATAAAAATTCACTGACAATTTGTGGAACCTGAACATGCCTTTTCTGTTCATTTTGATTGATCAGTAATTCCTTTTCGCATGTAACTTAGAGGAAATAGGATGTCCTAAATATAAAAGTGACACACTTAAGATGCCTTTGTAAGCAGTTTTCCTGCCAAAGACATCATGATGAAAAAAAGCACCAAAGCACCAAAATTATCCCATGACATTAACATACACCTTACCATCTTAATATACCCTGCATAAGAAAACTTCCTGCTGAAGAAGCATGAAAAGTTCACTACAAACAAAATTTTCACCCAATTATTGCATTTTCTATATAAAAATCTTAATTTCCTCAAGTTTTCATTTTCCAGTCTGTTCCCAACTGACTGCATTCAGCCAAACAGGAAGATGAATCAAGTCCTCATCCTCCCTGTAGTCCTGATTTAGCACCCTCTGCTTTCCATCTTTTTGGGCTCCTAAAGGATACAATCTGAAGGTGCCATTTTGCAGACAATAATACGCTGAAGCAGAGTTGCAACACTAAAGAGTTTTATGTGAACAGCAGTCAGAATCTCACACAAAGGTGGAGAAAGTGTGTTGGTAATGAAGAAGACTGTGTGCAAAAATAATATGAACTCTGTTGTCAATGTCACCCATGACATACGTAGACTTTATGGTAACTGTAAGCATAATTAGAGTTTCTGAGGAAAGATGGTCAGCAGAAATACTCAAAATATATCAAGACACTAGTGCAATAAAGTAAGATGGTCAGCAGAGATACTTATAAAATAAAAAAAAAACAGCATTTTTCACATGCATCATACTGCAATAACAATGAATTCCAACCAATTAACTTCATGGAATGAAATCACTGTTGCTAAAAAAATCAAAACACATCTAGTCAAACAAATATCTACAACTGTCCAGGAGACCCAAGTCATTACTGCGTTCACAACAACCTGCCGGCAGACTCTATCCTGAGTTACTTAAATTCTTTTAATAATACATGTCAAAGTAGTCTCATCTCTTCTGGTTTTCAGACAATAAATTCTGTACTATGTATTTGCCATCATACCCACATCATCATCATCAGCTCTACAGCCCTGGGTGGGCCTTGGCCTCCTCAAGCAAATGTTGCCAGCATCCTCTATCCTGGGCATCTGCCCATCAATTTCTACAACCCAGTTTCCTTGCATCTTCCTCCATCCTGTCAATCCATCTTGATTTTGGTTGGCCACATCCTCGGTTACCTGCAGGGTTTGTCCACAGCATCTTTTTGGGTTAATTCGTTTTCATCCATTCGCACAACATGGCCTGCCCACCTCAGTCTACTGGACTTTATTGCATTAACTATGTTTGGTTCATTGTTCATTCTTCCAGTTCTCTGTTGTACCTCTTCCACCACTGCTCTCCCTTGCACATCAGACCAAATACTCTGCGAAGGATTTTCCTATCGAAGATACTCAGTCTTCTTTCATCATTTTTGTCGTAGTCCAGGTTTCTGTGGTGTATGTAAGTACTGGCCTCCCAAGTGTTTTATATATAAGAATTTTTGTCTACCTGGAAAGTACCTGTGACTGAAACTGACTTTTTAGTCCAAAATATGATCTGTTAGCAGCTAAAGACGGTTTGTACTTTCTTCTGAGACATTATTGTCGCCATTCACCAATGAACCAATATACGTATAGCTGTCAACTGTTTCAAAGCTGTATCCTCCTATTTCAATGGCGAGGGGTTTGCTGCAATTCTCGGTGTTAGCTGTTACCATATATTTGGTTTTGCCCTCATTGATGACTAATGCCACTTCCATACTTGCATCTTCAAGTAAATGAAAACCTTCTGTCATTGATGCCAGAGACCTGCCAACGATAACTATGTTGTCACCATAGGCCGTAAGTTGGACCAACTTGTAGAATATGGTGCCTCTTGTTTGTATGCCTGATTTTCTAATTGCATATTCCAATGTTATATTAAAACAAAGACATGCCAGTGCATCTCCTCGTCAGATGCCCTTGCATATTATAAAAGGTGCGGAGAGCTTCTACTGAAATTTAATCTGGCTCTGCATATGAGACATTATCATTCCCATTAACCTTATTAATTTCTGTGGAATATTTAGTTCATTCATGGCTACATACATTTGCTCCCTATCAATGCTGTCATATGCACTTTTGAAATCAACAATAAGTAGGTGCATGGAAATTCTAAATTCTTTCATCGTTACCAAAATTTGTCGCAATCCAAAAATCTGATATACTGTCGACTTTCATGTGCAAAACCCCAACTGGTAATGTCCAAGCTGGCTTTCTACATGAGGAAGGAGCCTTGCATATAAGATATTAGAAAATACCTTATATGTTACATTTAACAGAGTGATTCCTCTATAGTTAGCATCTTCCAACTGCTCACCTTCTTATGCAGTGGAAATATAATTCCTTGAACCCACTCTTTTGGGATTTCTTCAATGATCCACATTGATAAAAATATGTGGGTGGTCAGAAAATTTCTCTGCCTCGACCATAGATGGCAATACTCGGCAAGACTTTTTAAGTTGGAACATCTGTCATAAGCATTCATGTAAAATTGCAAGTCATTCTACGAGGGTGGTCTGAAAAGTTCTCGGCCTAACAATGAAAAAATGGATTTATAATTCCAAATTATTTTTATTTTTCAACATAATCTCCCTTAAGACTAATACATTTATTCCAACGATGCTCCAATGTCATTATCCTGTCCCTGTAGTGGTTCTTCGTAAGATCTGCTAAATATCCCTCTACAGCCGCAACTGCCTCTTGATTCAAAGAAAAACACTGACCAGCAAGGAAAAGTCTGAGTTTTGGGAAGAGAAAGAAGTCAGAGGGAGCCAAATCTGAGGAATAGGGTGGATGTTCCAACAATTCATAGTGCAGATCCCTTAATTTTCCCATTGGCAAAACACTTTCGTGGGTGGGTGCATTTTCCTAATGAAAGATGATTTTTTTCTTTTGCAAACCAGGTCCTTTTTCACAAATTTCTTCACCCAGTCTGGTTAAAAGATTGGAATAATATTCCCTGGTTATTGTTTTCCCCTCTTCAAGATATTCAATAAATAAAATGCCTTCAGCATCCCAAAACAGTGATGCCATGACCTGTCCTGCTGATTGAACCAACCTTGTCTTCTTTGGCACTGAACAACCGGCTTCTGTCCACTGTTTTTGACTGCTGTTTGGATTCTGGTGTGTAATGGTGAATCCAAGTCTCATCCATAGTAACAAATCGATGCACAAAATCAGGTTCATTTTTGTTAAAACATTCCAAGCACTGTTCAGAGATTTTCATGTGAGAGCATTTTTGATCTGCTGTGAGCAAGCGCGGCACCCATCTTGCGCAAAGCTTTTTCATATCCAATTCTTCATGCAAAATATATCCTACACGTTCTTTTGAAATGCCTATAGTCTCAGCAATTTCACGCGCTTTCTTCCGCCGGTCATCCAATACCACATCGTGCACTTGTTCAATGATTTCTGATGTTGTTGCACTTTTTGGACGGCCATCACGTGGATCACCTTCAAGGCTGGTATGGCCACATTTAAACTCAGCAGCCCATTTCTTAATTGTTGAAGATGAAGGAGAAGAGTCCCCATAAATTTTATGAACTTCAAATGAATTTAATTTGGCATTAAACCTTCTTTTACAAAGAATTTTATAACCGCACGATACTCAGTTTTATCCATTTTAAGGGATACAGACAACACTCCTGCTTCAGACAGGTGCATAAAACAAACTACTTGATAGAATGACTTGCAATTTCACATGGATGCTTATGACAGATTTACCAACTTAGAGGGAAAAATCTTGCTGATGGTGTTGCCATCTATGGTCAAGGCAGAGAACTTTTCAGACCACCCATGTATCAAGTAGTTTGTTTTATACAGCTGCCTGAAGCAGGAGTGTTGTCTGTATCCCTTAAAATGGATAAAATTGAGTATCGTGCATTTATAAAATTCTTTGTAAAAGAAGGTTTAACGCCAAATGTAAAAGAAGGTTTAACGCCAAATGAAAATCATTCGAAGTTCATAAAAGTTTATGGGGACTCTTCTCCTTCGTTTTCAACATTAAGAAACGGGCTGCCGAGTTTAAACGTGGCCGTACCAGGCTTGAAGGTGATCCATGTGAAGGACGTCCAAAAAGAGCAACAACACTAGAAATCATTGAACAAGTGCACGGTATGGTATTGGATGACCAGCGGATGAAAGTGCGTGAAATTGCTGAGACTATAGGCATTTCAAAAGAACATGTACGATATATTTTGCGTGAAGAAATGGATATGAAAAAGCTCTGCCCAAGAAGGGTGCCGTGCTTGCTTACAGCAGATCAAAAATGCACTCGCATGAAAATCTCTGAACAGTGCTTGGTGCATTTCAACAAAAATAAAACTGATTTTGTGTGTCAATTTATTACTATGGATGAGACTTGGATTCACCATTACACACCAGAATCCAAACAGCAGTCAAAACCGTGGACATAAGTCAGTTGTTCAGTGCCAAAGAAGACAATGTCGGTTCTATCAGCAGGAAAGGTCATGGCATCGGTGTTTTGGGATGCTGAAGGCATTTTGTTTACTGATTATGTTGAAAAGGGTAAAACAATAACCAGGGAATATTATTCCAATCTTTTAACCACACTAGATGGAAAAATTCATGAGAAAAGACCTGGTTTGCAAAAGAAAGAAAAACAAAAATTATCTTTCATCAGGACAATGCACCTGCCCACAGAAGTGTTTTGGCAATGGGAAAATTAAGGGATCTGCACTATGAATTGTTGGAACATCCACCCTCTTCCCCAGATTTGGCTCCCTCTGACTTCTATCTCTTCCCAAAACTCAAACTCTTCCTCGCTGGTCAGCATTTTTCTTCGAATCAAGAGGCAATTGCAGCTGTAGAGGGGTACAGGGATGGGATAATGACATTGGAGCATCGCTGGAATAAATGTATTAGTCTTAAGGGAGATTATGTTGAAAAATGAAAGTAATTTTGAAATTATGAATTCATTTTTTTATTGTTAGGCCTGAGAACTTTTCAGAGCACCCTCGTATATATACAGCCTCTGCTTTAGTCTATCACCGCCAAACTTTAGTATTTCAGCTGGAATATTGTCTGTCTCAGGAGATTTATTATTTTTTAATTTCTTCACTGTTGTTTCAATTTCCTCGATAGTGGGGGCATCTATTGTGTCCTGTGCCTTTCCCTTCAATGTTTGATTACTACTTGTGGTAGTAAAAGTAACACATTCATTATCCTTCCCTCCATTTAATAATGTGTCGAAGTGTCTTACCCGTATGTCGAGCATCTCTTGTTCATTACTTACTAATGATCGATTCTCATCCCTACATATATGGACTCTTGGCTTAAACTGCTTTCTAGCCAAGTTAATTTCTTTGTAAAATTTTCTGCAGTCATGCTGTTTCCTCAGCAATTCCATATTTTCTAATTCCACATTCCACCATTATTTTTTCTTTCTTTTATGAATTGTGTTTTCTTTTCTTCTCTTTTCTTTGTACTCTCCCATTAAGCTTCTGGTACCATATCCTTGTTGCATCTTCCTGTATGCTTCGTTTTTGTCTTCTGTGGCAGCCTAGCATTCATCAACAAACTACATTCCTTTATTTGCCGGTTCCATGATGCCCAGCACCTCTTCAATTATGGAATTAATACTGTTTTATATCTCTCCCACAATTCTTCTCCATTGTCCTGTTCAGTACGTGTAATATGATTTAAATTTTCTACAATTTGTTGCCTGTACTGTTCTGCCACTTCAGTAGATGTCAGTTTAGACACACTGTATTTACTGGTTCTAATGCCAGTTACTTGCTTAACATTTGATATTTGAGCTCTTAAACAGGCAATAACCAAATAGTGCTCTGAATCAATATTGGAACCTCGATATGACCTGATATCCATTAGGTTAGATTTATGTCTGGCAAAAGATGATCTATCTGATTGAATGTTACACCATCAGGCAACCTCCATGTAATCTTATGGATATCTATATGTGGGTGGAATGTTGATACTATGATCATACTCTGTGATACTGCAAACTGTATTAGCTGGGGTCCATTGTAGTTTGTGAGATTGTGAAGACTGTAATTGCCAACTGTGGGAAAATTAACAGGTTCCTTGCCCACCTAAGCGTTAAAGTGACCAAGAACAATTTTTATATTATTTCTTGGGCTTGTGTTGTAGGTTCTTTCTACGGCATCAAAAAACCCATCATTGTCTTCATCATCAGAGATCTCTGTAGACACAAGGTTATTAACGAAACTGTAATTAAAAAAATTTTCCCCTAATTCTGAGAGTACAAATTCTAGGTTTAAAACCTAAAATTAAATGTTTGATTCTTTTAGAAACTAGAAACCCAGTAGCCAATATATGACCTTTGTTGTTATAACTATAGAAGAGGGTGCAGTCTTGTTTTACCAGGATTCCACTGATAGTCCAACACATCTCTTGGAGGGCTACTGTATCTGCTTTATAAGCACTAAGCTGATTTATAAGCATCTTTAATGCTCCTGCTCTATACAATGAACAAGCATTCCATGTGCTAATGTTTAATTCTAATTTGTTCTGTATCCTTAGCCGCAGACCTTTGTGTATTGCTTCATGTCATTGCCGAGGTATCCGTCCAGCTTCATTTCCTTGAGGTTTGGCAATAACATTTTTTTACGGGGTGGGGTTGCAAGCCTCACACCCAACTCCCAACCTAAAGGACCAGGGTATCCTTTTTTGTCTGAGTCAGCACCCTTGACCTGACTGGCATGGGAGGCCCTACCAGTAGCATACGTTACCGCCAGCATAGCCCTCGTGATTATATGACCACACAAGCCCCGCCACTATACTAAAGTAGGGGGCCATCATACCCATGCACGATACGTATTCCACTCAACCCATGCTCACTGATTTAAGCATCATAACAATACACTGGGCAGAATGTGACATATAAAGCTCCTCATTATAGTTTCTCCAACCTCCTGTTACTTTCGCCCTCTTAGGTCCAAACATTCCCCTCAGCACTTCCACTTCAAATACCCTCAGTCTACATTCTCCACTAGAGTGTGAGATCAGGTTTCCACCCCCAAACAACAGCATGCAAAATGACATTTTTAAATACTTTAATCTTCAATTTACAGTTACAAGAAACAAACACATACATTCAGAAGTGAAGGCATCCTTTCATTCTGCTTTCACCTGGCTCACTATACAGAGAGCGACAGAATGTAGCGAAAAATGTAATGAACCTTCCAATCCCATACAACATGGCAAACTGCTCAACTACCTGAGCAACTAACAGCTTTTCAAGAAAGAAACTGTTCCTTGCAATTTTAAACAAGAAGAATTAATAAAGACTGTCTACATTAATTGCAAATGACTTTGGAAAAATCCAAGCATTGGAATGGGTGTACTTAATTTTATCATATAATAAACTAACTGTAACTGTGAACTTTATATTTCTTACAGAAAATGAAAATAATGGCTTAAATAAGTTATTTTCACTGACTGCTGTGACGAAACGGTCAGTACTGCTACTGTTGCCACCACCACCACCACCACCACCACCACCATCACCATTACCAACACCATTTCTGTATTTGGTGGGTTAAGGCAAGCAAAGTCTTCAATTTTTTCCAGCTGTCCATAATTACTCCTTGTTCATTTCTTGCCAGCTCTTTCCTCTCTCTTGAACATCCAGTAACCAATTAAAACATCTTGCTCTGGGTCTTCTCACAGATCTATTTCATTTTTATTTGAAATGCAATGTGCTTCTCAGTATCTTTATTCTACCCATTGTTTTTACATGGTCAAACCATCACTTCTTCTATATGTATTGACAAACACTACATTCTAAATGGCCTAAAAGTTTCACTTGTAATTTCGTTATTTTGTGGGCATTCTTACTTAACTGTTCTCTCAGCTTGCTGAAACTATCATGGATCCAGTGCAACCCTGCAGAGCTGCAGCATGGCATCACCTGTACAAAGCTACAGCACAAACAGTATCATGCAAACTCTCCAACCCCTCCACTAGATGTCCTTAACATAATTCTGGCACATGCCACTTCCAATTAGAAACAATGCACAGTACAGTCAGAATAACAGTTGTTTGGAGCCAGGAGAGCTCAGATGGTGTAGTGACTACACTACAGGCTGGATGTCCACGAAATTGTGCTTCAATCCCCAATATAGAGAAGAGAGTTTCCTCTTCTACAGTGCCAAGATTGGCTTTGGCACACACACAGTCTCCTATTCCATGGGCATACTGGATATTACCCGAGGTACAGAGAGGCCAATGCAATATGCCTCCATGGCAAGCCAATGGACAACATTACCCTTACCTTAAAAACATCGTGGCGATGGTTGCAATAAGTCCACATAGTAGTCACCTACCTAAACAGATCTGTTGTCACCATCCCTGGAAGATCATAATTAACTCCAGTTTCATGTCCTGCCCACAAGATGGCTGCTGCGCTGTGTACATAGGCTGATGATGGGGACCAAATTTCACCACTCTGCATACTGGTATGTTGCTTATTCTGTATATTGAAAGAAGCATATATCCATTGTAGTGCCTAGTAAAAGTAAGAGTCGCAACCCAACAGACATGTGGACTGCATAAAACAAGGATGTTAAACTGCAGGGATCTGAATTGTACACAGTAGTGAATGAGACACAGCAGGGCAAGTGTGGATGATGAACTGTAGGGCACACAGAGTGTGGTGTGGTGTGGTACTGTCTCAGTATTCACTTCACTTAAGTAAGAAAAGGGTTATAAGTGTGACTGTGCTCCATAAAACTAAGTAAACTAATAAAATATTGAATCCTGCAGCAAAATTTGCATGCAATTTGAAAAACTAAGTACATGGATTGTTACAACACAAATTTATTTCTTCCTTGACCCTCAATTATAAATTTCTTACGTGTTTGGGCACTGCAATGTTTCTGTGAAAAAGTTTAATAAATTGGGATAGGGCCTCAATTGCTTCCAATAACATCAGTTCTCTAAGGCCTCATGTATTTCCAATAACAGTTGTTCTTTCTGTTAATAGGGGGGGGGGGGTCATCCTTTTATTGATGCTCCAAGGATAGCATCTTTTGGGCATAGAAAGCCAGCAACTGCTGGGTCATCCCATTATAGCTGCTGTGCTAACAGCAGTGAGAAGAGAAACACACTGTACAAAACTTTTATTCTAATCACAACAATTACTATCAGTTGTAAAGCAAAAGTTGTAATGACAAAGTGATTATGGAAATGACTGAAACACGCAATGGTAATTCTACCAGCACACAGTATTGTACAATCCATCACATCTAAGCTGTATTTGTTATGTTCAGTGTTGGATAAAGTTTGACTGAACACAATACTGGAGAGCAGATGTCACACCGTATTCTCCTGTTCTGTGACAGACCTAAATCATATTCAATGGCTATGAAAAATGACACAGTAAACAAGGTGGAAAACGACAGAGGGCATGTGAAATCTGAGGAAAAAAATGCACTGACAAATGACACCCTAAACATTGTGAGGTCTGAAATTCTCATGCTGGTGAATACTGCAACTGGCAGTCACATGCCCATCATATGACAGGCTGCCTTAATGTTTACACACACGCACGCGCACGCGCGCGCACACACACACACACACACACACACACACACACACACACAGATATATCCACATGGCCTCTTTTATGTCAATGCATGCAATAAAATAATCTACTTTAGTGCTGCCCTCTGCCAGTGTTAAGGATTCAAGTCTTCTAGGATGTGATGTGCCAGGGGAACATACTGATTTAATCTGTAAGAGTGACTACTTGGCCCTCCTTTGAAAAATCTGGAACCAATCACCCTACAGAGCATCACATTCCAAAACATATGAATGCTCACCAACACTGCTGGAAGAATCTGAAATCTCACATGGTGGTGCTATTCTGTATCACATACTTCATGCTCAACTGTTTCAACTTCACCCTGTACCTCACAGCAAACACATTCTTTCTCAGTTCTAAAAACTGTTTTTCACCAAGATTGGATTCATCATACAGAACACACAACTTGGTAACAATAGTTGGCATGACAACCAGAATGCAACTCACTCAACCACTAACAAGTGTGCCTATCTTATTGGAAGACAGTCTTCTGGAACATGCAGCTGTGTGTGGACTCCTGGGGCAACTACTGCACCCACAGCATATCCAAAAAGAACATAAGACAGCCCATATATATATATATATACAAACCTGAACCGCTGCACTTCCAGTTTCATGCAGCCAGAAGAGCAAAGCATTCACCCTGTCCTGTGTGGCCTCATCCTGTGTGGTACACAACTGGTACAACAGCTCCACTACTGAGTCTACAACTGCAGATGTTGATGAAACTGACTGGCCTACAAGCAACGAACCTGTGGATTAAACAGACGTAATTTCAGTGGCTGAAAAAAAAAATACAAACAAACAAAGGCTATCGAAAATTTAAAAATTCTTTTCATTCTTAAATTTCAACACCTTCACTCCTGGGACATAAGTTACTGTTTCACCTCTCAAGTGAAGACACTGCAGCTGTTGACCACTGCTGTGCAAAATTTCATGGCATAGAAATATATAGCAACATATGTGCTAATGTTCAACCTACTACGTGGGTGATCAAATCAAGGAGAAAGAGATAGCTGATGCATATGACAGATATGGGAGAGAATAGAAACACATAAAGACCACTTAGAAGACCCAGGTATACATGGAAGATAATACTGAAATGTGTCTTCAGCAAAGGAGATGAAAGGACATGGACAGCTTTCATATGGCTCAGGAAAGGGGGCAAGTGGTGGGTTCTTGCAAACACCAAAACAATCCTCTGGATATCATAAAAGGTGGGGAATATCTTTCCTAACTGAGGAAATATTAGCTTCTGCAGAAAGAAGCTTCTCCTGTGAGTTCGACAGACAGTATGTTGGTTCACTAGAGGTCCAACATACTGTGAAATGTAGCTACATGCAACATCTAGCAACACATGAAACAACTGGTGGCTCAGCCCCAAAGTATTCTGAAATATGAATACTTTGTCTTATCAGCGTGTCACTCTCTGACCTCATTACATAAGGTAGTCTAGACAAAACAACAGTAGTGGCCATAATCACATACTCCAGCAAATGTGTGAAGCTAAGTGGTAGCGGTTCAATTTTTTTTTCCAGCCAGGTAACAGGTTTTAGCTTTCCAGAGCTTTACTGCAAATGGTGTTCTGATACGGGGGACCCACGGGGACCACTTTACACACATGACAGTTACTGTAAGGACACGTCCTGCACATGATACCCTGCAACCTGACAACTGGGCAGCACATTCCTTACAAATGTTGACCCAAATGACACAGAACCACAGTCCAGTACAGCATTCTTCACAACGTTCAGTACCAACACACTTCAATGCTGTAGACAGGACCAACACACTTCAATGCTGTAGACATAAAAGAGGCCTCAAATGTTCTTTATTAAATTTAGTATCAGAGACTTTTATTAAAATATTTTGCCCAAGATTTTAAAACAGCACTAAGCGCAGCTTAATGACATGAAATTAAAAACTGTATTGCATTTCAATGTGGGGCAAACAAGTTCCAGAAAAGTCAATGACATGGGCTTAAATTTTGGTCTTAACTGCATTCTGTAAGAAAACTAAAGATGACTCCTTCAATGCACACTGTCTTGTTGCATCTACATATTATGTAGAATATTCAATAAGGAAAGTTTCCCATATCATAAACATTACACATAGCTCATTTATTCCAGGTAAGTGTCATTAATTTCCCACTCAAACCCACAGTACACCAACGCATGTGTTCCAACTTGGCATGCATTTAATAATTCTGACATAGTAGAAATCAGGCTGTTACATTCACAACCATTCAACAACAGTTTCAATGGACAGCTGCAATGCAGTGGAAAACTCTGAAACTGCAGCTCTGTAGTAATCCAAAACCAGTCCTCCACTCCTGCTGTAAAACGTGTCTCCGAAGTGATGTGCTGGGCAGTACGATCATCAGCACGGACATCTGTTCGACTATTTTCAAACACTATGCACCACTGCCAAACGTGCTGCTTTCTCATTATATCATCAACTAACACTGTTTAAACTGGTGGTGAATTGCGATGGCGAAAAATGCTTGACTCACAAAGTAAATCACACTATTAACTTCTTTTGTGGGAAAAAATTTCCAATGTTGCTTGCACGGCACACCAACTTATGCCCTGAAATGCAGTTGGCTGGCAGACTGACTGACTAGGTGACTCTTACACTATCTGTTACATGTCACTCCTTGTACAACTGCTGTCTCCTAATGAAAAATAAAATGCTTATAATAAAAGTTACAGTATAGGGAAACTTACTCATTGCGCATGCCTTGCGTAAACACGTTCAACTACAAGTTTGCTTCTTTGTTTCATTCCACCCACCCCCAACAAGCACATCCTGTGGCCTCAAGTATTATTAGTTTGTGTAAAAAGTCAATTTTGTCACCGGATGTCTTCAAAATTTCATGTTCTTATGACTCTATGCTGTTCCACGTATAACCAAATTTACAGACACATGTACCTTGCAGAAAAGCAGCTGCTCCATTTCTCAGAAGGGTATTTATCAGCTTCAGGCCCAGATCATGGTTATGTAGGCCAAGTTTAAGAAGGACTCGCTCCAAGTTTGGGGTGAACAGTGAAGGTGATGGTGCGGGGATCAACAGCAGACCACAGCATGCCTCCAGCAGACCGGGGACACCTGCTGTTGATGTCACTACAGCAACTGCTAACTCAGAATCCTGACTGGGCAGACTAAGGCAGTGATGCAACAACCTGAGCCAACCCAAACTGCAAACAAACAGTGTGACAGTTCTTTGTTAATGTTCTGTCAGGGAACTATGCTTTTATTGACAATGACACATTCTTATATCACTGGAGATGAATCATACAAATGCATCTTTCATTTTTGTCTTATAGCAACACAAATATATTAATTATTATTTTATGCTGTAGGAGGAATGACTTCAAAAGTGAGTCTTATTGAAACATGATGTCACATCACTGGCTGTGTAGTCTATGACAGATAGAGACGCAGTCCCTTAATTTTTGAGGTCAAGCAATCCAAAAGAAGTTGGACTGCATGACTTTGCAGATGATGCCATTATGGTCCGCTGAAACAATGATACCTATCTGCCAGTTAACACAGCATCACATTCTACAATAATAAAATCTTCAGCAAACCACCATGAGAACCTCAAAACTTACAAAACATGACTTGAACTTGACATTTGAAAAATGACAGTTTGCGCATAATAAATAAACAAGTCACTCCTGCAACAATACTGCACGGAAGTACAAACCCAGTTCAATGCATGAAAATCACAGTAAATACAAAGAATATCATAATTGATGATTTTCATCAATTTTGCCCCCAAAAAAATCAAGTGAGATTAACTCAAATGACATTCTCAGTACTTTGGGTAAATAACTTAAGTACCTGACATCTGTCCCCAACACAATTCAGAACAGAATGCATACCTTGATTTTGTAAGCTGTTCTTCATCTGGAACATCCACATTGACAGTCTTGAAAACTGTTTCTCCAAAAGTTGTTGAACCAAGGAGTCGAATCTGAGACAATCCAATATTTGAAGAATCTCGTGGTTTATACAGTCTGACCAGAACACTGGTGACTATCTCAGGCTGTGGAAGACTAAGGCGAACAAAAGTGAGTCCAGCTGTGGACAGTGGCGGACAGACTGGCACCAGACCTGAGCTGCTGTCCCGCGACACTTCAACAGCTACAGCCGATGGACAAGCTTAAAGAAAGAAAAAAAAAGAAAGAAAAAAAAAGAAAAGAAAGAAAGAAAAGAAAGGAAAAAAAGTGAAAAGAAACTGTGTGCCAGACAGTTCACAGGCTCTCTCAAATCAAATCCATAAGACCAGTGGTAAAGTTATATAACAAAAAACACGGGGCAGAGACCAGACACTCAGTACTGACATGGCTACAGGCTGAATAATATGTGGTTCGATCCCCCCAAGGGGTATCAAACCACATATTATCACACTTTCCTCCCCTCCCACCTATAAATTTTGATAAATGTATCCATTAGTTTGTTCAAATGAAACCTATTTTGGGATAGTTCTTGGTGAAGGAAAAGAGCCCATTAAAAGCCATCCCTATGGGTGCTGAGTCAGGCATCTCACATACAGCCCAACTCATAGAGCCCCTGGGCTTCTCCTGCAATCAAATGCACTATCAAAGCTTTGACATCTTAATATGACTGGACTGTATAGCCCTGAGCACTTTCTTAGGACTAAACATATGGAAGTCAAACAGTTCAAGGTCTTTGCTGAGTGGGGATGGTGCAACATTTTCCAGCACATGAAATACAGATGTGTGTTATTGTCCAATATGATAATTCTTTCTGTGTCCTGTACTGATGGTGACAACAGGGTCCACAAAGACTTCACCACTGTAATGGTGCTGTCATCTACCAACACCTCAAAGAGGTCTTTGCAAAGAGGATCCATCACTGGTTGCTGTGTCAGTGGAATGTCTGTGTGCACTATGTTACCAGTCTCCATATCCTTCCAAGAACAGTCACTTACCAACTACTTTCATCTAGCCAGATCCACTGAAAAGACCAACATGACAAATGTAAATGGGAGTTTCAATCACTGACTCTCTAAAGATGCCCTGGTCTGTCTGAATGCAGCTGTTCCACACAGGTACCTACTTGCCAGTGAAGTAACATGCGGCTGCAACTGTACTTCCTTCAGCAGCACAGCGCACGGAAGGGTGAGAGTAAGATCTACCCATGTTTCATCTGGGTAGAAATGATAGGACCAAGCTGGAGTTCGAGCTCTTCGATGAGGGGGTGCAGATTGTATCAGAACATCGGCTGGTTGTGCTGTGGGATTGCTTGAACTTATGGTACCTAAACAAGACACATTTCAGTCAACTTGTGCTGGAAATTATGAAACTTACATGGAAAACATTTCTATCGACCAATTCTGTTTGAGAGAACTATGTAATTTTACACATTTCCACATTAAAAGTATGTTGGTCTGTACAAAAGCATCAAACCCCAATCACAGGAGAAATAACCTACAAAACGTGATTTCAGGCTTCTGCTGCAAAGTAGATGAGATCTTCGTTCTGGGAAATTATGCAGCATATAGTGGTAATTCCTTATCAACGGTTTGGGACAACCCTTCAGTACCAACAATCTTACTTCTTGGATTTCTTAACCCTTAAAGATGAGACTGATAGGTTGTCCCACAACATTAGTAAGGAATTACAACTATATGCTATGCAATTTCCCAGAGGAGCACAGATCTAACCTAAGAAATGTTGCTCCATGCTTCATTAAGCACAGAGCCTTTAAGACACACAGAGACACACTAATACTCCTTACATTCATGTGTACTGTAAGTGGCTGGTCACCTTCACTAGCCACCTTACCTTAAGTCAAAGAAGCCCCTGGTGCCTACCAGACAGATTACTATCATAATTCTATAAAATATGATATAATGCATTGAACACCAAGAGACTGTGTGTGTACATGCATGCACACATGTGGAAGTTCTGCGACCCATGGGTTATAACTACTTTAAAAACAGCCCATAGGGATGAATTTCACTTTTCCTCTGGATGCGCCACAAACAAACAAAGACAGTGAAACATACAGTGAGGGCATATGGGCTCAGAAATGAAGGTTCAGTTCCTGGCCTAGGGAGAATTTCTTCTCTTTGTCCCAATGTCCAGACTAACTGTGAAGCCTTTCTGGTGTATACCAGGAATGCTTTCCTCAAAGGAAAGTTGGCTGGAGCATGAAGCTGACAACTTGCCTCTACCTAGTATGAAGTTAAGAAAGTGTGGAGCTATACCTCCATTTCAACATGTCTTCCTGACATGGTTTTAATTAGTCATTTATGAAACATCTATGATGTAAAACACTCACAGCTATAGTGCCCCATACAGCCTAATGTCATAGACAAAAGTAACCCATTCTGTAAGAATATTAAAACAATATACAGTCATAAGAAATTAAAAAATACAGTTGAAATCAAACAGCTGCAAACAAAGATCAGTAAAACTTACCCAAAGGTGCAAAGTTTAGAAGCCCCTCATATGTCTCAATTGGACTAGGCTGTTTTTTGTTGTTCAGAGAATTGCTTGGAGGTGTATGACTAAAATGCTGCATTACTACAGACACCAAGCTAGGATGTGCATTTATCAGTGCCTGATTACTCTTCACCAGATTCTCACAGATCACCTACAAACAAAAAAACATAATTCAGTTTCTGCACAACTTAGATGAAGTAGAAATTAACTTAAGATAACACAAAATTTCAGGTTATCATAGCAGTGTTGCTGAGTATTCAGGGCTTATGGGATGTGACACTGTGTCATCAGGTGAGTGGTTCTCAAGATTCTGAGCATTCTGGGCTTCCAGGATGTGACGCTGCATCATCAGGTGAGTAGTTCTCAACATTCTGAGCACTCTGGCTTCTGGGATGTGATGCTATGTCATCAGGCAACCAGTTCTCAACATTCTGAGCACTCTGGCTTCTGGGATGTGATGCTGCGTCATCAGGCAACTAGTTCTCAACATCCTGAGCATACAGGGCTTCCAGGATGTGATGCTAAATTATCAGGCAACTAGTTCTCAACATTCTGAGTACTTGGGGCTTCCAGGATGTGATGCTCTATTATCAGGCAACTAGTTCTCAACATTCTGAGTATTTGGGGCTTCCAGGCTGAGCATTCAGGGCTTCTGGGATGTGACACTGTGTCATCAGACGAGTGGTTCCCAACATTCTGAAGACATTACATCAGGTAGCACTCACCAAATGACACAGCATCACATCCCAGAAGATGTGAATCCTCAAATGAATATAAATTCCAACCATATGCAGTTAATAGTACCTTATTTCATTAGGACAAATGGTAACAGTAAGTGCCAGCAAAAATCTGTTTTGCAAAATAAGACCTGATACCTTTCTCTGTGATATTTAGTAAAAAAAAAAAAAACAGAAAAGAGGATACACATAACACACAAGTATGTAAATTTAACACTGTTGCTGTGCTATGAGTACAGATGGTTCAGTATGGACTTCACAAAAAGTAGGGACAGAACTGCAATAAAATGGAATCTGTCCAGTAGCTCTGTAGACTTCAAATATTTCATTCCACTAATGCAGGGCACACACTCTTACAGAAGAAACATGGAGATAGACAGCTTCCCCACCATGCATTTATTCCATACACTCTATGCAGAGAATGCACAAAAGCTGACAGAGCTATGATTTTTGTAACACTCATACATCTTGCTGTATATTTTTAAAATTTTTTTAATATCTAACTTCTGGTACCTCCCAGTTTCATTTACTAAACTCCTTAATAACAGCCTATTAAACTGAAACATGCCAGAGGTAAACTGAATATAATTTGGTTGTGATTTACAATGCTTATGTTTGTAGATGGTTTACAATAACACACACACACACACACGCACGCACGCACGCGCACACACGCACACACACACACACACACACACACACACACACACACACACACACACACACACACACACGCGCGCGCGCGCGCATGCGTATACTGATTAGTACACGAAACAAGATGCAACATTTTTAAGGCTGACAATGCTGAGTTTGCAAGAGAAACTACTACACATTCAGGGTCAATGCTGACAGAGGTAACTGATACTGGAACTTATTTTGGTAGTTTGCCTTATACTGTTTCACTACTTCGTGTGTTTCAGTGATATCTGTAAGACCCCATGTTCTGAGCTAATTCTGTTCATATGACATGCATTAATAGACGGTTTCAATTCTTGTGGAACAAACCTTGACACCACCCATCCCGTTGAATTCCGCCAAAGCACTCTCCTTGTCCAGCACTCGTAATATAAACCATAGGAGAGGTTCTGAGAGCTGCATCACACCAACCGCACCCACAGGAGGCAGCGAATTGCATGCTGAAATAAGTACAAAACAAACTCACCATGTAACAAAGCAGCAGAAATGCAGCATACACACTGCACTTTAAAATGGCACAGCAAGCCAATAATGCTGCAACCACAAAACAATATGCTTCTAAGGCAAAAATATAAGATTATACTCATATTCTGATGTCATATATTATTTCTGTGTATTAAGTTCTGTATATTTGTTTGTTTCAGTATTCCAACTTTGATTTTTGAGAACTATTTTAGACAGAAGTAACTACCTACAGCAAGCAAAATGTCATTTATGTTGTTGCTTGATCATCATCACACATATGTGGTGTAAGTAAAACCAATTCTACCATCAGCTATACCACACAGCCAACTTTGGACCAATGTGCACTACAGGAACGCTAATGTTACAGTCACCAGCTGGTCATATCTTCTTCCATATGCCTGAACAGGTGTGTCTACATTAGCTATCACACGTATGGCATGGTATGACCACAAATTCATTTCAATACAGGCAAATGATATACAGGGTCTGGCAGAAATACCTGACAATTTTGCAAAACAGTTGTGAGAGGAACCATTGGCATGGGAAATTTGTCCTTGAGCGTTCTTCTAGCGAGACTGAAAGCATTTCAGTTGCCATGGAGCGCTGGTCTGTAGAGCATCGGGCTTTTGCTGTGGAGACATATTTCAAAAACAACGATTCTGTCTTGACTCAGAGGATATTTCCTC
>Ga0268261_10000761_pt1 | contig 21006 bp, 19 predicted proteins | sample TergutNc150P1_FD_190353 | JGI IMG/M metagenome (GOLD analysis project Ga0268261, IMG submission 190353) | Nasutitermes corniger P1 segment gut microbial community from laboratory colony in Florida, USA - Nc150 P1 (SPAdes) (version 2) | ecosystem: Host-associated > Arthropoda: Insects >...
GGGGATGGCGTTAAAGAAAATTTAATTTTGAATTTTTGCAACACGCGCTGAAATTTTTTAATGTCGGCCTAACGGTATAAATAAAGTGATAATTTTATCGATTCTGGACAAAGCAAACGACCATTTTTTGCCGTAACTAATTGGAAACTGTAGTTCGTAGACACGTGTGCTCCTTTGAAAGATTTCCATTTATTATTGAATATTACTTTAAAGTAAAGGAAAGCCCTTAACGTGCCTTCCATGAAGGCATTCGGGGGAGTACATATATATTTCCAGTGTTTCTTAAATTCGGCACTAGATGGAGGCGAGTGGTCGGCTTCATGCTTTGGCCTGTGAGCCATAGGGAAAAGAGTCCCCCCCAGGTCCGTTGAATAGGAGGCTGTGTGGAGCCTCGAGCAGGTCTGAACATTTTGGAAAAGAGAAAATTCTCTTGCCCTTGACGGGGTATCAAACCGGCATCATTCAGCCCTAGCTAAGACCCTCTACCGACTGCATTATCCCGGCTATAATCCATAAAATTTTTGGACTGAAGTCATATTTTAAGTCCATCCTCGGGAGGGAGAGGATGAACAATAATTTTAAAACAAATGTTTGTTGTTTGAAAATCGTGTAAGTATCATATTGTCAGGTATCACCTAAAAAATCCACGATCGCAAGCTGTAAATAAAACTGTGTAAGATACGCACCAGTATAAAAACTTAAGATTACCTACATCTAGTCGTGTATGTAATTCAAAATAGTTTCTCCTCTTGCCTTAGGGACATGAAAAGTGTATTACATATAGCTCACGTATAGAATACACAGCACTTATACATGAGGCGACGTTATATTTTGGCCGGCTTCGATAAATTAAAATAAACTTAAAATAAAACACCAAAACTGTACGAAGGAGAAATACAGGACAACACACCCAGCTGATTCTCAAGGACCTGATTTTCTTTCAGCTACATATGAAGCTTTCAACTCATTTAAAGTTATTTCTTGTTCTTGAAAGCTCAACACTGCTCTATGACCATGGAAAGGCGTAGTGCCTCTAGAATATGAGAGATAATCACTACAGTTTAAACTAAGACAAAATACGAGTTAAAACATTTGGAAGCCGTGCATAACATGTAGTGAGCCATCAAAAAATGACGCAGCAATAATGTCCACATTTCAATCACTGTAACTGCGGGGATTTTTCAAGGAATAGACTGCATGTTTTTGAAGAGGTGAAGGTAAAAATAACAGCTGCAGGGAGCATCCATGAAGCAATTGATTGATGATTGGTTGAGTGATATGCGATTGGGTTAGAGACCTAACGGTCCTGATGCACCTAGGCCTTAACTGACGGCCCTTTGTGCTCCATATCGATTTATGGGAGCCCTGTTGCTTTACTAAAATTCCACATGGCCCCCAGAATTATACTCTTAATGTCCTCTGGCTCCAAGAAGAAGGAGCCCAGATACGGATGTCTGAGAAAAGCCAAAGCTTCACACTCACAAAGAATGCGGGCAGAGCTTTCATCCTCTGCTCCACACCTCCTACACGATGGAATGTCTGACAGCCCCATTAGGTGAAGATGACTCCTCAGAGTATTATGTCCTGCGAAAAGGCCAGTAACAACCCTGGACTGTGTCCTGTTAAAGGACAGAAACCCAGCCTTGGCACCAAGACAGGGTCCTGAAATTAACTCTCGAACCTGTCTTTTGCGTGTCACCAAGACCTCGCCACCACCATATCCAATGCTGTTTAACAAACCAACGTATATCCTGCCTAGAGACTACCAAGGCCGGCTCAGGACTGACAAACTTTAGAACAGAACCGTCCCTTGCGGGCTCTTCTGCGATCTCCTTACCTCGTACCCCAGCATGTCCAGGGACCCAATACAGCCCCACCGCATGCCGGGTTGAGATAACATTCAACGCCTTTTGGCTCTGTTGTATCAATGGAGACGTTGTTCCGACGGCCTGAAGAGCTTTCAAAGCCGCCTGACTTTCAGAGCAGATACTCACGTACTTCTCTGGTCTACTCTGAAATTGAATTTTATAAACACACGCCAAGATAGCATATATCTCAGCGTGAAAGGCTGTGGCATATCTTCCTAGAGAAAAACCGAGCATTCTTCCCACAGATTATCCATAGAATCAAGTTCCGGTCCCCTCCATCTTGCACTCATCTGTAAACCAGACGAGCCCTTTGACTAAAGGAGGAGTGCCAGTTCCTTTAGTCCATTCTTCCCTAGTCAACATAGTAACCCTATATTTGGGTTCAAAATTGAATGTTGACCACATAACATTTACCCCAATATTAAATATGGGATCTCACTGCTGAAGCCGCATCAAAATACTGCTGTGTCCTCGAATGGGATGTAGGTAAGACCAGCTTCCCAGACTACAGAGACAATTCGCAGCTGACATCGCCTCTCTCTGTACCACTAGCTCCAGTGGAGGGAGGCAAATAAGTGCTTCCACAGCATTTGTGGTAGTGGTGCGCATTGCTCCCGTTATCCCAAAGCATGCTAGTCCTTTAGCTGTGCTTAATTTTTTCTTCGTACTGGCCTTCTGACAACCAGGCCACCATACTAAGAATACAAAAATTATGAATGGCCTTATGATAGAGACTTTGAGCCAACGAACCCCCCCTGGGTCTCAGGCCGACTTCACACCATAGACCCTCCTACAGACCCACAGCAGAGTGTGATCCTTCCTCACCTTCATATCCACGTGCTTCCTCCAGGTCAGCAGTAAATCCGGGATTACTCCAAGATGCTTGACCGACATAGAGCGGTGTAAGGTCGTCCCAAAAAGACGTGGTTCAAAGACCCCTGGGAGCTTCCTTCTTCTCGCGAATGCAACAAATCTAGTTTTCACGGGATAAACCGACAACCCGAGCTCGTCACACCACGTTTCTACAGTAGGAAGGGCCCATTTTACGAGTCCTGATACCGTATTTAGGAATTTTCGCACCGCTAGAAGACAAATGTCATCCGCATATCATTGAGCATAGACACCACCCCCATTGAGCCCTGCTATCAATTCATCAGCAACAAGGCACCATAGGAGCGGTGGGCAGCCCTTAGAGACACCCCGGCGCTTTTGGAAAATCCACTAAGATTCGCCGTGGTCAGCCGGTCCTCCGGGGTAGTTCTAATCCATCGTATGATGTAAACGACCCCATGTTTAGCAAGTGCAGCACACATGGAGTCGTAGGAGGTGTTATAAACGCCCCTTATATGTCAAGAAAAACACCCAAGGCTGTTTTCTGTTGGTCCAGATCCTTCTCAACCCGAACCACGAGCTGATGAAGGGCTGTTTACACAGACTTCCCAGCCTGGTACGCATGTTGGTTAGGATATAATGGCATGAGCACCAGAATTTCATCCCTTAAAAGTCTATCTACCGGTCTGTCCATGGTCTTGTGTAAGAACGATGTGAGGCTGAAGTCCTTAGGTCCACCATAGCAATCCCTACCAAGCTTAGGTATAAAAACTGCCCTAACCTGGCGTCATGTGGCTGGAACGTATTCAGTCGCCAGGCAGGCACGAAAAATCTTGACCATGTAAGGGATAAGAACCTTCCGCCCTTCTTGTAGCAGAGCCGAAAATATCCCTCCATACCAGAACTTTTGTGTGGGGCAAACGAATCAATCGCCCATAACACTTTCCCATAAGTGATAACCCTCGCAGCCACCCACCAGTCCAAACGTTTGGCGCGGCGGGTAACGCTTCCCTCTCTATATCCAGTGAGTTGGGGAAGTGAATAGCAAGCAAGTAATCCAAGGTTTCCCCCTCGGATTGAGAACGCCCTCCATAAAGAGCCACGAGAAATCCCAGCCTAATCTTAGGGTCCCTAGATCGAGCCCAGTGTAACCTAGCTGACCGAGGTAGGTAGCTACAGAATGTCATCCAAGTCTCTTTGGAAGCCTTTCGTGCCTCCGCTGAGCCTCTCTATAGAGTTCCCAATTAAGCGGATTATTATCTGTTCGGCACTTGTTAAAGAGCCGTCTCACTCCTTTTCTGAGGGACTGTTGCTCCGATGTCCACTTCAGAGTTTGTCTATTTGTTTTAACAGGCCTAAGAGAACATTTATCCTCATAGGCTGAGATTAGTGCCTACTGAACTCAATTAACCTCAAGCCCCAATCCAGCCTCATCTTTCATGTTCATCTCTCCAGTCTATACCACAGGCCCTCTCGAAAGGAACCCCAAATGTTGCCCCTAGGTTTCCTGATCAGACGACGTACCGGTTGAGCCCCGTAGAGTGAACAGAATGTGTCTCTAATCCAACAGGGAGGGTTCTGAAGAAAACTCTCAGCTTGTATTGCTTTCTAGAAGTCCAAAGGACCCCATGGTAATATCAATCACCCCTTGCCTATAACCATTACAATAGGTGGGCTCATTGCCCTGATTAAGAATTTCCATATTCGAAGAATTAAGAAATTCCACAAGGACCTTCCCCCTACCATTACTGTTGTTGCTGCCCCATGCAATATGATGTGCATTGGAGTCACACTCCATGACTAGATAGAGATTTTCATTCTGACAATATTGCACGAGTTTCTCAAATTCCTTTTACCGGGGAGGATGCTCGGAATCATATGCACATAAGCGAAAAACAATCAACAGTCTTTATGCCCCATCTTCAACGTACTTTACTAAAACTGCTACTAGGTTCCTACAAGAGAATCCTGGCAGCACTCAGATGGTCATGTTCCTCGCAAGGATAGAAACCCTAGGTCTATCTGTTCCTCCCGCAGAGTACGGCGTATGTCCTGAAATATTCAGGCCACTAATACGGTCCTCGCAATAACACGGATCCTGTATTAGTGCCTTGTCTATTTCTTTAACGCTCACCGTCCTAGCGAGAACCCTAGAAGCAGCAATGCTATGCTGCAGGTTGGCTTGAATAAATATGGTACTTACCATGTCCAATTCAGCCCCTTTCTCCTAGAGGATAGGTGTTGCTCCCAGAAATTGGGAGCCTCACTCGCTTTTTGCTAACGTGGATTCTGCCCGTTTGCCCCTTGCGGAGCATCCAGCCACCGGAATTTTCCCTTACTGGAGCCCTCCGTAGAATCCGTACTGGAATTCCTTATTACAGAGCTCTCCTTAGATTCTAATTTTTCTGTAATATTCTCAATTTTGATCCCGCGAGGTCAGGGGAAATACGAGGTCCACCAAGCAAAGCCCCCAATGCTTGGTAAGGTTACGTACACCTGGGAGGTCGCCTGGTGTCCCAGAGGGTGCCGTTTGTGACAGACTTAACCACCGCCATTCATCTCATAGGCACGGCACTCACACCGTAGGATTGGGGATTGTTTTTCAAGGTTTAGTTGTTTAGATATTGTGTTTTGTGCAACTGCGCAACAGGGTCACATTTGTAGGACGTGGCTCTTCACCATTCGTGAAGCAATGATGGTTGCAGGGATGGAACATTGTATCCCAAGCCCACAAAATATTTTCCGAAAAAAGGAAGCACATGATCTACGGGTATACTTTACGTACACAATATATGATTTTTACAACATGGTCTTTAAAGGACAGAAGAAGTACAAATATATCAATAAACATATACGTACTGACTGAAGAATTATAGTTTAATTGCTGTCAGGGGCACGATAATTTCCTCTTTTCCAAAGCGTCCACACAGTCACTGTGACCCAAAAAATAACCTACTCATCGAGCAACGCAGGTTTTTTCAAGGGATAAAGCGGCCTTTTTGTGAAGCTAGCAATGCCAAGGTTAGGAATTAATGGAGCAATATCTCCATACCGCATACGGTTGTATGGCTAAGTGTTTAATTCACCCACGCAAATCGCTGGCCATATCTAGACTTGATTTGTACTTCTGTAAGTTATTGTCTTCAGTTTGCAAAGTACAGTAAGATACAAATGTGCAAATTGTGACCCATGACATTAAAATCATACTCGAAGTGTTAGTTCTGAATCAATAACGCTAAAACCTTTCACATTTCGTCCAAGAGAGAACCAACTCGTAAAGGATGTACGCGGCGTGTCCGGAAAGTAAAGATACATCACGTGTAGGCCGATAGGGAAATTTTTATGCTTATAATGGCAGCACTGCCGTCGACTTTGATCCTTTACCTGTGAGCCGTGCTCATTTGACAGCTGTAGAACCGGCTTTGAGTAAAACGTGTTTGAAATGGCAGCGCCAATCCAAAAATCCCGCCAAATGCGAGGTGCTTTCCGTCATACGATTTCTCAACGCAAAAGAAGAACGTCCAGCGGAAATTCACAAACAAATTGTTGCTGTTTATGGTAACCTTGTGAATCGGCAAAATGTGACGAAGTGGTGCCGTGAATTCTCCGAAGGAAGAACTGACGTTCACGACGAACAAAGGAGCGGTAGGACATCTTTGATCTCTTACGAACTTCTTCAGGAAATCGAAGGAGAAATTCGCGCAAATCGACACGTGACGATAAGAGAGTTGCATCGCATCATTCCAGAAGTGTCTAAGACCACAATTCATGAAGCTGTGACAGAATAATTAGAGTACAGAAAATTGTGTGCACGCTGGGTGCCCAAAATATTAACGGACGATCGCAAAACGAAACGGATGGGTTCGGCGCTGAAGTTTCTCACGCGCTACGCACAGGGAGGAGATGAATTTCTGGAGTCCATTGTGACTGGAGATGAAACATGGGTTTTTTCCACCACACTCCTGAATCCAAGCAACAGTTACTGCAGTGGCGCCATACACATTCATCCAGAACCAAAAAATTCAAAACTTCAATTTCAGTGAAAAAAATCATGGGCTCCGTTTTCTGGGACAGAAAAAGCATTCTGCTGGTCGACTTCATGCCTCCTGGCGCAACAATTAATGCCGCTGCATATTGTGATACCTTGACACGGCTTCAACGATCCATTCAAAACAAAAGAAGGGGAATGTTGTCACGCGGCGTGTGCCTGCTCCACGACAACGCGCGGCACCATTCCGCGCACGTCATCACTGCGCTTCTGGAGAAATTCAAGTGGGATATACTGGACCATCCGCCGTACAGTCCGGACCTCGCGCCCAGCCATTTTCACTTGTTTCTTCGCCTAAAGAAACATCTCGCTGGGAAAAGGTTCGATGACGAAGATGAGTTGCAAGAAGCAGTCATGACGTGGTTCTAAGGGCAGGCAGCAGAATTCTATGACTCGGCGATACAGAAGCTGGTTCCAAGGCTTAATAAATGTTTGGACAATGCCGGCGACAATGTTGAAAAATAAAGTTATGTACAGGCAATTCATTCACAGTGTCGCTTTTGTAAATTAAAAATAGTGTACATGTTTAAGACCTTTGTATCTTTACTTTCCGGACACGCCTCGTAGTTAATTTACAGGACGGACACAAGTTGACCTTAAACGAAAGCAACTTTAATACAAATGTTACTGGATCTACTCAGGCTTGCAAAAAGCTTAAGTAAGTATGAGAACTGGTGGAAGGAAATAAAATTATTCTTACCTATTAATCCTCAATTAGTCTTCATTTTCATGTTTGTAGCTGAACGTGCCTACAACAAACTTTTCTCCGGGAACGAAAACAGATTTACATGTTTTAGTTTGGCTTTGTGAAATAGTAAATGAAGTTTAAAAATCACTCAACGAAGCTTCACTAATCATTCAGCGATATTTGGCATATTTAGGTTTGTAAGTCAATTCTCTGCGACGTTATATTTTGTCCGAAATCTTTGGAGCGTCTCCTGATAAGGACTAAATGAATGAGTCTTGAAACTGTTGATGTAGTTAGAAAGGTGGAAATTCTGAATTCAACAGACAAGACGATTCTGCTCCTAACTGCCCTTTTCACTAGATCACTATTCATTTATCAACATTCGATTTTGCGGCATTGCCTGTCCAGTTAGGTGAAGAATTATGGCACATAACAAGTATTTTTTAAAAGATTTATAGCAAAGAAATTATGTACAGCGTGTTTGAGGACAAATAACAAAATTGTTCCCCTCTCTGATTTGAAATTTTTTTTATGCACTGGGAAAAGTGGAAATAAAAGTGAATGCAAATAACAACAGCGAAACGTAAAAAAAAAAAAAACACCTCGACAGTCGGCGAACTAATTACAGCAGAATGTGTTTGGTGTTTATATATATATATATATTGTACATAACAGTCATGTCGGCTAGAGTATGGCTATATCAAGTATTTAGTGATTCTGAGAATTGGGGGAAGGGATTTGCATCAAAGTCAACCTTCTCCTGTAATAGACGAAATGCAGCCTTTCAGCTTACAGAGTCATTATGTATTTTTATTTGCACAATGTAGTCGAAGAGAGACTGCAGATATTTCAATACAGTAGTTCCGTCGTGGGCCGAGAAATACTTTAAGACGATTTGATGCTTGCTAAAATGTGACAGTCCTCTCTAAAATAAGACAATCTGAACTGTACACGAAAGCGGGCCAAGATACGTTCAGATATTAATTAAACATTCGCTAATTTGACATTCAGAGGACCGTGAATCGTGATGTATTCTTATAATGAAAGCCATCTAGATGCACTATTTTTCAAATTTATTTGATAAAGTACTCTACATGTTTCGCCAAAGCCAAACGAACAAAAAAACATATCAATATAGGAACACCAAAGAAAAACTGTGTAAGACCAACGCGGCAATACGGTATAAAAATATGCAGAGAAAAACAGCTAGCACCTTACTATACATCCGTCAGAGTTCCATCCTAACCACGCTAGCAGACGCCAACAGAACTAGCATGACAAATAATTATTGCGTGTATAAAGTGTTGAGATACTCGTGATGATGGGCAGTGGCCTTGTCCGAAACATGTAGAGTACTTTATCAAATAAATTTAAGAATTAGTGCATCTCGTTGGCTTTAATTATAAGAATATATGAATAAACATTTCGAAATGGAGAAAAATACATGCTTGGATCGGTCTTAGTGTAAGATACACACTCACTCTATGAAAGTCATGCATAGAAGGTCTATCAATCGTAATGCTGTCAAGCAGCATAAAATGAGAAGGGCGCAGGGCCTGTAGCATCCATGGAGAGATGGCAATATGATTTTGAAGCGCTAAAATGCCCGTCCGGCGGAAAATCACAGGTAGATTGTTGAGGTGTGTGATGGAGGTGCAATAAAAAAGGGGAATGTGAGGAAATGTTTTCGGCCATTTAAATAAAGCAAGAATAATATTCAATGTGAGGAAAGAAGTGAGCGCCCATCTTTGGTCACAGTTGATTCAAAGGAAAAAGGGAATGCAAAAATTCGGGAAGAGTGGCGATTTAAAAAATGTGCTTTACACAAGCATTTTCCAGATGAGTGTTCCATCTCTTATTTACGAATTTGTTGAAGGAGAAACTCCATTAGGTGAAGCTTTGTGCCGCTGGGCGTCAAAAATGTTGACAAACTTCAAAAAAAAAAAAAAAAAAAAAAGAGAGAGAGAGAGAGAGAGAAAAGCATGGCTCTGCAATGACCACTTTGCAGTGTAATCACAAAAGAGGTAAAGAGGTTCTCGACCACACTGTCATTGCGATGCAACTTGAATTGCATACATCACACCAGAAAGCAAGTAGCAGTTCTTGCAGTGGCGGCATACTGGATCCCCAAAGCCTAAAAATATTGCAGCAGATGTCGGCGCAGAAAATCATGGCTACTGCTTCTGGGAATGTAAAGGCGTAATTCTCGCAGAATTTTGCCAAAAAGGGAAATCATCAATATTGATTCGCACTTTAAAATGCTCGAGCTGCTACGGCGGGCAATTCAGAACCGAAGAAGAGGCCTTCTAAGAAGCGGAGTTCGTTGCACAAAAATGCCGGACGGCACGCCTCCGCTAGTACATGCACATTCTTAAACAGTTCAAGTGGAGAATTTTTTAGCAATTTCCATCAAGTGATTACAGCTTGTTTCTCCAGCTCAAGACATTTTTGGCGGCCGGAGTCTGAGGAGCAACCAAAAGAAAAGAGACATACCGAACCGGATGAAAAGTTTGACGGCGAACTTCTTCGTCGAAGATGTACACAAGCTTGATCCACGATGTGAAAACTGCCTTAATTCACATGACGACTACCTGGAGAAGCAGTTTAAATTACGTAACGACATGTTGCAATAAATATACACATATTTTTTAATTCTGAAAACTCTGTTTACGTCCAGAGCTTTCTTAATTTCTAGAGGCGCTACGTAATTGTAACAAATTTCCTTCTAGTTTAAAACTTTTTGTTGGTAAAATTTAATCTTTCTAAGAAACGTCCGTTGTGGTTATCTGCGTACCTTGCCGTCTGTTGTGCGTTTACCCCATCGAGACGGACGTCATTAATTTCCTTTCATACAATCTGGTTCTTAATTTTACAAGTCGAGGTCCGATTGGATGCAATCATATTCGAGTTGCAAGCGCATATTACACGGACATTGCTGCAAATAAAGAAGATGAATACCCGTCGGCAATGAAATTGTTGTGTCTGGAGAGATACGGAGTATGTGGCGGTGAGTTTTGCTGACAAGTGCAGTAATCCAATTATTCACAGCAGGGACAAACCGACTTGCTACAACACAAAAAGAGTACAAATATTTCTGTTACATTACCCTGTAGCCTTTTGTCTGCTCAGCCGACGTCTCGCCTTCTAACAGCTTGTTGCCAAGGTATTATTGCGGCCACTGCAGTGAAAAAAAACTGTTATTCCTCTCCGTACATTTTATAATACATTATATTCTCGACTAATTATAGGATTTATATAAAATGTAATACTTGCTATATGTCTTGCTTTCATATTTTAGGTTTTCACGATGAGGGATAAGACATAGGGCGCAATTTAGTACGGTGGAAATATTTTAATATTTCGAAGACAAGCGTTGGTCCAATCTTGAAGATGGAAGCATCATATTTCTGCAAAAACGTGCGCAAATGAAAGATTCGTAGACATTGCGGATTTTTTAAATACTATATGCTGGATCACTGTCACGGTATTCAAGTGAGTTAATTAAATTCTACTCTAAATCGAAGTGACGACAGTTATTACATAAATAAATTCAGAAATATTTTATAAGTGATTTGAGGGACGATTTCTCCCATATCTTGCTCCTATTCTGTCATTGAATACACTATTTTCTGTTCCATAATATTCCTTGCTAATATAATGAAGCCCCACAAACGCATTCTGGTTTTGTTAGAGATAGTTAACATGAAGGAACTTCATCACGGATTGTATAGATGGGATTCTATTGCCAGGAGAACTTGGACACCTTACGGCCGTCAGTAAAATCACATAGAATTTCTATGGGCGCAAGTAAACCGGAAAGTGACCTTAGACTTTTCGGACTGCTTCACCTTGCAGATAAAGGCAACAAACTTAAAAGTCCATAATTTTACCAGTCGGGACAGCGTAACTTCCCAAGAGGCCCAAATATTAAACGTTGTATTCTTTCTATAAGTGAATCCATGACGAGGAGATTATAACCCGTTGTTGAGCCTCTGGGATTAGAGACATGATGTCACAGAAACTACATCATGGGGGATGGGGGACATTTTAGGATCTAACGTATTAATTCATATATTATACAAGTAAGCAGCATACTGCAGGAAAAATTAAGGCAGATTGCTGACTGTTATATTCGGAAACAGAATATTTACATAAATATTCCAGTGAAGTACGAGTGCTGAAAAATAATAGTGTCAGCTTTTCTTATAGTGCGTAACATATAATGGAACCATATAGTTAAATATTATAACTAGACAGTTGAAATATATATTTCTGGGAACTCACGAAATAATGTGTGTAACAAATCTTATGCGATTCGAAATGTCATCTTTGAACTTTGTATAAATTAGTTCCTTCCCTACGTCTAGACCAGCAATTGTGTGTATCCAAGCGAAACACTCATTCGTAGCTTTCAGTTCCTATCTTCACGCAGAATCTAGTCGCACATGGAAGAAAATTTATAGAAATTAATACATGATTTTCTTCAAATTAGGCATACAACTTCTGTTATTGTGCCATGTCTATACAACCTAAATAATTATAATTAATGAAACTTGATAAAAGCCACGCGAGGAAAAATTCAGAGAGGTAAATGTGCTTTGTCCGCGAGCACAGAGAAACTATGTCTCGACTGCTGCAGACATGGTATCCGACACGGTCACAGTATCTGTCTTCTGAGCGCTGGAACGTGGACGCAAGTTGAGTCACATCTTGTTATTCAGAGACAGCAGGTTGTTAGTGAGCTTGTGAAATATATTAAGTTAAATAAAGAGTGTTCGTCATTGAAACAAATCTGAAATTTTGTAAAAAAATATTTCCCACCAATTGTGGCTATAAAAGAACAATAAAGGAAATTTTTCAGACAAAGTAACTTGTGTAAAATAGCAAATATGAAAGAGTTATGTTTGGACTTAAGGTGAAGGGGACTTAATATGGAAAGAAACATAAAAAACTTTGTGTCTTACTGAAGTGTCATAGGCCTTGTTTTACACACACACAAAAAAAATTAAATTACTGCCAAAAAAAAATTGGCGCATTAAAAAGACCTTGTTCTGCCGAATGGGAAGAACTGGTAGCTAACCGATTTCTTGATTTAGAACTTGCATTTTTCTCAGAAGAAGTGTAGTTTGCATTAAATGGGACTGTAAAAAACCAAAACAATATATTCGGTTTTCGAAAAATGCACATGCAGTCCGTCAGTTTTCTTTGAATAGCCTGAGATTTGGGGTCTAGTTCGCAATAAATTTGAGCGACACCATAGAAATTCTGTTTTCGAAGAAATAATAAAGTTGGCAGCTACGTTAATTCTTACGCGATTCTTCACACACTTTCCACAATAAGAAAAATATACTGCGACATTATGCAGGAAAATGGTATGGCACACGGTGCATATTTTTCAGTGTTTAAAGAAAACGTATTCGGCAAATTGCTGATATTACGCAGGACGAAGCCTTCTAGACCTTTATATTTGAATCTGTTAAATTAGGTTATTATTTATTTAGGACATGAATACCTCAAAATACAAACAGAAAAATATGCAACATCAAAGGCACAACATTAATGATGAAGAATATAAAAAAGTATCAGAATTTAAATATCTGTTTTCATTGGATTATTATGACAATGACTGTGAAAAGAAGTTCGAGCGAGTAATAGCGGCAGAGAATCGAGACTACCAGGCTCTTTCAAAAATTATAAAATCTAGATACTTATAAAAATACACAAAAACAAAAACATATACTACAATGATTAAACCTGTAGTGTTATGTGGTTGTGAAACATGGATAATGAGAGAGCAAATGAAATAAACCATTAAACATGGGCGCGTAGAATATGAAGAAAAATATATGGACCAAATAAAGATCAAAATGGATGGAGAATCCAAAATAATAATGAGATACAGACTATGTATAGGAAACCAAACATTGTAACAACAATAAATTAAGAAGACTAGAATGGGCTGGCCATTTAGTAAGAACGTCTGACGGTGGGACCATAAAGAAAGTATTTCTGGGGAAACCAGACGGAAGAAGAAAACCAAGAAGACCAATATTAAGGTGGCTAGGCTGTACTGAGAATGATCTAGAAATAACGGGTGCCCAGAGTGGGGGTAGACAGCATAAGTTCAAATTCCATGGGCTATCATTCTTATGGCGACAATAGTTAACTACAAAAAAACTTATACTAATGAAGAAGAAGACGGTTATTTATTGAGGACTCGAAATTTGGAATTTATATTAAAGATCTATAACTTTGCAAAAATATAAATCACATATTCGAAGGGAAATTGCTAGAATTTCAAGAAAAGTATTCCGCAGAGCGTCGAAATATATTTCAGATTAGCGAGGCCTGCTTTACAACGGCGACAATTTAAAGACTTTTATTTGAAACAAAATGAGTTGCAGAGAAATAAGGAACGGTAAATAATTGCCTCATGTACACTCCGCTTGCGATAATGCTTCCGTGACAGATGCTGTGAGTAGAGACACGATGTAGAATACTCTTTGTAGAATAAGATTAAGAGTGTCTGGCCTTACTCTTGCAGTGACGTCATTTGCTGTACCGATTTAGATAATAATAAACGCTTCATTTTTCGTACGCAGAATGTATCTGAATGAAGTGATGTCTGCCAGAGTGCTCAGGGCTACCACTGCATATAAAACGACCTGCAAGAAATCCTGATCTCTCATCGAAACTAAACCTGTCCAAACTTCCATAAATATCTGCAAATACAAATACTCTCCGTAATTTATTTTTAAATACTATCCTTATAATACAACTTCATATATCACTTGGAACCAAGCAAAGCAACATTTAGTGCTGTTGTGTACCAACATCGATATTTTTAGCTATACAGCTTTGTGGTGTTTTACATACTAGTACGAGTGTTTGAACGAAATCTGTGTCGTATCTAATGGGTTGTGGCGGCATTTTCGTTTAGACGTCTGTGTTTAATATTACATATGGAGAAGCATTTCCTGGAAATGGTGAATTACGTCCCTTTTGCTATAAGCATAATTTCAATTGACCATAAGAATATCCCTCCACATGGGGCGTTCAGTATGTGGTGACAAGATGCACTTGCAGTCATAGACCACAAATTGCAGCCGCAAGGGCAGACAAGGTGAAGCAACTTTGTACTCGAATGGTACCACTCTCCATACTGAGTCTAACCGACTTACTGAGGGTCATCAGAATTGCGTCTGCAGGCAATTACTTAAAGGAAAGTGTGCAGGCAATTACCTGTTGCATTTTCGTTTTATAAAGGCAAGCTTGGAAACTTGATTTAGTGTTTAAAAATATTGCCTTGATGAATATGTTTAGAAGTCACGGACATATGATGAGTACAATGACGACAATCATATAAAAGATTTGCACCCCTGGGGTGATAGAGAATAGGATCGTGGCGACTGAACTGTTGGTACGACGCATTGTGCAGCAAATCGAGTGGGCATGAGTTACATGGCAGAGTTATGGGACGCTGGCCTGCGCTTTCGAAGGCGCATATTTTTTGCTCACTTGTAATTAATTATTGTTTTCTTAAATTAAATGTGTGTTGATAATTTGTAAGACAAAGCGTCATTTGTCACCAAACAACACTCAGCCCTGCGTCGTATTTGGGAGGTGTAAGTTTAAAAGAGAGGGACCGGATCTGACTATTGTAGTATTTTATAATATTTCTCCAGGCAAGTACTGAGATCATGTCTCAAATTAGACCACCATAATTTCCTTCCACGCCCTTTTAATTTAATTATTGAATAAGCTTTCTACCGTTTGATGATAATATTACAATAATTAGAAATAATAGAAAGTAGATTCTCAACCTGCAGTTCGTGGCGCAGGGCATACATACTTTAGTTTGGCAATCTAAATAATAATAATAATAATAATAATAATAATAATAATAATAATAATAATAATAATATAAGCTACGCAATGAATTTTACAGTGTTCGATTACTGGCGGGGCAAAGATTTTTCTTCTCCCCTAAAGGCCCGTACTTTTCTGGGACCTACCTTACCTCTAATTTAATGGGTACTGACCATTTTTTCTCTGGGAGTCTTTCGGTCGGAGTGCAATGTTGGCCACTTACCTCCATCTCGTATCGGGGTTAAGAACAAGGGCAACTATAGGTTTGCTCCTCCTATCATTCTTCATAGGGGGGAGAGTAGCAATTTTACTTCCCCTTTTAACAATTCTCTCATATTGCATTTGATACCTTCTTGCATACATTGATATTTTGAATGCTAATAATGACGAAACAACATTGCAGCCCTGCAATTCATACTGCAGTTTCTCGTTTGGCAACTTGATATTATGAATGATTATAGATATTCCAAATTGCTGTGATGATGACGCTAAAAATACGAAATACAACTCTGAATGTAACATTAATTCAAATTCCTTTCAACAGTCTTAGTTGCGATTAAGCTCGATTAAAACGCTGTTATTATAATGGGGAGCAAATACAAAGTACATTGAGCACCAAGTTTCAATTTTTGGTAAAATTATTTAAATGACGTAAACGTCTAACTATATTTTTACGTGCCTGTGTTTTCAAGGAGTAGCAGTAATTATGCACAACATGGCTCAAGAACTCAGTTATGTCTGCATGTAAAATGGCACTTAACAGTGTCCGATAAGCAAAAAAAGTAATTGGTTCAAGGTTATTTTTGCGAAAATATTCGGTACAAATTCCGTAAAATATGTTTTAGTTATTCTCTAAATGAAATATGCGAAAGGTCCGAACGGTCTATGCATTTATATTGTGCACAATGTACAAAAAATGAACCTAACTGAACAGGCTCTCTAGAAGTAGAGGAACTTGATCCCATACTTAGTCATATAATAATCTGTGTACCTGAAAGTAGGAGTCACTAGATCCCAAACTATGGTGGATATCATTAGTTGGGAGAAAGGACATGAAGACCTAAATTGATGCAGATGATTACAAAGATACTTTGGTTAGACAGCGTTGTGACGAGATTTATCTGAATATGCCTACACTTAAGTTGTGGACATACTATTTTGGATTGATGGAATACTAGACAGAGGTAGGTAACAGTTTTTTTTACATAAAATTTTCGGTTATTCACGCCTAAGGACTTCAACACAAGCTTGCTTAATACGTATTGAGGTGATGACAAAACATGATACAATTTCGACTGAGATTTTTTTTTTCTGGGAACATTTCATTTTGTAACATCGTATTCAAACGCAGTACCACGTAGAGTGTTAAGCGAAAATTATTCGCCAGAAGAAATTTTTTTCAAGGAAAGTTTTCTTCTAAATGTTCAAAAAGAAATCTTGATAATTCGCGAATTTGATCTATTTTGGATGTCTGGGATTGTTTAGATAAATTTCGGTTATGAGTGGATAACGTACTGACCTTGGTAGCATAAATGTCCTTCACAAATTTTCAGTAAAATTATTTTTAGAAGTCTGCATTCGACGGCTTTATTAACAGAGAAACTTCCTGTCGCCCATCGATAAACCTGTGTGCTAGAAGAGGGTTATTAAACTGTAAAGCACATTTGATATTTGTTTAAAAAATTCACACAAAAATTTATTTTATAGATTAATATATTAAGACATTGCAAAATATATGTTTTTTTTTGGCTGCCCCTATCCCTTTGTTTTTTATTTGAATATTGCAACAGGATGTCACAAGTAAGCACATAAAAATTGATCCTATTCTTTTTTATTTTTATTTTAAAGCTGTCAGGTTCCTGTGCCGGAACTTGCGTAATGCCACAAGTTCGGAAAAACGAGGATAACTTAAAGGACATCTTTTGTTCCACTTGCTTTACTCGTAATTTTATCGTAAAACGTACGACGTAGGAAAGAATTTCGCTCTAAATACTGTGTAAAATGTGCTTTATTCTTCTGTAAAACTTCGCTCGTTCGGTCGAGAAATAGCTACAGATGTGGTACACTCGTGCAAAGGCGATTTCTCGGGAATAGAACTGAATTCTTCCGATAAACTGGGCGGTGTTTGGTGTAAGCAACACCATCACGCGAAGCAGAAAACGTACTTCTAGTGTAGTCATAATTTCCGCCATGTATTTGTATCTTTCAGCAAATAATATTCTGAATTCTTTGTTTCGGAAGAAATATTACAAATTGACACTGACTGTGTGCATGAATAAATTACTAAAATAACTCAATGAAATAAAATCCTTGTTTCGAAGCCGATAGTTGCTCAGCTGACCACGAAAATCCGGGCTTTTCGTCGATATTAATTTCTTTGTAAAAAAATCACATAAAACTGGATCCTATCATGAGCCAGACAAATCTAATTCTAATCCTCCCGAATAATATCTCTAACGTCCAGTTTAATATTTAATTCCTTTCTACTCATTATTCGAAGAAGCCAATTTCCTTGAGGTTTTCGGAAAAAATGTAAGTAGTGTTATTTATTTTATGGCTACGTGTCCTGTGCAACGCGTACTCTTTCTTTTGTTTACTCTAATAGTATATATTAAAGAATTGCCTGCATTTACCAAATAAAGAGGGATACGAGACTGGAAGTGTCTTAACGCCACGGTCGCTTTCCCGTTGGGGAATGTCCTCGTTATAAGCTTAATAGGAAGCTGGGTGGACCCTAGAATCTTTCTGGGAGTATGAAGAGGAGAACTGTTCCTTCCCCTGCCGAAAATCGTAGCTGGTCCTCCTGCAGCTACTCTGGTCACTGTACCGACAAAATCCTTCTTTATGGAGTTTTCCCCATTGTATTTTTTCTCCCCTTTCTTTTGCCTGAATGTTGCTTCTAATACCCTATTCTGAAACATTTTGAATCAGCTTTCTTCCCTTGAGATGACAGACAAAGATTTACACCCTTACAGTACTTACGGTAAAACAGTTCCACAGTTTCACGCATTTTACCGTTACCAATTTAGAACGAAATTTTTTACATCTTAGAACAGATGAAGCACAAGTAACTTCTGAGTATATATTCTGTTACGGGAGTTCTGGTACGTGTCGACGTGTGTTTTGGTAATTAGGTGACCAAATTTTGCTTCCTTAATTATACAGTCTGCACGTTCCTTTGACACGTTTCTACCAGCGACCCATTTACAAGCCGTCACATCCCGAAAGACAATATACTCGGGCTTGTGGTTCGTACTTTCTCGAGAAACCTTGATTACGAAAAAGACTCTCAGTTTACACGTAATCTAAGGCTGGGTTCTTCGGGTCAACGCCATATATCTGTACAAATATTGTTTATCAGTTGCTTCACGCACCTAAAATAGAAGAATCTGCAACGTCAGCTGACCTTGCAGCGTATCAGAAGTGGAAAGGGGATCAGAACAAATCTCATTTCAATATTTGTACAGAACAAACACAGATGATTACAGTATCGGTAAAACTGTTTAGCATCATGGTACGACGGCGTATGGGAAAGTGGAAGTATGGCTGCACACTTTCATATACTCACTAAATTATCGCAAGAAAATAATCCCAGTACGCACTGGTTAATAAGCTGGGTTGGGTAGAGTGCCGGTCTGAATACGGTGGAAGAAAAAAAAAGAAAAATTCTTCTTTCCTGTCGAGAACCTAGTTCCGTCCCTTCGGTTCTACAGTCCGAAACTTAGTAACTATACTGTACATCAGCTCCGTGTAGATTAGGAGTGAAAGGGATTTAAATCAATAATTTCTTTTCGCATTAATTTTCCAAAAATTGTGTACGACTCGTGAAATAAAATTACGCTGTTAAAATTATGGAGGATGTGATGGGTCGAGCATGTGGCACATATAGAAATTAAATAAATATTATATTAAGAAACCTGAAGGAACAATATCACCTGGAATGTCATATGGATGGCATGAATTCGACATCCAGATTTTTAATGCGGGCCTCTTGTGTGGGATACATAGATAACGAAAGAAACAGGAGTTTTTTGAGAATGGAATGAGAGATGAAAAGACAACAGACATATACAGACACGCCTACATTTATCTTACGGACGAGACTGTTACATAATTAATTTGCGTGATTTCAGGTAAAACACACTACTAGAGAATTTCATTCGATTCAGTTCAGCAAAAGTCATGTTTGCAAAGTCACTACACTTTTTTATCACACTCTTTAGTACGTTACTTGAGGTTGTGTCCCCCTGGTTACCTTAACCTGCATTGAAACTTGAAGCAAACACCGCTTAACTTAAAGTGTAATTGTTCATTATAAGTCCGAATAAAATTTAATTTTCGACACTTCGCCGATACAAGTATTGCCAAATGCTGGAGGTGTCTTTGTGAAAGATTCTCTAGCTTTGAAATTTTCAGATATCTTTCCTTGTTTCCGTACAAGCTGTCATTATTTTATATTATACCTATCTTCACACACACACACACACACACACACACACATATATATATATATATATATATATATATATATATGCACTGGAAGCTGGTCCATTGTAATGACGTAAGATTTTGGAAATTTTGAATTTTATTTGTCTGAAAGTGGAAAAACTTCAAACCTTGAAGAAAGATGATTTTGGAGCTGCTGAATTTTGTCAATACAGTTGTTCTTTTTCGTCCTCCATTTATCTAGATTCGTAAGAGAGTGGCAATTAGTTTATTCCGTATCACATTTGTACAGAATGTTCAGGTTTGCTTGAAAGGCTTTCGCACCAGAAAATACATTACATAATAATAACTTTTAGTGTACATGGAGTTTTTAATTAAAATAAATTCGTTTGTTCACAGTCTTTGCGGTAGACATGATTCTTATAATTAAATTACTATGGAAAAATTTGCCCCCGTCAGTCTTACTAATGTACATTCCAATCTACATATGAAGAAGTCTGCTCATGCAAGTGTCTAATCTCGTAGGCATAGAAAACATTTAGTCTCGCAAATGCGTATAAGAGTTAGCATGTGAAAAAGCCTATTTGACATTTCACCTGAACTTCAACATCTCGCTGCGGAGTAGTAGAATACGTTGCGATATTCCAATCCCACTTCTTCCAGAAGATGAAAGACCTGACGGCCTTTCAAGATGTCACGTCTAATATTGTCTGCTGTTAAAACCACAGAGTCCGTAACATCTTCCATCTCCAACGAAAAAAGTTTTGTATAACTGGGCCTCTTGATGCATGCTGGAGTGAGACACCAACGGAAATGCAAAATTCGTTTTATAAATTCTTCGCACATTTTTCCTATTGAGCCGGCCTTACAGTCAGGAACATTTCTGCCGCCATCAGTCTTCAAAATAGCCAGGTCCTTACCAGTCAAAATCCAAAGATACTGTTACTTCCTTTCGGTTCAGGAACAAACCCTCGCCTGTTTTATTGCCTCTTAAGCTGTACAAAATAAGAAGCTCTTCATGACAATAAAATCCTTTATCAGTGTCACGAATATCATCAAAGAAGTAATGTCTGTGATTTTGTTATTTCCATCCATGGTGAATGCTTAACAATCAAAGAATACGGACTGCTATTAACCCTTTAAACCCCGAATTAAATCCCATCTGCTATTTGCTGGCATTATTAGCTTAACATTTTCTCCACGTTAGCAGGATAAGGGTTAAATCATTAACCCTTAGGCTACTAATGTCATATATA
>Ga0268261_10000762_pt1 | contig 20981 bp, 2 predicted proteins | sample TergutNc150P1_FD_190353 | JGI IMG/M metagenome (GOLD analysis project Ga0268261, IMG submission 190353) | Nasutitermes corniger P1 segment gut microbial community from laboratory colony in Florida, USA - Nc150 P1 (SPAdes) (version 2) | ecosystem: Host-associated > Arthropoda: Insects > Digestive...
CTGGATCTAGACGGGCTGCTTTTAAAGAAGGAACCAATCCAGAGATTACTGCTAATAAGGTAGTAATTCCTATTAAGAATAAGGCATTAGATAATGATAGATGAGCTACATTCATAGCTGGTAGATGGGGATTTTGAGCTCTTAATAAATTAGTTACTAGGTTGTTTATTAATATCGTAATCCCATAAGCAACACTGACTCCGATAATACCAGATAATAATCCTACTAACATAGATTCAGAAACAAAGATGTTTCTTATATCTTTCATACGACCACCAATAGCTCTAATAATACCGATCTCCATACGTTTTTCTAAGACTGATATATAGATGACTATCGCAATCATAATAACCGCAATAAAGACAGAGACACTAGAAAAGGCAATTAAGACATTTCTTACTAAATCTAAAATGGTATTAACCGTAGATAATACACTTTGAGCACTAGGTGCAAAGTTAAAATCATTTTGTGAAGCATTTAGATTATCCGCATAAGCTTGTATTGTATTGATATCACCAACAGTAATCATGACCATATTTGTTGAGGTATCTTCAATATTTAAATTAAAATAATCTTGTAACAGATGGGTATAGAAGTCTTCTTGGACATACATTGTTGACATTAAGGTGTTCTCACTAGATATCCCAGATACCCTTAAAGTAACGATTTGTGTATTAGCACCTTCTCCTTGCATACCACCTGCACCAAACTGCATGAAAGTTTGATATAAGTTTTGACCGATTAAATCTTCGACATTTTGATCTTCTTTAATCAACTCTTGGGCAGTTGATAAAGATAATACCACATCATAAGGATGGTTAGAATCAGGCATAGTTCCAAATCCTAAGTTCACATCAAAGGTATTTAAAGGCATAGCTGATGGTATCATGGTAGCTGGAAACTCTGATTCTATGTTATTGATTCTATTTTGTCTAAAGGTTTCAATATCCGCTGAATCCTTGTCGGTAGATGCGATGGTTCCCATAAATGATGATGGGATAAATATCGCTGTTTGAGCATCATGGGCTAGTTCTTTAATACGTAAATAATCTTGATAGGAGATTGAAGCCGAAGTACCGGTTTCTTCCCCTACTTTAGTTACGGTAATCGCATTGGCTGGAAAGATAGATAATACTTGATTAGTAATCGTATCTCTAGTACCGGTCGTTAAAGCTAAGGCTAAGGCGATACCGATAATACCAATTGACATACCGATAGCCGTAGCGATTGTTCTACCCTTCTTTAACTTTAAGTTTCTAAAAGCTAGTTGTAAGGCTGTTTTAAAAGGCATATTAGCCTTAGAATCATTCTTCGATGTATTCTCTACATTTAGGTTATGTTTATCAGTAATTGATTGAATCTTACCATCTTTAATTTGTATCTCTACATCCGCATATTCATCAGCAAGTTCTTGATTATGGGTAACCATAATGACTAGTTTAGTCTTGGCGATATCTTTTAGTATCTTCATTACTTCTAATGAATTTTCAATATCTAATGCTCCAGTAGGTTCATCCGCTAAGATGATATCAGGATCGTTAGCTAAAGCTCTAGCGATGGCTACCCTTTGTTTTTGACCTCCTGATAAGACATTGACCTTCTTGTTCGCATGTTCTAATAAACCAACACTTTTTAATAGTTCATTAACTTTCTGAGTACGTTCTTGTTTTGATACATTAGATATTTCTAAAGCAAGCTCTACATTCTCAAAAGCAGTTAATGAGTTAATTAAGGTAAAGTTTTGAAAAACAAAGCCAATCGTATTTTTACGATAGGTTTCTAAATCTTTATTGGCTGCTTGTTTTAATGATTTTCCATTAACAACCACATCACCTTCAAAGTTAGAATCCAAAGCACCTAGAATGTTCATCAAGGTGGTTTTACCACCACCAGATACCCCAACTATCGCTACTAGATTACCATCGTTAAGGGTGAAATTAACGTTGTCTAAAGCTTTAAAATCATCGTAATATTTAGTAACATTTTTAACTTGTAACATTGATTAATCCTCCCTTAAAGCATCTATTACTTTTAATTTAGTCGCTCTTTTAGCTGGTAAATACCCAGCAATCATCGCAACGATTACACTGATTAAGATTAAACCTATTTGTATTAATAAAGGATAATCAACACCGTTGATATTTAATGTTAATGGAATCGCAAGCATGCCTCTAACATCGTATCCTGTAAAGTGAGAGACAATAATCTCTGCCACAGGAGCTAGTAAGAAGGCTAAGGCAATTCCAATTAAACCTGAGAATAATCCTAATAAGATAGCTTCAACTTGAAAGACTCTTAAGACATCTTTCTTTCTAGCACCGATAGCTTTTAATATACCAATCTCTGTCTTTCTTTCTAAGACACTAGAGAAAAGAACAATCGCAATTAAGATAGATGATACTACTAAAGCAACAATTAAGAATAATATCATTACTAACTGAATCATTGAGATAATGGTAGAGAATGCTTGATAGAAGATTAAAGCAAAGGAAGAAACACTAATACCTTGACTGTTACCAAACATCGCTTGCATTGGATTGGTTGTAGCTTGTACACCAGGATAGTTTTGAATAATCCAATCTCTTGTTTGAATTAATAAATGTGGATCTTGTACCGTTGCTTCAAAATCACCCGTATTTTGACTGGTTAATGTATAGACTGAATCATTGGTAAAAGGTATAGTCGATTCTTGATAGAAGTCTTTCATATCCTCATAATTATAATACAGCATACTCTGATCCACATCGATTTCATGGACGATACCAGATATGGTAAAGTCTTGTGTAAATGGAAAACCTACACTAGATAAGTCGAGTGTTACTTTTTTACCTAGAGCATCTTCTAGATTATCATCACTTAAGTGATTGGCTCTTAGTATTTCTCTAGCCATCGCTTGATTGACTAATATCTCATTATTACCTAGACTAGGTAATTGACCATCGATAAAGTCTTTTAAATACGTTTGATTCTCTGGACTAGCTAAAGCAAAGGCACTGACATCACTCGTATCATCATTGATTAACCAAGTTCCTTGACTCGCTAAAGCAGATCTAAAATCAATGATTTGTTCATTATCTTTTAAGAAATCAAATTTAGATTGGTCGGTTACTCTTTCTAATTGATTATCATCATTCATGACATTGGCAGTAACACTAATCACATTAGAGGAACCAAACCTTACCATTTGTTCATTAATAAAATGGTTGGTTCCATTTCCTAATCCTAGAACTAATGAAATACCCGCAATACCTATAGAACCCGCAAAGGCCGTTAATAAGACTCTCCCTTTTTTCTTTTTCATATTCTTTAAAGATAACTTAAAGGCTTGAACAAAAGGCATCTTCTTATTCTTTTTATTTAATGCTTCGTTAGATATATCTTCTAAATCAAAGTCTTTTCTTGTTTGTTCTTTAACTACTCTACCATCAGAGAAAGTTATAACTCTGGTTGAGTATTGGTAAGCTAACTCTTTATTATGAGTAACCATAATGACTAGCTTATCCTTAGCAATCGATTTTAATAAATCCATAATCTCGATACCGGTTTTAGAATCTAAAGCTCCGGTTGGTTCATCCGCTAGGATGATATCTGGATCATTCGCAAGTGCTCTAGCGATGGCTACTCTTTGTTTTTGACCCCCACTCAACATCGAAGGTAGATTATTTAATCGTTGACCTAAACCAACCTTCTCTAGTAACATGCTTGCTCTATCTAGTCTTTCCTTCTTACTTAAACCAGATAGATTCATGACCATCTCAACATTTTCTAAGGCGGATAAATGTTCAATTAAATTAAAGGATTGAAAGATAAAACCAATATTATTCTTACGATATAAATCCCAATCTTTCTCTTTAAAGTTCTTAGTAGACTTACCTTCGATTAATAAATCACCACTAGTAGGTACATCTAGACCAGCTACGATATTTAAAAATGTCGATTTACCACAACCAGATGGTCCTAGTATCGAAATAAATTCTCCCTTATCAAAACCTAGGTTTAGATGATTTAAAGCCACTTGTTTATTTCCTTGTTTGTCACTACCAAACTCTTTTACGATATCTTTTAACTCTAGTAACATCTAATCATCCTTTCTTTGGTTATTTTTAGATTGATCCATAATACATGAATAGATCTCTTTAATATTAGATTCATACTTACTATCAAGTTGTTCTATCTTATCATAGATTTTATTTTCTCTAGATGTATCTAGTACCTCTAGATGATTTATTTTCTTATAGACTTTAACCTTCTCTACAATATCAAATCTTTTATTTAATAAAGACATAATTTCTTTATCTATCATATCTATTTCATTTCTTAAATCATTTAAATCCATATTATCACTCCTTGTATGATACAACTAATACATTATAACACATATTTTTTACCTAACAAGTGTTCAAATTATATTTAATATAAAAAGCACTTATCTTACGATAAATGCTTAATATTTGATAGATATTCTTCTTCTTTTTACTAATAATACTAAAGTAATTAATAGTAAGATCAAGACTATTCTTAATTGAATAGAACCGGTTTGTACGATATTAGTATCGCGATTATGACTATCTGGATAACCAGGATCTGTTGGTTGTTGTGGTCGATTAGGTTGACTAGGTAGGTTTTCTTCTACAGGGATATTCGCTCTAGTAAGTACTATCGCAGAAGTTATCACTGTTGGACTAGTCACATTGTAGTCCACAAACAAGAATCTTCCTGCTTGTCCTTGAACCTCTAATTCAGTCACTTCACCGACTTCACTTTGGTGATACCAGAATGAATTGATGTTTCTTAGTATTTGAGTAAATCTTTCTAAAACACTGACATTTTGATCATCACGATCATTAAATCTAGGAACATTCTCTGGTTCAACCACAAAGTTTAAATTCGCAATTAATGGATCATCTGAATTACCAGGCATACGCTCCGTAGCAGTTGTGACCGCATCGGCAGCCTGTGCTTCGGTTTCAAAGACATTGGTCCACCATCCACCATAGACATGACCTTCTGGTACAAAGTATAGTGGTTTATGAACTGTAGGTTCAATCATTCTAGAACCAAATGGTACAGAACGTGTTATCCCAAATAGATCAACTTGTGGATCTACGAAAGTAATATCAAATCTTCTTAGATCTAAATGCCATTCAAAGACTAGGTTACTATTATCGTTTAATGGTACATTTAACCCTTGACCAAATGGTCCAAACAATAAGTGAGAATCATACCAATCACCAGTAAATGGTGAGGTGTTGATATAGTTAATAAAGTCACTGTTCCATGTATTAGTAACAGTTGGTATATGGTTAGATACTAGATCATTCTCACTTACATCAAAGTTAATAGAGAATGGTTGATCTTGTCCTTCTACTAAAAGGTTAAAGGTTACATTATAAGTATTTAAATCCCTAAATAAGGCTCTTATAACTAAATCATTAGTAATTCTAGTACCAGGAACAAATACTTCATCAGTCGTTAAATCTAACCATGAGACAAAGACTTGATTGTCTTTTACAGGATCATCTAGATTAAATATCTCATTGTATGATAATACTTCATAAGAAACATTATCACCTATTTCAATACTCACTGTCACAAAGGTTTCTGTATCAGACCATATCGCATATAAGGTTAAATCATTCGTTAAACGATTAGAATCATCAAATAATTCTAAGCGACTAGCTTGTAATGAGTAGTTAATAAATGGATATCCAACATTAACAGGTATCTCTAAGTTAGATAAATCAATCACATCATCATATAAGACATTAATTGTAATTGTATCTTCATTATTAAAGAAACCACCATTACCTACTAAAGTTAATACGATATCATCCATCGGTTTAAAGATAGGTCTTAATACAATATCGTTATCACTAGTTAATGTCGTTGTTTCATCCACCCTAACATTATCTAAAGTCCATCCATCTAAGATGAATCCTGGACGATGTAGATTAGGTAAATCACTATCTAATATATAATCATCATAATTGATTGGAACATTTAAACTACCATCTACTACCACATCATTGTAGTCAGAGAGATCAATACTTATATTATGGCTATTAGATAACCATAAAGCATTTATCGTCGTATCAGAATCAATATTAGTATAGTCATTATCCCATCCATTAAATCGATAACCTAAACGGGTTAAGTTAGATGGTGGCGTTGCACTTCCTTGATAAGGAATACGTTGACTAGAAATAATTGTATCACTAAAGCCATCTTTAAATACCACATTGAAGATACCTCTGCTCCATACTAAGAAGTAATCTCTGTTTGATGTGACATTGGTAAAGTCCGCAAGACTACTACCATTTAAAGCATTAGACCACATATATACATAACCATATCTAGGTGGTATAGTTGGTCTTAATGACTCTGGTACAGATTGAGAATACTCGATATTAATACTAGATATTAAGACATTGTTTTCATCGATAAATCTTACTGTATAAGTATTTATTGACCATACTAATCTAACGACTAAATCAGTGGTTACATTATCATAAGATACATCCCATGTATAAGAATAACCATTTCTAGGTGTAATAGATGGTGCACTAGCACTATCACCGTAGTTAACGATTTGACTACTTAATAGGTAACCTTCTTCATCATAGAATGATACATTAAAAGTATCTATTTCCCATACGATAAAGATATCTGTATTAGATGTGATATTAGTATAAGCCTTATCCCATGAGTAATGATAGCCTTGTCTATTCATACTAGGAGCTAAAGCATCATTACCATGTTCAATACTTTGACTTGATAAGACATAACCACCATCCATAAATCTTACCGTATAAGAGATGACTTCCCAATTAGCAGTTACTACGACATTACCATCAGGCATCATAAATCGAGTTAATCCACTAGATGCATCTTCTAATAGATGTGTGACATCCACTCCATCTTGAGTCATCGTCCAACCTGTAAAGGTATAACCAATTTGACTACCCGCATTTATATTAACCACATCATTAATAATGTAGTTACCAGATCCATTGTTTAACACTTTAGAATCTATAACACTCACACTGTATTGGATTGGTGTCCAATTAAATGTCACAGATACATTATCCGCAGGCATAATAAATGTATATGAGTTAGTACCCTCTATTCTAGTAACATCAATATCACTAGATATACTTATCCCATCAAAGGTATAACCTAGTCTAGTACCCGCATCTACAATGATTTCATCATTAATATGGGCATCGTTTCTAGCTCCTGTAACAGATGCATTAGAATTATTAACAGTTACTGTATAATCAATAGAAATCCAATCAGCTCTTAATACTAGATCACTGCTAAGCATACTGATATTAATCACATTACTAGAAGGATAGTCTAATTCTATACTACCACTTACAATAGACCATCCATCAAAGATATAACCAGACATTCCTACTTCTAAAGCAATACTATCACCAACAGTGGCATTATTTAATAGTATTTCACTATCACTATAGTTATTATCGATAAAATTTTGAACGGTTAAGCTATAAGGAATAGCTTCCCATAAAGTATTAATGACTACATTAGATGAAGGCATGATAAAGCTAGCTTTACCAGTTTTTACTTCATTCATCATTTCATAAGTAATATCAACGTTGTTAGATACCACTTCAAATCCTAAGAAGATATAACCTGGTCTAGTTCCCGCATCAATGATTATTTCATCATTAATATGGGCACTATTAGTAGTACCATTATCTAATGAATAAGAGTCATTTACATTAACACTATAAGCGATAGCTTTATAGTTAATAGTAATTACTGTTGATACTGAAGGCATATCAAACTGGATATACGGAACACTTAAATCTAATTCAAAATCATCAGAATTAGTTAGATCTACATTGGTAGTAAATTCTATAAAACGATAACCTTCTATTACAGGGGCACTAATTCTTACTAATGAACCATAAATAATATTCTCGCTTCTTAAGCTATTACCTAGATTATCTACAACATTTAAAGACACACTATCTACTGACCATAAGGCTCTTATTGATACATTGCTTGAAGGCATCGTAAATGTATTAGATGTAATAGAAACATCTCCACTTAAGACAGACCATCCATTAAAGGTATAGCCTGCTCTAGTTCCAGGATTTAAACTTATCGTATCGTTAATGGTTATCGAAGAAGTATTATCTTCATCTAAATTAGATACACTAGAACCTAAACCACCATCTATTAGATTAACGGTATAGATGATAGGTAACCAAGTAGCAGTTATTTCTATATCATCACTTGGCATCTGTAAAGATGTAGAGATAAATGAATTATTCTCTAATAAGACATTCTCACTATTTACCACCCATCCATTAAAGGTATAACCAGGTTTAGATCCTGCATATAAGTCTACTCGGTTATTAATTGATGCTTGATTAATATCAACACCTAATACTTGTACACTACCACCTTCACCTAGATCATTGACTCTTACATCGTATAAATAAGCTTGCCAGAGGGCAGTTACAGATACATTACCTGCTGGCATAGTAAAGCTTGTATTAGTTGAAGATGAATCTACTAGTAACTCATCTACTTGTAAAGGACTTAAAGTTGTGGATTCAAGTATAATAGACCATCCTAAGAATTGGTGTCCTGGATTAATTCCCGCATCAATACTTACAAGATTATTAATAATCGCTTGATTAGTAAGCACATCATTTACTAAGATAGGCGTCTGTGATAATGAATGATTCATCGATACCGTATAAGTAATAGCAGTCCAATTAGCTTGTACTAAGACATCTTCATCAACCATGATAAAACTAGTATTAGGATTGTTTGGATTAGTTAAAGTGATATTACCTTCTAATACAGACCATCCATTAAACCCATAACCACTCTTAGTTCCTGCACTAATAGAGATCGAATCATTCATATAGACAGGACTTAATAAAGGAGTATACCCAGTAGATCCATTTCCATCGATAGTCACACTATGTGGATTAGGTATCCAAGTAGCACTTAATACCACATTAGAAGCAATCATATCAAAGCTATAGTTGTTTGTATCTACAAGGATAGGTTCTACATTACCAGTCCATCCACTAAAGCTATAACCAGCTCTAGTACCTGGATTGATTGTGATACTTCCACTTTCAATAGTGGCACTATTTAATGATTGACTAGACCCATCAAAGACATTGTTTAATGTAATGGTATAAGTATTTAATAACCAAGAGGCTCTTACATCAATACTCGTTACATCATTAGTTAATTCGCCAATCACAAAGCTTGTATTAGTACTTCTAGGATTTGTGATAGTTACTTGATCACTTGTCCATGTATCAAAGGTATAACCTGGTCTAGTACCCGCATTGATCGAAATTGTATCGTTGATATGTTGGTTGGTAAGTGTTGTATCAAGACCACCTGTATTAAGTATATTAACTGTGTAATTAATAGGTAACCACGTAGCTTGTACAACCACATCATTATCACCCATTACAAAGCTAGTGTTAGGTGATGTGACATTATCAATAGAAACATTACCAGATACTACTTCCCATCCATTGAAGGTATAACCTAAACGAGAACCTGCTTGAATATTAACCACATCATCAATATGTACATTAGATATTAATGAAATAGCTGGGAAGGTATTATTAACAATCACATTGTAGTTAATAGGTAACCATGTAGCAGTAATTGCGACATTAGAAGTACCCATGACAAATGAGGTATTAGGATTATTCACATCATCTAAGCTAATACCACCAGCATTCACAATCCACTTATCAAAGGTATAACCTGATCTAGTACCAGCTTGTAGCTGGATTCTTTGATTCATCGTTGCATCAGTGATTGTACTTGTTGCAGGGAAAGTATTATCTACTGTAACAGAATATTCATTTAATACCCACGAAGCAGTAATTGTAACATCGTTAGCAGGTTGAATAAAGCTTGCACTGTATTCATTGATCGTTGTTAAAGAGATATTGCCACTATTAACGATAAAGCCATTAAAGTGATAACCTGATCTTCCATTTAAGTCTACACTAACTACAACCACATCATTGATATGACTACTATTAGTAGAACCATCATTATCAGTAAATGATTGATTCACAATCACATTGTAGTTAATAGGTAACCATAAGGCAGTCACCTCTACATTAGAAGCAGGCATATTAAAGCTTGTGTTTGGATTGTTAGGTAAGACAATAGCTTCATTATTAGTAGACCATCCATTGAAGGTATATCCTTGTCTAGTTGGTGCATATAAAGTAACTAGATCATTAATATTTAAATTATCCATAATGATAGGATCACTATCAATACCATTAATTGTTACGGTATAAGGTATGGCTTGCCAAGTAGCTTGGATGACTACATCGCTTGCGACCATCACAAAACTATTATTAGTAATAGAAATATCACCTTGTAGGATGTTCCATCCATTAAAGGTATAACCTAAACGAGAACCTGGATTAATTGATATTAAACCACTCTCGATAGTACCGATACTGTGTGATTGAGAACCATCAAAAGTATTGATAAGGGTAATGTGGTAGTTGATTGGTAACCAAGAGGCACTAATCGTAACATCTTCATCTATCATCACAAAGCTTGTCGATGAAGCTGATGGATTAGAGATAGTAATCTCATTATCACTAGTCCATCCATTAAATGTATAACCAACTCTAGAACCCGCATTGATAGATATAGTATCGCCAATATGGGCGTTATCTATCTTATCACTATCAGGGAAGGTATTTAAAATAGAGACAGAATAATCAATCGGTAACCAATTAACCGTAATACTCACATGATCATCAATCATTGTAAAGGTTGCCTTATTATCATTAACATCTAAAGTCACATCACTGGTAAAGCCATTGAAACTATAACCAGGACGAGTTCCCGCATCAATCGTAATCACATCATTAATATGGGCAGTGTTAGTAGCTCCTGATACCAAAGCAAATGAGTTATTAACACTTACTGTGTAATCAATTGGTGACCATGTCGCATTTAATGAAACATTACCTGCGGGCATAATAAAGGTAGTTACAGAATGAGAAGCATTTACTAAAGTAATCGCAGATGAAGTTTCATCTATTTCCCAACCTGAGAATTGGTAACCTGGTTTAACTCCCGCATTAATGGTAATAGTTTGACCAATGTTGTAGTTGTCTCCTGCACCTGATATATCTAGACCATCTAGATAAGCTTGATGGTTAGATATACTTACACTATAGTCATTCGCATACCAATTAGCGGTAATGACCACATGTTTAGGTGGCATACTAAAGCTAATACTATTACCATCTAAAGTATAAGAATCTAAGTTAGTGGTAAATTCATTACCTTCTAGTAGTGAATAACCTTCTCTATAACCTGCATCTACTATAACATTATCATTAATACTTGCGGTATTTTTATCTTCATTATTAACACTTACCACATTAAAGGCATTTGAGTTATTTACTGAGATTGTATAAATATTAGGAGTATATATCGCTTGTATAGAGACATTAGAATTAATCATCACAAAAGAAGTTGTTGGATGACTTGGATTATCTAAGACTATTAGATCATTAGTTACTGACCAATTACTAAAGGTATAACCTGGTATATCTAAGGCATTTAATAATACCGTATCACCAATAAATTGATTGGTATTTAATTCAGTATTATTGACATTGTTTGAGATATTCAAAGTATAAGGAATCAATACCCATGAAGCAGTTACTTCTACATTATTATCAGGCATGATAAATGTGGTAATACTAGATGATTGTTCATTAAAGAAAGTATTCTCTTGGTCTATACCATTTATAGTAGCAGTCCAACCATTAAATACATAGCCTGGTCTAACACCCGCATTGATGGTAATCACATCATTGATATTACCTAGATTAGTCGGTGTTACTACATTATCTACTAATTTAGACGAGACATAATCTGGTGAACTCACATTAGAACCTAAGACACTAATACTATAATCAATTAATGACCACTGTGTAGTTACTAATAAATTATCAAGTGCTGGCATGATAAAGCTTGTGTTAGTTGAAGTTGGATTATTCAATAAAGAATCTAGATTGGTATCATTATCATAGATATGCCATGATACAAAGGCATAACCTGGTCTACTAGGCGCTTGTAAAGAGACAGTATCATCTATATTAATATCATTTAATACTTTATCACTGATTCTATCACCATCTAAATCAACTAAGACACTGTAATTAATCGCATCCCATAGGGCAGTAATTTGAACGATATAATTAGGCATGGTGAATCGATAGACAGAAGTATCACTACCAAATTGAGCTAAATCATTTAAGAAGACATCATTGACAGTAGCGCCCGCATGACCATCAACACTAATCGCTGGGTTTAATAAGATATAATCCCAACCACTTAAATTAAAGCCAGGACGATGACCCGCATTAATTTGGATGGTATCACCCATATGGGCAGATTCATTTGTGATCCCATTAACTAAAACTCTTTCAGTAGCACTAGCCACTGTATCATTAATCGATACCGAATAGTTAATAAAGTCCCAAGTTGCTTCAATGGTGACATTATTGGCAGGCATGATAAAGGTTGTGGTATTGTTTTCATCATCGATTAAATCACTTGGTGATAATCCAGTAACACGCCATCCTGTAAAATCATATCCATTTCTAGTTCCAGCTTGAATACGTACCACTTGTCCATAAGTAGCACTCGCATTAGTTACATATTCTACTTGATTAATCACAATACTATTATCTGCTCTTGATCCACTAACTGAAACGGTGTAGTTATTAGCTTGCCATAGGGCAGTAACTTCTACATTATTTGATGGCATTGTAAATGAAGTAACTGGATTATTACTTAAAACAATATCATTATCAATCGACCATCCGATAAAGGTATAACCTGTTCTAGATCCCGCATTTAAGTTAATGGTATTACCAACATGGGCATTGTCTATATTAGGTGTAGATGGATACGTATTATTGATCGTTACTAAGTAATCAATAGCTTTCCACTGGGCACTTACTGTGACATTACTATCAACCATAACAAAGTTTGTATAAGAAGATGATGCATTATCAAAGATGATAGCTTCATTATTAGAAGTCCATCCGATAAAACGATATCCTGCTCTAGATCCCGCATTAATAGTAATTACTTGGTTTATTTGGGCACTAGTAGTTGCACCACTTGTGGCCGCATTAGAACCTTCTACAATTACTTGGTAGTTTAAAGCTTGCCAAGTCGCATTAACTGTTACATTATCACTAGGCATCACAAAGCTAGTAGTTGCACTTGTTGGGTTATCTAAAGTAATACCAGCTGCATACCAACCAGTAAAGATATAACCTGGACGACTTCCTGCATCAATCGATACCACATCGTTAATATGGGCATCATTTCTTGCACCAGTTACAGATGCAAATGAGTTATTAACCGTTACCTTATAATCAATAGGTAACCAAGTTGCTTGAACACTAACATCATGATCAGGCATGATAAAGGATGAAATAGCTAAAGTATCATCAAAGGTATCTAAATCTTCACTGACCCATCCATTAAAGATAAATCCAGGATTATTACCCGCAAAGATATTTACATAATCATTGTAATGGTAAACACCTTCACCAGTAATAGAAGCAATAGAATATAAAACCGTTACATTATAGTCAATGGCATTCCATGAAACAAATATCTCAACATTATGAGCAGGCATAATAAATGATGCCTTATTAGTATCTTCATCAGTATCTTCAATTAATGTGAAGTCAATCCCACTTGTTGAAGAGAAGCCACCAAAGGTATAACCGGTACGAGATCCCGCATCAACGACAATCACATCATTAATATGGGCATCATTTCTTGCACCTGTATCTAAGGCAAAAGATTGATTAACTACCACATTGTACTTAATTGGTGTCCATAATGCGGTAATCTCTACATTATCATCAACCATCACAAAACTAGTAATTGAAAGTAATTTATTATCTAAAGATACATTCTCACTATTAACTAACCAACCATTAAAGGTATAACCTAGCTTAGTCCCTGCATCAATTGATACCACTTGGTTAATCGTTGCAGTCTCTACATTAGAACCATTAGAATCATTAATTACTACATTGTAGTTGATGGCTTGCCAATTTAAAGTAATACCTACATTAGAAGCAGGCATAACAAATGAATTATCTATAATCTCTACATCATTAGATGTGAAACCAATAAATCCATAACCTGCTTTAGTACCTGGATCTAAGATAACACTCTCACCTACATGGCGGTTAGTTAAACCATCAGAAACACTTGTATTAGAAACAGCACCATCTAAAGAAATAGAGTAATTAATATAGGTCCAATTAGCACTTACTTCTACATCAGAAGCAATCATGGTAAATGTAGTCATATTATCATTTACATTAGTAAAGACGATGTCACTATCACTTGACCAATGACTAAAGATATAACCAGGTCTTATACCCGCATCTAAAGTAATGACTTGATTAATATGGGCTTGTTCATTAACTGGAGTACTTGGATAAGTATTTAAGACAGTTACTGAATAATCAATTGGTGTCCAATTAGCTCTTAACTCGACATGTGAAGCAGGCATCCTAAAGTAAGTGTTATTACTTGATAGGTTAGAAAGACTGACACCACCTAATAAAACACTCCAATTAGAAAAGGTATACCCTTCTTTTTCTCCTGCACTTATCATTACCAAATCATTAACATGGTTATTAGTCGTTATTACTGTATCATTCTGTGTATCTCTTAAAGTGACATTGTAGTTAATCGCATCCCAGTGACCAGTAATTACTAAATCATTACTTGCGATCATCGTAAATGTATTATTATCTATAAAGAAATCCTCTAAACCTTCACCATTTAATGAAGCAGACCAATGGCTAAAGGTATATCCTGATCTTACAGGTATATCTAACGTAACAATACTATCAATCGTTACATTATCAATAGAAGAATCAGGTGATCCTGTATTGTATTTATCTATAGATACACTATATAAAATAGGTGTCCATAAACCTCTTACTTCTACATTAGAAGCAGGCATAATAAATGAATAAGTATTACTATCTACTGAAGTAAAGACTAAACCACTTATATTAGAAGTAAATCCATTAAAGGTATAACCTTCTCTATCACCAGTAGATACTATAATTACATCACCTACATGACCACTATTAGTAGAACCATTGTTTTCGATATTAAAAGTATCTCTAACAATGACAGAATAATCAATAGGTAACCAATTAGCTCTTACATATACATTAGAAGCAATCATACTAAAGCTTGTACTTTGAGCTTGATTATTAAAGACTATCTCATTATCACTTGTCCAGTTATTAAAGACATAACCTAATCTAGATGGAGCATTAAGTGATACCACATCATTGATATGTTGATTTGGTAAAGTAGTTTCATAGACACTATCCCCATCATAATCAATATATACATTGTAGTTGATTGCTTGCCATTGTAGAGTAATCTCAACATTATCCGCAGGCATAGTAAATGAGATAATACCTGTTTCTGTATTGATATTAATCTGTTCTAAATTAGAGTCTATTCCTATAAATTCATATCCTAGGTTATTACCTACATTAATCATTATATCTTCATTAACATGTCTATTTAATAAACCACCACTTACACTAGTATTAGCTACTGTATTATTTAAAGTAATCGTATAATTAATCGGTAACCAATTAGCTTGTATGGTTACATCTTCATCTATCATCACAAAACTAGTTGATGGATTGTTTTCATTATCAAAGATAATACTAGATTCACTTGTCCATCCATTAAAGATATAACCATCTCTAATAGGTGCATCAATCCTAATAACACTATTAATATGGGCATTATCTATAATACTTAGATCATCCCCATTATTATAATCAATACTTACTGTATAGTTGATTGGTGACCATACCGCATCAATTACTAGGTTATTAGAAGGCATTAAGAAGCTAAGACTTTTTAAAGTATTATCTGCCAATACTAGACCATCTATCTCCCAATGATCAAAGGTATAACCTAGTCTAGTCCCTGCATTTAAAGTAACCTCTTGGTTCATTAAAGCAGTCCTTGCATTGACTACGACATCAACTAAAATACTACCATTAGAAGCATCATTATTTAAAGTAATCGAATATCTAATAGGAGTCCATGAAGTATAGATTTCTATATTAGAAGGTACATCTAATACAAAGAATGTTTCTTGATTTAAAACATTATCTATTACAATAGAATCATTATTTGTAGACCAACCATCAAAAGTATAACCTAGACGAGTTGGTGCATTTAAGACGATCGTATCATTAATAAAGGCATTATCTATTACTTGTTCAAAATTAGAAGGATTACCATCTAAATCAATTGATACCACATAAGATATTGGTGACCATATTGCTCTTACTAAGACATTATCATTAGGCATGATAAAGGTAGCTTGGTTATCACTTGTATTAAAGTTGATATCACTATTAGAAGATTCAAACCTTACAAACTCATAACCAGCCATAGAACCCGCATTAACAGTTACCTCATCATTAATATGGCCTGTATTAGATGATTCTCCATTAACTAAGATACTACCATTAAGACCAAATGATTGACTACTTATTGTATAGTCTATAGCTACATAGTTAGAAACTACTCTTAACGAGTTATATTCAGACATTTCAAAGAATGTGATTGAAGTCAATGCATCATCAAATAAATCATTTGATAGTGATATATCACCATCATAGGCAGACCAATGACTAAAGTTATAACCTGGTACATAAGGTGCTTCTAAATTCACAATATCTCTTATTTGTACTTGAATGTTATCGACTGATACAAAGTAATCAATCGTTACATTGTAAGTAATTGGTGACCATATCGCACTTATACTGACATGACTAGCTGGCATGGTAAAGGTATTACCAGTTAAATCTGTAATGATAGAATCATCATAATCCCAACCTGTAAATGTATAACCTGGTAATACCCCAGGATTAATAGTTACAATATCTCCGATATGATAACTAGTACCAGATCCATTATTAGTAGCCATAGAATTATTAACAGTCACACTGTAATTAATAGGTATCCAAGTAGCATTAATCTCTACGTTATTTGATGGCATAATAAAACTAGTAACTATAGAATCCACATTATCAAGTAATGCGGTATTATTCAATACTTCCCAACCATTAAAACGATAACCTAGTTTACTTCCTGCATCAATAGATACTCTACTTAAGTAAACATTACTGGTTACTACTTCATCACTACCATTAATATTATGTAAAGTAACACTATATGATCTAGGTGTCCATGTCGCATTAACTACCACATGATTACTACCCATAATAAACTCATTATCTTCAATGGTAATATTACCTTCTACAACAGTCCAACCATTAAAATCAAACCCAACTCTAGTTCCTGGATCTAGTGTTACCACATCATTAATATGGGCAATACTACTTACCTCACTATTAACTAAGACAGGACTAGTCGCAAAGCTATTATTTACAGTAATATTATAATCTAAAGCAAGCCAAGTAGCAGTAATCTCTACATCACCTGCAGGCATTACAAATCTAGTAGAAACATGACTAGGCTCTAAAATCGTCACATTGTTTGAAGTTACTACCCATCCATTAAAGATATAACCATCTCTAGAACCCGCATCAATTGATACAGTCGATCCAAACTGATAAGTAGTATCTTCAATACTAGGACTTGTATTACTAATACTTACATTGTATGAATTAACTAACCAAGAGGCATTAAAAGATACATTGTGTGAAGGCATTGTAAAGGTTAATCTTGATTCTCTTAAATCAAGACCATCTATAGAAGGCGTAACACTCCATCCATTAAAGGTATAGCCTAAACGATTCCCTGCATCAATAGTCACTTCATCTTCAAAGTTATAAGACCCACTACCAGGAGTATCAGAGAAACTAAAGTTCACATTAACATTGTATTCAATGGATTGCCATTGGGCGATTAGACTATGATCAGTTACCACTGAAACAATCGTATTAGGTGATATTAAATTATTAGATCCATCAAACCAACCAATGAATAAATAACCTTCTCTAGTAGTAGTTGGTAGACTATTATAAGGATTATCGTAAGAAACATAGGCTGTTGTAAAGGATGGTGTTACACCACCATTAGGATTGAATGTAACAGTCATCTCTACTGGTGACCATACTCCATACAAGGTATGGTTTGATGCAACCGAAACAATTGTTTCTTCATTGACTAAAACATTGGTACTTCTATCTAAAGTCCACCCTACAAAGTTATAACCTAGTCTATTAGATGTTGGTAGACTACCATACTCACTATCAAAAGTTACAGTCATATCTGATGGTGAAGACCCTCCATTACCATCAAAGCTTACTGTAAATGTTTGTGCTTGCCAAGAAGCATATAAGTTTAAAGTCGTGACAAAGTCTACGATTGATTCTGAAGTAAACTCTACATTATTAGTATCAAACCAACCTAAGAAGGTATATCCCTCTCTGGTAGGTATCGGTAATTCACCAATTGTGCTTTGGTAAATCACACTCTTAGAAGCGAAGACTAAATCATTCCCATCGTTAGAATGGAACAAGATCGTATATGTATTAGGTTGCCATGTCGCATTAACGACTAATGGACCAGTAATACTTGTAAAGTTAGTATCCCATCCAGTATGGGTATAACCAATTCTATTTGATACGACTGGTGCTATAGCACTTTCTCCTAAAGAAACCTGTCTTATTACTAGGATATTACCTAAACCATCAGTAAAGGTGACATTGGCTTGCCAAAGGGCATTAATATCTCTAGGTTGTGTGATATTGGTTAATGCACTATCCCATCCATTAAAGGTCCATCCCTCTCTAGTTGGTTGTGTTGGTTCTATCGCATTAGAACCTAACTCAACTATTTGAGTATCTAATAGCGTATTATCATAACCATTAAAGAATCTTACAATAGGATAATAGATCGCATAGATACTTAGTGGTTGCGTAATATTATCAAAAGAAGATGACCATTGTATAAAAGACCATCCATCCATATCAGGTATGCTTGGTATCGATGCATCATAACCTACCTGTATGGCTTGACTCGATATTATAGTGTTATTTACAGAGTTAATAATCGTTACAATTGGCCAGAATACCGGTCTAATATTTAAATCACTGGTTACACTTGAAAAGTCAGTATCCCAATTATTAAAAGCCCAATTCTCTCTAGTAGGTAAATTCGCATTAAAGGTTGCTGGCTCTTGATAGTTAACCCTTGTTGCATAAATTACTTGATTTTCATGGTTATAAAAGTTAACCGCAAACGTATTAACTGTCCATCTCGCATATAAAGTATGATCATTTACATTGGTAATTAATGAAGTAGAGGTAATTAAATTACCATCACTAGGTGCATCATACCAACCACCAAAAGTATAACCTGTTTTAATTGGTGTAGGTAAATCACCATAAGGACTATAGTAATTAAAGGTTCTAGATGGTGGTACAAAAGTACCACCTTGACCATCAAAGGTCACATTGACAGGAACACCCAACCATTGGGCATATAAATGAATACGTGTCGCATTGTTAGAAACATCCGTAAAGAAATTCTCTAAGATAACGGGAGTATCATAAAATACTTGAGTTCCACCTGTATCTTGATTAAACCATCCGATAAAATTAAAGTTTGGATTAGGATTCTCTTCATGCCAGAAAGGCATGTGGTTATGTGCCTCAAATTCAGGATCGGTTAAAGTATCACCAAAAGTACCACCCACATAAACATAATAAGTTTCATTAGGATATGGGAAAGGTACATCTGTATTGTTTGGATCTAATGTATTACGATGAATAATAACCCTCGTTCTAGGACCATCCCAATGAGCATATAAGGTTCTTGATGATGTCGCGATATCACTTTCATTAACAATAGTTCCATTACTTGCTTGAGTAAACCAACCTAAGAAACGATAGTTAGTACGTGTTGGTACAGGTAAAGAACCATAAGGTTGATTAGCACCGACACTAATATTAGAAGGATTAGTTCCACCAGAATAATTCACATTAAAGCTAATCGTTAGATTGGCAGCCCATACCGCATATAAGGTAACGTTTCCTGTATCAGAGAATGTAACACTTGCTTGATTAGAATAAGTTGCACTAGTAGCAGAAGCACTTCTAGCCCATCCTACAAAGGTATAGCCTGATCGTGTGAACCCATTATTGTTTAAAGTAAAACTTGTATCAGTATAGAAAGATTGACTTTGTGTTGTACCACTTCCACCATTGGCATTAAATGTAACCGTATATGAAGTAGTCGACCATACCGCATATAAAGTCGTATCGGATGTAAAGGTCACATTGGCTTGATTAGAATAATTAGGAGTAGTTGCACTAGATGATGTTGACCATCCTAGGAAAGTATAACCACGTCTAGTAAAGGTATTGTTTGTTAAGGTAGTCGCAGTATTATAAGCAACACTTTGATTAGCCATCGTACCAGTCCCACCATTAGCATTAAAAGTAATGGTAGGATTAGCACGCCATACCGCATACAAGGTAGTATTACCAGTACCTGTAATTTGACCTTGGTTATTATAAGCAACCGTATAAGCGTTCGCATTAGCTTGTGAAGTAGCCCATCCTACAAAGGTATAGCCTGCTCTTGTAAAGGCATTAGGATTGATCGTAGATCCAGTAGAATAAATGGTCTGATTAGCCATCGAACCACTACCACCATTGGCATTAAAAGTTAAGGTATAGGCAGTTGCACTCGCAACCGTAATATTAAACCTAAACCAAGTATAATCATTTGTACCAGTAATGATATTAAATTCGATACTATAAGTACCAGCACCTCTAGATGCATATAGTGTACTTATATCAATCGATTCTAAATATAAGTTCCCATAAGTATCGACTTTATTAGCACCATTCTCT
>Ga0268261_10000763_pt1 | contig 20976 bp, 23 predicted proteins | sample TergutNc150P1_FD_190353 | JGI IMG/M metagenome (GOLD analysis project Ga0268261, IMG submission 190353) | Nasutitermes corniger P1 segment gut microbial community from laboratory colony in Florida, USA - Nc150 P1 (SPAdes) (version 2) | ecosystem: Host-associated > Arthropoda: Insects >...
ACCCGGAGGTATTAAGATATCTTGTAATTAAAATGGAGCGGGTGAAGGGAATCGAACCCTCACAGTCAGCTTGGAAGGCTGAAGTTCTACCATTAAACTACACCCGCGTTAATTACCTAGTAATTATACAATGATTCTCTAATCTGTGTCAACAGATAATTTCATGTTCACAAAAAGTTAATATAAAGAAAAAAGAGATTAAATATCTCTTTTTGTATAGTAATCACAAATGTGTGAAACACGTTCTAAATCAACGTTTCCTCCTGATAATATGGCGACTACTTTTTTATCTTTTACGTAAGCATCGATTTTACCTGATTGAATGGCCGCAACACTTAATGCACCAGAACCTTCTACGAGTAACTTAGAGCGCTGTAATAAGTTTTTCATACCTAATTCGATTTGATCTTCACTTACGGTAACCATGACATCAACCAACTCTTGCACGATTTCAAATGTCATACTTCCAGGATAAGCAACGGCACAACCATCAGCAATCGTTGGGGCAGTGAAATGTTTGGTTAAGGCTTTGGCATCAAAGCTTGCTTTCATCCCATGGATATTTTCTGATTGAACCCCAATGATAGTAATATTAGGGTTGAATGTTTTTAAAGCAACAGATACACCTGCGATTAAACCACCTCCACCAACTGGTACGATCACTGTATCAACATCGTATAAATCTTCTAAAATTTCAATCCCGATGGTTCCTTGACCAGCAATAACTTTTGCATCATCGTAAGGATGTAAGAAAGTCGTACCGGTTTCTTCAACCATCTTCATACACGCTTCTTTACATTCATCAAAAGTATCACCAACCAAAACAACTTCTGCACCATATGATTTGGTTGCATCCACTTTGGCTTGGGGTGCAGTTGTAGGCATAACAATAATCGCCTTAATCCCTTGTAACTTGGCTGATAAAGCCACACCTTGCGCATGGTTACCTGCCGAACAACCAATCACGCCTTTGGCTTTGTCTGCATCACTTAATGAAGCAATCTTGTTGTAAGCCCCTCTAAACTTAAAAGAACCGGTTAATTGTAAGTTTTCTGGTTTTAAGTAAACCTCACCATGGGTCAAGGCACATAAGTAGAATGATTTGATTAATGGTGTACGACGATCGACTGATTTTAAAACATCAGCTGCTTGACGAATGTCTTTTTTGGTTAAGATTGTTTGTTGCATAATTAGCTCCTTACTAAGTAATATGATTGTAAGTATAGTATAACAAGTCTCATCTATTTTCAACACATAAAGTATAAATAATTGAATCCTATCGTTATCTAAATACTATTTTAACATAGATGGTTTATCATATTATTTCTATTTATAGTGATAGTCATTTCTTATTCATATAAACTTATAGTAAATTTATAGTATAATGTAGAGTAGAAGAGGATGTGGATGTATGGAAGAAAGATTACCTTTAAAAGAAATCGAACGTTCGATTATTAAGAAATATCGTAAAAATTTGTGGTCACCTTTTGTTAAGGCGATCAATGAATATGAAATGATTGAAGATGGTGATAAGATTGCGATCTGTATTTCAGGTGGAAAAGATTCAATGTTACTAGCAAAACTTTTTCAAGAGTTGAAAAGACATGGGAAGAAAAACTTTGAATTAGAGTTTATTGGAATGAACCCAGGTTTTTCTGAGTTTGATTTAAAGAACATGTTGCGTAACTGTGAATATTTAAATATACCGATTAAAATGTTTGATACCAATATCTTTGAAGTCATTCAAGAGAAAGCCAATGATTTTCCTTGTTACTTGTGTGCAAGAATGAGAAGGGGTTACTTGTATCGTTTTGCCCAAGAGATGGGTTGTAATAAAATAGCTTTGGGTCATCATTTCAATGATGTGATTGAAACAACGATGATGAATGTCTTGTATGCGGGTAACTTTAAAACGATGATGCCTAAGTTGAAATCAACCAATCATCCTGGTATGGAATTGATTAGACCCATGGTTAATATTAGAGAGAAAGATATCATCAATTATACCAAGCAAACAGGTGTATCGATGATGAACTGTGGGTGTGTGGTTGCGGCAGGTAAATTTGCATCGACCAGACATGATATCAAACAATTTATTGAAGATTATAAGAAAGTCTTTGATAATGTCGATAAATCTATCTTTGCGGCAGGTAAAAATGTCAACATGGATACGGTTATTGGGTGGACTAGAGATGGTCAAGAACATTCGTTCTTGGATGAATACTAGGAGCAAACTATGGAGTTAATGATTAATATATCCAATGATACCATCTTATTTGGTATCTATGAAAACAATGAATTGTTAAGTCAATTCTCAATGCAGTCTAATCCCTTAAAAAGTATGGATGAGTATGGTAAAGATGTTTATGAATTGGTTCAATTAAAAGGTTTTGATCCTTTAAAAATAGAAGGTGCTTTAATCGCCAGTGTGGTTGTTGGATTGGATACAACCATTGAACATGCTTTGTTGGAATACTTTAATTTTGATAGGGTAAAGTTTGGTCCTCATATTCAAAGCAACATTAAGAAGTTTGGTCCACATATGAAAACAGGCGTCCAAATTAAAATTGATCATCCCAAATCATTGGGTAGTGATATTTTAATAGGGGCATATAGTGCTAACTTAAAGTATCCAGGACAAGATTTATTGATTATCAATTTTGGATCGGTGAGTACCTTTTCAATCATTACCAAAGAGAAAGCTTTATTAGGAGGTTCCATCATACCTGGCGTTGATGCGATTATTGATGGGATGTTAGATAAAATACCTAACTTACCCATGTTCTCATTTGAATTAACCAGAGATGTCATCAACAACAATACTTCTGATGCTTTAAAATCTGGATTGGTCTTTGGTTACATCGGGATGGTCGATGGGATGATTGAGTATATCTTAGAAGAGTTTAATCAACCATTGAGTGTTGTTTTAACAGGGAAACAATCCTTCTTAATCCATAAATTATTAAAACATGAATGTCTCTTAGAAGAAAATTTAATATTAGATGGTTTAAACCATTTATATACATCAAAACAAGGAATTTAGGTTTCTTGTTTTGTTTTACACAATTTTAACAAATATTACAAAAACTTTTCTTTAAGAAAATATTTAACTTACTAAGACTCGCTATAATAATCATTGTGAGAAAAATATATATAAATTTAAGGAGAATTGAAATGTTTAAAAAATTGGGATTATTATTTATGTTGTTGTTTGTTGCAGTAACTGCAACAGGATGTCGTGCAGTCAATGCCAGTGAATCTGAAAGAGTGGTTATCTTCAGTAATGCTGATCAAGAAGCCATTCAAGTTATTAGAGAAACGTTAGACAACAATGGTTTTTCTGGACAATATGTCATTCAAGTATTAGGGACAAGCGAATTGGCTGGACGTGTTGTTGGTGAGGGAACCAACATCGAAGCAGACATTGTTACCTTATCAAGTTTCCATATTGAATCAAATGCTTCTGTCTTCAAAGACTTTGATGTAAAACAAAACGGTCTTGCTGATACTGTAAACTTCCACAGCCCATTGTTAGGTTTAGAAGGTTCATTGGTTATCAATACACAAGTTATGGAAGCTTCTAACTTACCAGTACCAACTTCATTAAAAGACTTAGCCAATCCTATTTATGCGGGATACATTTCAATTCCTGATTTAAACTCTTCAACGACAGGTTGGTTGTTTATCCAAGCAATTTTAGAAAACTATGGTGTGAGTGAAGGAAGAGAAATCTTAAGTGGTATTTTAGAAAACGTTGGTGTTCACTTTGAATCAAGTGGATCTACTCCTATTGTAAAAGCTAGAACAGGTGAAGTAGGTATCGCATTTGGTTTAAGACACCAAGGAATTGCGGCTTACAACGAAGGTTTACCAATCCAAGTCATCGATGTTTTAGAAGGTAACTTCATCTTAACGGAATCAGTTGCGGTTGTAAACAAAGCAAATGTAAGCCCATTGGTATTAGAAATGGCATCATTGATTGCTAATGGTACAAGAGATGCTTTATTAAACTACTATCCAACACCATTGTTTGCAGATGAAAATGTAAGTGCACAAGATATTGCAAGAGTAAACTTCTTCCCATATACCTTAACCACTTCATTATTAGCAGAACATATCGAGTTCTTAAACTCAGCTAGATAAAAGAAAAAGACCGCTAGGTCTTTTTTAATTGCAATGGACTTAATTTGATTAAGTAATGTGAAGTTGAAAACAATAAACAAGCAATCCAAATAAAGATAAATGTGATCAATCGATTGGTTGAGAATGGTTCGCCAATGATGGTAATAGCCATAATCATTTGTAAAGAAGGACCAATGTATTGAATGAAGCCCAATGTTTTTAATTGAAGTTTTGAAGCTGCTTTGGCAAAGAAGTACAAAGGGGATACGGTAACAATACCAGTTAGTAGAATTAAAGTAATAGTATATGTAGAACCAGTGATAAAGATAGATGAACCTGATTGTATCCAATTGTAGGTAAAGAACAATGAGATTGGTAATAACAATGTCATTTCTAAGAAGAGAGACATCAATGAATCGATACCAACAAACTTTTTTACGACACCATAGAAACAAAAGGTAACAGCTAATATTAAGGATACCCAAGGTAGAACACCATAAGACAGACTTAAATATAAGATACCGATAAAAGCTATAATGATAGCTAAGACTTGGTATTTATTAAGCTTCTCTTTTAAGAAGAAGACACCAATCATAACATTGAATAAGGGATTGATGTAATAACCCAAACTGACTTCTAAGACTCTACCTGATACAATGGCATAAGTAAAGATAAACCAGTTGATACAAATCAACACAGCAGCTAATACAACCAGTAGTAATTTGTTTTTATTGTTTTTTAAGAAGATTAAGGTTTCCTTTAACAGGGGAACCTTTTTAAATACAATGATGACTATTAATAAAGTGGTAAAAGACCACAACATTCGATTGATTAATAACTCTGTTGGGGATACCCCTTGTAACAACCACCAGAATAAGGGATAGACACCCCATAAGCCAAAGGCGATCAACGCGTTGATGATTCCTTGTTTGTCCTCTTTCATATTATCGCCTCTTTCTAATTAATATAAGTTTCTATTATAGAGTTTTATTTGTAAAAAGTCATACGTTTTGAAACAAAGGTTTTTACTTTTTACATAGAACTTACTTATTATACACAAATTATACATATAAATATAGGTGTGAGATTTAAATCTATTTTAACAAACCTATAATTAAAAACTAAGTTAATAGGTTGTATTTAATTTTCTTATAACAAATATGTGATTATTAAAAATATAATTTATAATTGTTCTAAAAAATTAACTTGTCTAAGTCAATTTAGAATAGATATAATTAGTGGGTACTTTTATCAAGGAGGTTGTCTATGAAAAAATATATTTGGTTTAATCCAGTCGTTCAATCCATTTGTGCTCCAGACTATTTAGAGACGTTTTGTTCAACATACAATTTAAATAGAGTAGAAAGTGATGTGAACTTTATAGAAGTTGTTAAAGACAAGTACGATCAAAAGGTTAAAGAGGTTAATCAACCATTGATTGATCAACGTTGTCCTTTAGCAGCAAAAGAAATTGAACAATATGATCAAGGGATTAATCATGATATTGATCCGATCTTAATACATACAGCCAAACATTTATACCAAGTGTATGTTAAGGATACAGACAATACTTTAATTGTAACAACTCCTTGTCAATCATTGGCAGATTTGGGTAATGACTTAGGGTTAGAAAATGTTACGTTTGTTGCTTGGTTGGCTTATTTAGAATCTTTAGAGTATCCAATTCAACATAGTGAATTAGAAGCAAGTCCGATTCCACCAGGATTCTTTGATACCCATAAACACAAGGTATTGAATTTAAAAAGTAAAGAACAAATCAACACTTACTTTGAATCAAACAATGCCAATGAATACGATATTATCGAAATGTTTTATTGTGAGAATGGTTGTCACAATGGAGATGGTATTGTTCATGGTAAATAAGATACATGCCTTGTCTAAACCATTGATTAGTATCATTGGTGTTATCGGCTTATGGTTTTATGTTTCAAGTCATCCAAACGTCTCTAACTTTGTTTTACCAACACCACAACATGTCTGGACGACATTTACCAATATGTTTGGTTCTAATGAGTTAACGCTTGCCATACTTATTTCATTAAAGCGTGTCTTTATTGGCTTTATATGTGCAAGCATCTTAGCTTTTATATCAGCCTTTATCTTCTATCTATTACCAAAACTACACGGTTATTGTTCATTCTTAATTGAATTTTTAAGAAACATTCCACCTTTAGCTTTAATACCTTTATTAATTCTATGGTTGGGTATTGGTGAAGAAACCAAGATAGTCTTAATTATCTTAGCTGCTTATTTTCCAATCTTTTTAAACATTGAAAAAGGCTTTCAATCGTGTGATAAAGATTTAATCGAAGTTGGACAAAGTATGAAGTTTTCTTCTTTTGAAATCTTTTATAAAATTGTCTTACCTTCTAGTTTAAAAGACATACTGGTTGGTATGAGAGTAGGTCTAGGTTTAAGTTGGCGTTCGATCATCGCAGCTGAAATGATTGCAGCTAGTTCTGGATTAGGCTATATGATTTTATTTGCCCAACAAATGTCTAGAACAGACAGAGTCATTATTGGGATCATCATTATTGGTTTGATTGGATTCTTATGTGATTACCTATTCAAACTATTGATAAGATATTTGGTTAAAACAGAGGTGGATTATGTCTAAGATACTAATAGAACAAATCAATAAGGCTTATGATCAACATGTCATATTAGATGATTTCTCTTTAGAGATCAACACCAATGAAATTACTGTCTTACTTGGTAAGAGTGGTTGTGGTAAAACAACCTTATTAAGAGTCTTATCACAATTGGAAAAGATAGATAATGGCAAGATTCATTATCCAAAGAATTATAGTGATTCCTTTGCCTTTCAAGAACATCGCTTGATGCCATGGTTGAGTGTTGAAAAGAACATCGCATTTGGTTTAAAGAAGGATGTTGAAATCAGTCATTTATTAAGAATGATTGGTTTAGAAGATTATAAAGATCATTATCCTAGTCAGTTATCTGGTGGGATGAAACAACGTGTTGCATTAGCTAGAGCTTTGGCGATGAATCCAGATTTAATTTATATGGACGAACCCTTTGCTGCATTGGATTATTTTACAAGATTAAGTCTACAAGAAGAATTGCTTAACTTATACAAAGAAAATCAAACAGGGATGTTGTTTGTGACACATAACGTTGATGAAGCCATTAAGTTGGCCCATAAAATCATTATTATGAGTGAAGGTCAAATTATTAAAGAATATATATTAGGCGATGTGTTTAATCGTGATGTCTACGATGAAAACAATGTCAAAATAAAAAAAGAAATATTAGAAATTATTGGAGGTCAATATGAAAAAATTAATTAGTATGAAAAAAGTGGTATTAGGGTTATTGTTGCTGACAGTAACATTAACAGGTTGTACAAGTGGGCAAAAAGTAGAAAACATTGTGATGACTTATGTCAGTTCACCTTTAAATGTTCCAAGTATTGTCGAAAAAAATCAAGGTGCATTCCAACAAGCATTTAGTGATGCGGGATATACTTTTGAATATTCTAACTTAACAACAGGTCCAGAACAAACACAAGCATTAGCAAGTGGAAGTGTTCAATTCTTAAACTGTGTTGGTTCAACATCAGTCATCTTAGCAGCAGCAAATGGTGCAGATGTTAAAATTTTAGACATGTATTCTCGTTCTTCAAAACCATTTACATTGATTTCTAACGATGATTCAATCAACTCACCAGAAGATATGCGTGGTAAAACAGTAGGTGGACCAGTAGGAACTGTTTTACATGAATTATTGGTTGCTTACTTAGCAAGTGGCAATATGAGCATTGATGATGTGAACTTTGTAAACATGGGTATTCCTGATGCATTGGCTGGTTTATCTAATGGTAGTGTCGATGTGGCTATGTTAGCAGGTCCTGCAGCATTCAATGCCCAAAAAGAGTTCCACTTAGTAACCACTGGTGAAGGTTTAATCAATTCTACTTTGGTTGTTGCTGTAAGTAATGATTTCTACCAAAACAACAAAGAAGCGATTGATATCTTTAGAAATGTTCAACAAGACACATTAGCATATATTACCAACAACAACGATTCAGCTTTACAAATGGTTGCTGATGAACTAGATTTATCTTTAAATGATGTCAAAGAAATGTATGCAATGTATGACTTCAACAGTGCCATTACTGCAGAAGATATTGCAAACATGCAAAAAACAGCTGATTTCATGTTAGAAAATGGCATGATTGATAACGCTGTTAATGTTCAAGATTTAATTATTGATTAATACTATGAAAAGATAGTTACGACTGTCTTTTCTTTTTTTTAGGATAAATGGTAGAATAAATCAAAGGAGTGATACGATGTTATTAAATAAAGAAAAAGATATGATAGTCATCATTGATATGATCAATGGCTTTACGTATGAGGGTGCTTTCGCATCAGAAAATGTCGTAAAAATTATTGAGCCTATGGCTAAGTTTGTCAAAGAGAATTTAGATAGTGGCGTTCAAGTGGTTCATTATGTTGACAGTCATCCAGAAGATGCTTTTGAATTTGGAGTATATCCTAGTCATTGTGTAACTGGTTCTAATGAATCCAAACCAGTACAAGCTTTAGATTTCGAAGAGATTACATTAATACCAAAAAATTCAACCAATGGCTTCTTTGCCCAAAATCCATTTGAGTATAAAAAGAATCTTTATATCATTGGTTGTGTCACAGACATCTGTGTCTTTGAATTTGCTTTAACTAGTCAAAAGTATAAAGAAGAGTACCATCTACCATACAGTGTCAATGTCATTGAAAAATACACAGCGACTTTTGATGGTCCAGATCATGATGCCAAAGTCATTCAAAAAACCTTTATTGATATTCTTAAAACAAGAGGAGTAAACATCCTATAGAAAACTTACAATATCATTTGTGATACTTACTTACTCTATATATAATAAGCTTTATATTAAGGAGGCATAATTATGGAAAACAAATCGTTAAAAAACACACTTGCTGTATTGGCAGTTATTGGTGGTGGAGGTTTAATCATTACAAGTTTATTTTCTCATGGCTTAGGATTGATTGAACTCTTACTTAAACTTGCTTTAATTTGTATTGGTTTGGTTGCTTTAATTAAGTTTAAAGAAGACAACCAAGTTGCTAAATTAGGTGGTCTGGTTATTTTATTGGGTGGTGCTTTAGCACTAATCTTTGGACCATTTCTTGGCGGAATCATCTCTATCATTGGAGGTGGCCTATTAATCGCTTCATTTGCTAATAGTTCATTAAAAGATCTAGACAAAGATGATATTAAAACAACGTTTGATGCGACTAAAACATCTTTAAAAAACTTAGATGTGAAAGATGTTAAAGAAGCGGTCAATACATCGAAAGAAACTTTATCAAAGATTAAAAAAGAAGATATTGATGGGATGGTCAATGATGTTAAAGACAACGTCAAAGACATCAATGTTAAAGAAATGGCCAACAAGGCTAAAGAAGGTATCGAAGCTGAGGTTAATAAAGCCAAAGAATCTATAACCAAAGAAGTAGATAAAAAGTAAATACATAAAAAGCAACAAGCCTAGGCTTGTTGCTTTTGTTGTAGAATAGGTGCTCTTTTAATACACTACATAAAAGTTCATCGAGAATATCACCAGAAAATTGGAGGTTTATCTATTTTGTAATCACACTTATATTTGTTCTACTTTATTTGAAAAATAAAATTCTTCTGTACATCAATGAGGTGTATCTAGCCATACACGAACAAGTAGTGAAACAGTTAAATGTGATTATTTTACGTATAGATAATTTTTACTTGCATTGTCTATTTTTTTACTATATAATAATATAGCGTTATAAATGGTTCCTTAGCCAAGTTGGTAAGGCAATAGACTGCAACTCTGTGATCGCCGGTTCGAGTCCGGCAGGAACCTCCAAATTTCTGGTAAAAGTCCCTTTAAATAGGGCTTTTTTTGTAGGTTCAGAGCTGCAGGTGCCTCTTCGGTGCCTCTTCGGTGCCTTTTTGGTGCCTTTTTGGTGCTCTATATTTTTATCTGTTTTGATAGAATAAAATAATTTCATAAATAGCAACTTACTTTTTAAATGGATTACACTTAAACAATTAATATAAAAAGTCATAAAAAATGATTATAGAACCTTACATATTTATATCTTAAAATACTCTTAATCAAAAGTTCATATTATATACACATTTAATAAAGATATGATAAAATTTATTTATAAACTTATTAAGGGGGATTTCCATATATGGAGAAAACAAAAAAGCCTTTTACGGCTAAAGCGTTAGAAGCTATTGAGATAGTTGGTAATAAGCTACCATCACCTATAGCGATATTTATGATTTTGACTGTAGCAGTCATTCTTATCAGTGGGCTTCTAGCCAATGCAGGGACTTCGGTATTACACCCAGGTACTGGTGAGTATGTGTATGCAACAAACTTGATGTCAGTGACATCTTTACAAGAATGGGTAACCAATGCCTTACTAAACTTCCGTAACTTCCCACCATTACATTTAGGGTTGGCAGTTATGATTGGGGCAGGTTTAGCATCACACACAAAATTCTTTGAAACTGTATTAAAAATGAGTGTCAGCAATGTCTCTCCTAAACTAATCAGTTTGGTTGTTATCATTGCTGGGGTTTTAGGTTCTACAGCAAGTGATGCCTTCACGATTGCCTTACCACCATTAGCAGCATTGTTATTCATTGGTGCAGGTAGACATCCTTTACCAGGTATCTTTGCGGCCTTTGCATCAGTTTCTGCGACATTGAGTGCTAACCCTGTGGTAAACAGTTTAGATATTTTACTACAATCATTTACAAATCCAGCAGCTCAATTAATCAATCCAGATATTTATTTAAGTCCAGCAATGAACTACATTTTTATGGCAGTTTCATCTGTTATCTTAGTTGGTGTAATCTATTTTGTAACAGAAAAGATTGTTGCACCTAGATTTGATGGACAAGCTTACGAAAAAGATAGTACGGATGATATGGATGCCTTAACACAAGTAACCGATCAAGAAAGAAGAGCAGTAAAATTCTCTTTATTAGGTGTTGCTGTATTTGCAATCATTCTTGTCTTATTATCAACCATTCCAACAAGTAATGGTTACCCATTCTTATTAGGAGAAGGGATTGATTCAATCTTAGCAGGTCAATCAATCTTTATGAGAGCATTGGTACTGATTGTTACTATTTTCTTCTTTATCCCTGGATTTATCTTTGGTGTGATGACAGGACAAATCAAATCATCTCATGACTTATTCAAATTATTATCAAAAGGTATGAGTGAAATGGGACCATTCATTGTTATTGCTTTCTTTGCATCACAATTCATCTCATTGTTTGCGCAATCAAACTTAGCAGTCATCTTGGCAGTTAATGGAGCTAACTTTATTCAATCAATTGGATTAACAGGTCCATTACTATTCATTGCCTTTATCTTATTAACAGCTATGATCAACATGGTCATGTTATCAGCATCTGCACAATGGGCAATCTTTGCACCTATCTTTATTCCAATGTTCTATGTTATGGGATACAGCCCAGAATTAACAACTGCGATTTATCGTATCGGAGATTCAGCAACCAATATCATCAGTCCATTACATTCTTACTTACCTTTAATCATTGTTTATGTTTCAAAATATAAGAAGAATGTAGGATTTGGTACCTTGTTTGCGAACTTATTACCATATACACTAGCAATCGGTGTGGTATGGTTTGCTATCTTACTAGTATTCTACTTCTTCAGATTACCATTAGGATTCTAAGAGCATAAACTATTACATAAATTGTATTTAAAGGATAGACCAAATTGGTCTATCTTTTTTTAAAGATACTATATTAGATGAATATATCAAAATTACTATATTTTAAGTTTAGAATTTTAAACTTTGTTATAATAGGGTTTATATAAGAAAGAGAGGAAGATGTATTATGTTAAATAAAGCGAAAAAAGAAGTGAAGAAAGCTGAGAAGGTTGCTGCTAAAGAGATTAAGAAGGTAGAAAAAGCAACCAAGCAAGATATTAAGAAGATTAAGAAAACAGCAAAGAAAGATATTGCTAAGGCTAAGGATAAGGTTGCTGAGGTAAAAGCAAAACATGCTGCTAAGAAGGCAAGTAAGTAAAAACAGGGCGACCTGTTTTTTATTTTAAAAAAGAAAAGTGTTATTTGTTGACACACGTGTATATGTATTGTTATACTAATGAGCAATTAGTTCAACAAGGACAAAAAAGAAAGGGTGTGACCACGATGATGATGTATTTAACGCTAATTTTAATTCTTATTATTTTGATCAGAAATCGGGTTACCGTTGCTGATATTTTTGTTGTTGGTCATTTGAATTAATGTAAACAAACGAAATGATAAGCTGGTGTAACCCAATGTGGTTGCATCAGCTTTTTTGTTTGATAAAGAAAATAGGAGGAATGAAAGATGAAAGGTTTAGAAATGAAAAAAGGGTTTAATGTGAGAGTCATGATGGTAGGTGTCTTAATGATGATGCTTGTCCTACTAACAGGATGTGGAGGTAATGCTGCAGCTGCGAGTGATCAAGCTGACTTTACAGTAGGTATCTCTTCGACCATGCCGCATCCAGCCATGGATGATGCAAGTGAAGGATTTAGAGAACAACTGACAAGATTGATGAATGATGCTGGTTATAGTGTTGACTTCTTATATCAAAATGCTGATGGTGTAGCCGCTGATATGGCGGGTAATGCATCCTTATTGGTTAGTCAAGGCGTTGACTTGTTATATGGTTTAGGAACAGGTGCTGCTGTAGGTGCAAGAGATGTTGCCCAAGCCGCCAATCTTCCATTGGTCTTTGCTGCTGTAAACAATCCAGTGGCAGTTGGTTTAGATGTAGAGCATGCAACAGGTGCTTCTAACTTATTAGATCCAGTGGATCAAATGAATTATGTTCGTAAAGTAATGGGTGTCAATGATGATGAAGTGTTGAATGTCGCTTACTTGTATTATACAGCTGAAGATAACTCTCGTTTATTGGCACATGGTGTAAGAGATGCTTTTGTTGGTAGTGAGACTATGCGTGTAACCTTGTTCCCATTCAATTCTTTGGAAGAGTTAACGCCACAGTTTACAGCGTTAAGAGCAGGTAACTTTGATGTTGTCTATGTAGGGTTGGATAACTTGTTGATCACACATAGAGCACAGTTACGTAGTTTGAATGAACAAGGTAATCCTTTACCAATGGTTGGTGCCATCAATGCCATGGCTGATATGGAAGGTGGTATGGTAGCTGGCTTATCAGTTAACTTTGTCGAAAGAGGAAAAACAGCAGCACAACATGCCTTTGATATCTTGGTTAATGGTAAAAGTCCAAGTGACTTACCAATCAGTTTTCCAACCAGTGAAACGTTAGAAGCTAAGGTTAATTTAGAAAGAGCAAGATTAATTGGATTTGAATTACCACAAGCAGTGGTAGATGGGGCAGATGTTGTAGTAGCATCTACCCAATAAATAATAGAAAGAAAGGTTGATTAAGATGGCCATGTATTTAGAAGGTATTTATGGAGGTATTGGACAGGGGTTATTGTTTGCCCTTGTTGCAATTGGTATATTTTTAACATTTAGAGTATTGAAATCACCTGATTTAACCCTAGAAGGTTCGTTTGCATTTGGAGGGGCTATTGCAATGGTTACCTTAAATGCAGGATTACATTTTAGTTTGGTCTTAGTACTAGCACCACTAGGTGGTGCACTGGCTGGACTGGTAACAGGATTGATACATACCAAGTTAAAAATAGATCTATTGGTTTCAGGACTTCTTGTTACTATGGCCTTATTCTCAATCAACTTATATGTGATGAATGGTCCAACCCAATCAGCACCCCTGTCTACCTTTGTTTTTACACCAGTTAACCAATGGTTGGTTGGTTTAGGAATGGATGCTTGGATGGCTCATTTAACATCTTTCATAGTCGTTGGATTGATCGTTGTAAGTTTAATCATTACTGGATTAACTCTATTGTTTAAAACATCATTTGGGTTATCATTAAGAGCAACTGGTTCAAACCAAGTAATGAGTCAAGCCAATGGTGTGAATACTGATGTTACCAAGATTTCATTGTTGGTATTAGCCAATGCCATTATTGCATTGGCTGGTGTCTTGGTAGTCCAACAACAAGCAGGCGCCAGTGTTCAAAGTGGTTCTGGTGTCTTGGTTATAGGATTAGGTGCCTTGGTACTAGCAGAAGCATTCACACCACAAAATGCTTCTATCTTTAAAAGATTGTGTTTGATTGTATTTGGTGCTTCTTTATACTTTAGTATTGTAGCTATGGTTATATTAAGTGGTGTCATTGATACCAATGGGACACGTCTGTTACAAGCATTGATTGCATTGTTTGCTTTGGCTTTACCAAAGCTACAATACACACCACAAGTGATGAAGTTCAAAGCAATGGTTAAAAATAGAAGAGATGTTAAAAGTAAAAGTGTGGTTGTAAAGAAAGTAGGTGAACAAGGATGATTGAATTTAATAATGTAACGATGGCTTTTGATAATGGATTAGAGAAGAAAGTAGCTTTTCATCCGAGTAATTTAGTTGTCAATGAAGGGGATTTCATTTGTGTAGTTGGAGGCAATGGTGCAGGTAAATCAACCTTTCTTAACTTGATCAATGGTAACTTAAAACCAAGTGAGGGTACTATTAAGATAGACAATCAAGAGATTGAACATCTTTCAAGGTATAAGCGAGCTAACTTTATTGCTTCTGTCTTTCAAGATCCAAATGCTGGGGTATGTCCTGAATTAAGTATTGCCCAGAATATGGCAATGGCTTATGATCGCGGTAAAAGAAGAGGGTTTAGTTTTTATAACAAAAAGGCTAAGTTAGAAGTTTTTGCTAAGAAGTTAGAAACCTTAGAAAGAGGTTTAGAAAATCGTATGAATCAAAGAGTGGATCTTTTATCTGGTGGACAAAGACAAGCTTTAACTTTAATGATGGCAACTTTACATAAACCTAAGTTATTGTTGTTGGATGAACATACTGCAGCATTAGATCCACCGATTGCTAGACAAGTCATGTCTTTAACCAATGAGATTGTGAGTAAGGACAAGATAACAACCATTATGATAACCCATAATTTAAAGGATGCTTTGGTATATGGTAATCGTTTGATTATGTTTAAGGAAGGACGTATTATTTTAGATGTGTCTGGTCAAGAAAAAGATAATTTAACAAGTAGTGATTTATTAGATATGTTTGAATAAGGACTTAGGTCCTTTTTCTTTTTGTAAAAATTTGATTAGAAGTGTAAGGTTACTCTTAGGTTGATAGTAAACATTTTGTAAAAATGATATAATCTAAAACGTTTTCTATTATAGATAAGGAGATTAGAGATGGATATTATAAATGATTATTATCAACAAGCCAGTGCCTTTTGTGATGCTTTATTTGTTCAACCTGAATTAGGGTTTAAAGAAGTAAAAACACAAGAGATGGTTGTTTCTAAGTTAAAAGAGATTAATCCTAGTATTGAATATGAAACGTTTTCTTTAACAGGGATTAAAACATATTTACGTTCTAATAAGAAGAGTGGTAAAACAATGGCCTTTATCGCTGAGATGGATGCGGTTTATGCACCCAATCATTTTGCCAGTGATAGTGAAAGTGGCGCTGCTCATAATTGTGGGCACTTTGCTCAAACAGCAATTGGTGTTACCTTGTATAACTATTATGTTCAATCACAAGCCTATTTAGATTTAGATTTTGATTTATGCTTTATCTTTGTTCCTGCCGAGGAATACTTAGATTTGGATTATAGAAAGACTTTATTGACAGACAATCAAATCAATTACTATGGTGGTAAAGCAGATGCCATGTCTAAGGGTGTCTTTGATGATATTGATTTCTCAGTTTGTACCCATGCCATTGGTGAGTTGTTTGAAATACCGACCATTGAATTAGGGTGTGACTTAGCTGGTTTCTTATATAAGTTTTATGATTTTATCGGTAAACCGAGTCATGCGGGATTTGATCCATTTAGTGGGGTGAATGCTTATAACATGTCAACCTTGTTCAACACTGGATTGGGATTGGCACGTCAATCAATGAAAGAAAGTGAAGGGGTTAGAATTAATCCTGTCATTACCAATACAGATATGTCGACCAATATTATTCCAGAACATGTTTGTGTAGGAAGTGATATTCGTTGTTACTCAACAGATTACTTGGTCAATTTATCACACAAGTTAGATAGGATTGCTAAAGGGAGTGCTTATGCATTAGAAGGTGAAGTGAAGATTACCACACAAATGGGATATTTACCTTTTAAACAAGATGCTTCTTTAACTAAGATTGCTCAAACTACTTATGACAAGTTTCATAAGATTAACGGTATTATCAATGATCGTGGCGCTATTTCGGCAGCTGGTGATATTGGTGATTTAGCATATATGATGCCATGTATCCAAATTGGTTTTTCTGGATTTGAAGGAACCATTCATGGCAATGATTTTAAATTGGTTGATTCAAAGTTTGTTTTAACAGACTTTATTGAATATTTGGTACATTACATTCAAGACTTAAGTGATGATTTTAATCAAGTAGTCTTATACAAACATTCATATGAATCATACGAAAAAATAATTCAGAGTTTAGGAGAATAGTATGAAAAAGAATTTTATTTTGTTGTTGGCATTTGCTTTAGGTGTCATCACGGTTGCTGAGATGATTGGTTTTCAAGCAGTCATGGTTGGTAACATTAGAGTTTCTATCTTACCTTTGGTATTTGCGGTATTAATCGCAATGATTTTGGCTTTACCTTTCTTACGTAAAGGGATTTTAAAAAGCATTTATTCTAAGGACAATGTTGCTTTTTCGGGTAAATATTTGTTGTATATCATGTTACCATTAATGGCACGTTACGGTGCGGATGTTGCCCCACGTTTAAGAGAAATCATCTCTGTTGGTTGGGTTATGTTATTCCAAGAATTAGGTAATGTTGGAACGGTTGTTATCGGTTTACCAGTTGCTATTTTATTAGGATTAAGAAGAGAAGCCATCGGTGCGACTTTAGGTTTAGGTCGTGAAGGAGAATTGGCTTATATCTCTGAGAAATATACCTTAAACTCTGCTGAAGGTAGAGGGGTCTTATCATTGTACTTAATCGGAACTTTATTTGGTGCCATCTTCTTCTCATTCTTAGCACCAATCATGTTAAGTTTAGGATTTGATTACAAAGCATTAGCAATGGCTGCTGGTGTTGGTTCAGCATCTATGATGACTGCTGCAACTTCAGCATTGGTATCATTAATGCCAAACGAAGAATCAACCATTACCGCTTTTGCGGCCGCAAGTCAATTATTGACTTCTTTCTTAGGAACATACACCATGGTATTTGTAGCGATTCCTTTACAACGTTTTATGTATAGAGTATTAACTGGAGGTAAAAAAGATGAACAATAATGAAACGAACAATAAAGTATTAGACGATAAATTCAAAATTCCTTTGGTTGTCTTCTTATCTTGTTTATTAATCTTATTTACACAATGGATCAAGTTGGTTAAAAACCCTGAAGGTACGCCAATTACCATGTATACTTTCCAAGGATTGATTGTCTTATGGTGTTTCTCAATCATTGGGATTGTTTGGGCTAACTTCTTGAAAAAGAAAAACGTACCGGTATTATCTGATTTCCCTATTTTAGGATGGGTATCGGTTGTATCATTGGTTTTCTGTTTAATTTCTGATTTCTTTGTGAATGCGATTGGTGGGGTTGATTTCTTATCAATCACAACACCTATCTTAACGTTTGCTGGGATTTCAGTTGCAGATTCATTGGTAGATTTAAGAAAAACATCTTGGAAGATTGCGATTGTTGCTGTATTCGTATTCATTGGTACTTATTTAGGATCAACGATTATTGCTCAAATTGGTTTGTCTTTAACAGGTAGATAATTATACATACCACCATTTATTTGGTGGTATTTTTTTTATTCTTATAGATAAAGTAGATTTGTTTCAAGTAAAAAAACAAGTAAAATGTAGCATTGAAAAAAATGTTCTATTGGACTTGTTTTTGTATATTCAAGTATGCTATTATATTCAAGGCGAAAAGAGTACCCAACTGGCGTATGATGATAACAATAGTTAAAATACCAGTTGAAGATGGTATTTTTTTTTGTAAAAAAATAGGAGGTGGAATAGTGAGCTTACTTAATTTAGATCATTTTAGTAAAGAAGATATTCTTTCGTTATTAGACTTAGCTTTAGAGTTTAAGCGTGGTAAAAAAGTTGATTTCAAACAAAAAAAAGTTGTTTGTAATTTATTCTTTGAACCAAGTACTCGTACCCATTATTCATTTGATATGGCTGCGAAAAGGCTAGGTTGTCAAACTATTAACTTCAATACTGAAGGTTCAGCACTAGAAAAGAATGAGTCGTTTTATGACACAGTTAAGTTTTTTGAAGCAATTGAACCTGATGTTTTAGTCATTAGAAGTCAAATTGACAACTATTACAAACAATTTAATAATTTTAAGATCCCTATTGTAAATGGTGGCGATGGTGTTAGTAATCACCCAAGTCAATCACTATTGGATTTATTGACAATTTATGAAAACTTTAATCGTATCGACAATTTAAATATTTTAATTGTTGGTGATATTAAACATTCACGTGTTGCTCATACCAATATTGATATTTTAGAAAGGTTAGGAAACAAGGTGTTTCTAGCTGGACCAAAATCATTTCAAGAAGAGGATCTTTTTTTTGTAGATTTTGATGAGTATGTTGATAAAGTAGATGTGGTAATGATGTTGCGTATTCAGTTTGAAAGACATCAAGATGCCTTTGATTTTGAAAAGGAAGAATACTTGGATAAGTATGGGTTGAATCAAGCAAGATACGACAAATTAAAAGATGATGCGATTATTATGCATCCAGCCCCTTTCAATCGAGGGATTGAGATTGCGGATGAGATAGTAGAGGCAGATAAATCAAGAATTTTTGAACAAATGAAAAACGGATTATATTTAAGAATGGGAGTGTTATACAATGAACTTAAGCAATAGTTATGTAGTAAAAAATGGAAAGGTTTATTTAAACCGTGAATTTGTAGAGAAGGATATTTTAGTAGAGAATGGAATTGTTACTAAGATTGGAGATAATTTACAGGCCGATACAGTGATTGATGCCAGTGGACAAATTGTAACAGCATCATTTATTGATGGACATGTTCATTTTAGAAGTCCAGGATTTGAATACAAGGAAGATATTGATACTGGATCGATGTCAGCCTTAAAGGGTGGTTATTCGCATGTTATTGAAATGGCTAACACCAATCCAGTATTGGACAATGTAGAAGTCATTGAAAGTCATTTAAAGGATATTGAGCAACAAGCTCATATGAACGTGACACCTTTTGCGGCATGTACGGATCGTTTGTTGGGTAAAACATTGGTGGATGTAGATGCGATAGCAAAACTTAGAATTGCTGGGTTTAGTGATGATGGTAAAGGGATTCAAGATGGAGAAACGATGAAGAAAATCTTGATTGAAGCTGGTAAGTATAATTACTTAGTAAGTGCTCACTGTGAAGATGAAGAAGAATTAGGAGAAGTGATGGGTTCTATTAATGAAGGACCAACCGCTGAAAAACTTGGTTTAAGAGGCATCAATAACAAATCAGAATGGGGTATGATTGAAAGAGACTTAAACATTTGTCGTGAGATTAAGGATTTACCTTATCACTATCATGTCTGTCATATTTCAACACAAGAATCATTTGATCTAATTAAGAAGGCTAAGGATGAAGGGGTTAATGTAACGTGTGAAGTAACGGTTCATCACTTAATCAGTGATGAAACTGAGATTGTTTCGCATGATTCAAACTTTAAGATGAATCCTCCTTTAAGATCGAGAAAAGATGTCGATGCATTAGTAGCTGGGTTAAATGCTGGGGATATTGATTGTATTGTGACAGATCATGCACCTCATAGTGAAAAAGAGAAGGCCAATCCTATTGCAACGGCACCATTTGGAATCATTGGATTAGAATTAGCATTCTCATTGTTGAATACATACTTGGTTAAAACAGGTAAGGTAGAATTAGAAACCATTTTAAATGCAATGGTCAATACACCTCGAAAAGTCTTTAACTTAGACAATGAGTTAAAGGAAGGGAAACCTGCTTATTTAACATTGATTGATTTAGATAAGAAGATTACGTATAAAAAAGAAGACATCAAGTCTAAATCAACCAATACTTTCTACTTAGATAGAGAGTTGGATGGGGTTATTACAACAACAATCTTTAAAGATAAAATTTATAATTGGTAAGGAGATCAATATGGCACAAAGAAAAGATTTAAAAAAGATTTTAGTAATCGGGAGTGGACCAATTGTTATTGGTCAAGCGGCAGAGTTTGATTATGCTGGTACACAAGCATGTATCGCATTAAAAGAGTTAGGATATGAAGTTATCTTGGTTAATCCTAATCCTGCGACTATTATGACTGATAAGGTTATGGCAGATAAGGTATACATGGAACCAATTACTTTAGAGTATATTTCAAAGATTATTCGTAAAGAAAGACCAGATGCCTTGATTCCTGGTTTAGGTGGACAAACTGGTTTAAACATGGCTGTTCTTTTAGATAAGAAGGGTGTTTTAAAAGAGTGTGGGGTTGAAGTATTAGGGACTTCTTTAGATTCAATCAACAAAGCCGAAGATAGACAATTATTTAGAGAGTTTTGTTTAGAGATTGATGAACCTATTATTGAAAGTGCGATTGCAGAAAGTATTGAACAAGCGGTTGAAATGGCCAATAAGATTGGTTATCCTATCGTTTTAAGACCTGCCTTTACACTAGGAGGTACTGGTG
>Ga0268261_10000764_pt1 | contig 20973 bp, 21 predicted proteins | sample TergutNc150P1_FD_190353 | JGI IMG/M metagenome (GOLD analysis project Ga0268261, IMG submission 190353) | Nasutitermes corniger P1 segment gut microbial community from laboratory colony in Florida, USA - Nc150 P1 (SPAdes) (version 2) | ecosystem: Host-associated > Arthropoda: Insects >...
ACTGCAGTCATTGAGCTCCTGATGATGGGCGGGAAAACGCCCGAAACATGTTGAGCTGTAAACAAACGTCAGGATAATAAACTGAAAAATTGTTGCATCAGGTTGGTGATTTATTTGAATTGTACGATGATGCACGGACTTACAAACCTTAAATTTTACATTTAAATTTTAGCACACCCTGGATATAAAATGTGAATAATACAGGAACCAAAAAAGGTAGCATTATGAAATAAATGGCATTTTGAAGAGAAAAATGGAGAGTGTGCAGCATGTTTAAAATACTCAGTACTTATATTTGTTGAAAAAAAATATATTAAATGCAACATCTGGAGGGTAGTGGTACGCCTGTCCTATATATAGGACGCACATTTCTTAAAGGTTAAAGAGGCAGCAGAACCCTGTAGAATGTCAGAATACATATATCAAAGTGCATGGTGTCACATTCGAGAAGACAATCTTCAAATCTTGCATGATTATTTTGTCAGTGGTTCATACTATATTGTGTTGCATGATAGTATATTTAGTGAGCAATGGAATGGAAAGGACATGGAAGTAACTGGTTATGGCCTTATTGGAGTTAGTGACATCATCAGCGTGATCATATTTTATTCAAGGTCATGCATGAGAAGTACAAACGGAAGAAAATTGCATATGATGCATGAACAAAGGTTTAAAATATCCATAATGTATTAAGAATAAATATCAATTTACATCCACACAAACACAACACTTGAACACACTAAGTTCACTTATTTACTTTCCCACAAATTTTTCAGTCCTGTTATTCGACCATCATCAGGTAGAAAACACAAGTACCTACTGGAAAAGTATGCTATGGAGGAGGCCTCTCCCTCACAATTAGCCTAATAAAATATATAAATTAGCCGTTATTCCCAATAAAGGAATAATAAACACAAAACAATAGTTAATATTTCTTATTAAAATCAAAAAATATTGTAGAATTGAGGATAAAAGAGATTCCTGTATGGTATTACATCGGCATGTGTCGGGTATGGACATGCAAGTGGCAATGTTGGGCATGACCTTGGTTGGTAGTATGGTAGGTTTTATATATGTATGTGGTGTAAATTTTCTTTTTTGCATTATATTAAATCTTCACATATGGATTTCCAGGCTTACTGAACATCTTGTATCGCTAGTTGAGGTTTGTGAACTTTGATAGAATGGAATCTTTTTTGTGCAGTCGTCTGTTTTCAAGTAATAATACATACAGATTCATTTCTGTTGCATGTATAATGTAAAAGCTGTGCACATACCACTGGAGATTCTGTTATGTTGTGTGTCTGTCACTACAGAAAAGTGATGCACTGCATGACAGAGGAGCGTGCAAGTTTAGTGTAGGCTGAGTGTTAAAATTCATTCTGCTGCAGACATATTAAATGAGGATATAAATGTAATCACGTGACCTGTACGTATTTGTAGCCTGATAAACATGCATTTGAGCAAACACAAATCTCCACTTAAGCTTTCTGATAAACATAGTAAATAACTGCTGCCATATGAGGGTAACTTGTGTCATATGACATCAAATTTTACTGGGGACATGAATGTATCTTATGTCACCTATTAGTGGGCCCATGTTCTTGAAAAATGTTCAGCTGTCCAAATACAGTATTACATTACCTTGATCCCATCTTTGATGTCATCAAGTGAAATGAGGATCACCCCTGAGTTTGAGTCTTGGTCTCGGGCCTGAAGGGCCAGTTGCAAACTGTTCAAAGCCACACGTGCGTCACCATCACACATCTCAGCCAGCCATGTCACTGTTGCTTCATCTATTAGCACCCTGTATCAAGATCTCATCTGTTATTTGCTTCTCTTGCTAATTTGAATATCAGGATCTGCACATAATTCTATCAAGTAAATAATATAATACACATACTGTAATATGTATTATTCATTTTATTTAGTTTATTATCCAGACCAACAAATGCACAATATATATATATATATATATATATATATATATATATATATATATATATATATATATATATATCGTAAGCACTCCTACATGTTTCAATGCATCTGCATCTTCTTCAGAAAGTCTTATCCTTCTACTTTGCTAAAGTTGCAAAAATCATTAAGATTAATCTTAATAAGGATAAGACTCCCTGAAGATGATGCAGATGCATTGAAACATGTAGGAGTGCTTATGATATGTAAAATATTGTTAATATATATATATATATATATATATGTTTTACATTTGTTGATCTGGATAATAAACTGTACAAGATGCATGGTACATACATCAAAATAATATTATTCACTGTTAATGTGATGATATCATGAGCATTCCACTACACCCAATACCAGTAGTTATGAGAACATATGCCTTTTCCTATCACGTGTTGCAAAAAGTGCATAAAGTGAATGAATGACAGGAAGGTGGTATCCTTCCAACCATATTTCATTCCCAAAACAACTGAAAGGATTTTGTCAAAATTTGTTACTGAAAGTCTACATTACATGCTGCTGGTTGCATTTAATTCTCAATAGAGAAGAAAGCCTGCAGTATGTGATAGGCTGTGAAGTGCTAACAAATGAGTCATATGGTGGTCTGAAACATAAACTATACAAACTGAAATGCAATAAAGAAGAGTAGAAGGAAATTTCAGAAATTACTCATACAGAACTTATGCATAACCTGAACCTGTTTCCACAATACAGTGGTATGTGTAGAATCAGCATATCCAGTGCCCATTACTAATTATGTAAGTAAAATGCTTTCATTCTTCTTAGGGGCTAATTCTGGCCTGGTTATGGCCTCAACTGGTAGCTCTGGGCTGAAGACAGGCTCTCACCGCCCGATAACAGGAAAGTGGATTGCATACAAATGCAGACTGTTTCAACTCCTTAATGGTCTAAGCCTAATTACCTTGGTATTTTGTCATCAGGTTTGCTAAAATTAATCTTCGCTTCTGCTTTCACAATTTTGGCTCCAATGACTTTGAGAGTCCGCTCTAAAATAGCAACAATATGCTCCGTGTTGAGTTTTTCTAGAACAATGACTCGACAGCGACTCAGAAGGGCTGAGTTGAGGCTAAAAGAGGGGTTTTCAGTAGTGGCACCAATCAGGGTGATTGTTCCACTCTCAACATGAGGCAGAAAGATGTCCTTTAAAAAAGATATAATCACAGTTGTCAGTAGTGTTCTGTTGCAATCTTGAATATTTTGTCTTCAGTAGGGGGTAGGGGTACAATGACTACTCGGCCATCCTGTATATGAAGTCTGGTGTGTGCATTCACTGCTGATCTGGATGCTGGCAAATGGAAAAGCCCCTACCAGATACACAGTGAATGCTGACAAGGCAAAACAAATGTTCAGCTCATGATGTGTCTAATAACAGCATGTATATGAAGTCTGGTGTGTGCATTCACTGCTGATCTGGATGCTGGCAAATGGAAAAGCCCCTACCAGATACACAGTGAATGCTGACAAGGCAAAACAAATCTTCAGCTCATGATGTGTCTAATAACAGCATTCAAAGGTATGTGCAAACTGCCACAGATAATCTGATACATTTAGCTTACTGGAAAGAACCCCCAACACTAGCAAGTGTCTTGCTTAATGAACAGACAGCATGAAGTTCAAAAACAAAGAAATGAACCTCGCTGTAGTTACACCTTGGATCTGTTCTGACTTCCCAAATGCTCACCTGGTGCACCACTGTATATGTAACACCTTGGTGAATTAGAATTGAATCAGGGTTATGGCTTCTTATTATATTTGCCCTGAATATTAAAATGAACATGTACTATACACTGAAGTGACTTTGTAACCGAAGCTGACATATGGGAAGATAATATCCTAAAAATTTGCCAGAAAAGATTATAGCCAAAATATACATTAATACCTGTTGTAATTTATTGAAGCGATGAATTTCATCCATAAAAAGAATTGTTCGCCTTTTAAAAGATCTGAGTTCATTCTTTGCAATTTTCACTGCGTCCTTGACATCATTAACACCCGACATGGTGGCAGACATTGTAACAAATCTTGCTTCCTGATTATCTGTCTTGCACTGGTTTGCTATGATGTAAGCAAGTGTTGTCTGAAAGAAAATAACATTTAGAATTATGCAGGGGCTTGGTTTTATAGATTCTACATGGTAATGAAAATTATCTCATGCATCCTGCCATCCACCCACACATAATGGTAAGTGATAATGGATACAGAACTGGGAAGCTGAAATATTTTCCACATAGTCCCTGTGCACCAGCAGAACACAGTGAAGGTGCATGAAGGTGGGACATAAAACAGTCCCAACCTTAGCCCTAAATGGAAATTGTCAGCTTCATGATCCAGCCCAATTAGTCCCTGGCAAATAACACTCCTGTAATGACTGAATAGGGGGTTGAGTAAACCCCAGACATGGGTGGTGAGCAAAGGGAAAAATTCCCTCCCTATGCCAGAGAATGAACTTGTCAACCATCCTGTAGCCAGTTAACTTACTGAATCATTATTTTAATCTGCTGAAAACTGTTGAAAGCTGACCAATGATCTACTAACAAATCAAACTAGTCTTACTAACAAGCTGCAAGACCACTGCTTGTCTGCTCTCCATATCACAAAGCCATACTTCAAACTGAAAGAAATTAGTTAAGAAAATGTGAAATGGATTGAACTGTCTTAGATCCATTTCCATTTCCATTAGATCATTTGATCCAATGTGAAGTTGTAGTGATAATCCTGTGAATTCCATAGTAACAAAAAATTCCTTGCTTAGGTGAAAAATTATTCACTGTTCTTGAGGCTAAAAATAATGTTACACAATGACAAGTCTGACTTAGCACATTTTATTATAAGAAAAGGTAACTACAGCCAACTGTTTCCAATTTTAAGGTGACTGCATATATCATTGTTGTCTCTGGGTGTTTGCCAGGCCTCACCTTAGAAACAATATTAAACTCAACTAAACATTAAAAAGTATTTTGAGCAAGGAAAAAACAATTGGTTTAGAGTCCAGTCATCCGTCAGACTGAGGGTTCACAAAACAAACCAGAATGTAAAAAACTCGCATTATTAAATTAACACACGTGAACTATGAACAAAATTATACACAGGGAACAGAAGCACCACTTACCACAGATTTTTATTAAGTCAATTCTACAGTTCATCCAGTAGCACTAAACATCCTTTAAATGGTATATAGTAAATTGTTTCATATTTCATGTTAATACCTTCCCACATCCTGGTGGTCCCCACAGAATCATGCTTGGTACATCTCTCTTCTCTAGCAACGTCCGTAAAACCTTATCCTGGCCAAGGACATGCTCTTGTCCGAAATAATGTGTTAAATCTGAGGGACGCATCTGTTCTGCCAGTGGCACAGGGCTTGTGAAGCTCTGTCGGAAAGAGCTTGAACCACTTGGACCTTCTGTTTCCTGTTAAACAGCAATTCTTCTGTGTATTATCACACTTCTCCACTATACTGATTTCAAGAGATGGCAAATTTTCCATCAAAATAACTGAACCTTTCTATCTACACTCACAAATGACCACTTCAATAAGTATGAACAGATTAAGAGAAACTGAAATCTTAATCCATAAGCCATATCTTTTCAGCAACAAAAAATAAAATGACTGCCATAAGGCTATAATGAATATTAGGACAACATTCCAACTAGAAAAACTTGGGATATCAAGTACAATCTCTGATATAAGATATCACTGTCAAGCCTTGGCAACCACACTGGTTCAATATTAAACCCAATTTTCAATATTCATTATTAAACTGACAATGCCAATAAAAAGAAACCGTCAATTTGTACAGATATGACAACCGAATTTGTATTCAATATTTAAAATACAACACACGATACTAAACATACCACCACTTTAGCACACTGTCAGTTTTTATATTTCAGACCCAAGGGTATACAAATTTTCCAAAAATTTAGGAGCGACCCCAAAATTCTACGTGCCGATTTGGTGACATGAAGAAAGTTCCACACCGAGGACTCAAATATTAAGCGCCACAGTACCAAATGCAGTCGCCCATGACTTGTGCACCCCTGTTCAAACCAAACTAAGTAAGAAAGTGTTTTGTGTTTTCGTATGCTTTTTACGTCTTAATAGAAGTTACCCGTTATTACATACACTATGGTACTGGCGAACACGGTCTTGTTCATCGTGACAGTCCGTTTTCTGCCTTTTCATGGCTGGGCTTGTCTGTTTATGATCTCCCCCTCTTTTTGTCGATGTCCCATCATTTTCTCCAGAATTGAGAAAAATGCACTTATTTGCATGATTTTCTATTTGTGCAGCAGGGTATTTCTTATAACAAATAGGACAGCTCATACCATCATCGCTCGACGACATTATTTCTGTTGTGACGGGCACAATCAGGCACCCTCGAACAACTCCACTGTTTACAACTACCGAACAAGTCAAACAGTTAAGAACTAAATTTCTCGCTCAACAGATCACAAAAATCACCCGCCATGTATATTCAGATTACTCACCGCATACTTCCGGATGTCATAATCACGGAAAAGAGCTATGGGCAACAGTTACCTGTGAACACAGATGCTGTGAATGTGTGTGGCTATTACCATAATTTTCATTACTATAACTTCGATTCTACGGCATTTTTCGAATGAGCTCACGCATCAGACAGATCTGACACAGTTTATTTGGTGTAAGAGAAGTTATCACATTTTCAGTGCTTGCCGTCAGGTCGTCTTCTTTGCGAGGATTATTATTATTATTTTCTTTTTGCATTCCTCACAATTAAAAACTGTATCGGTGTGGATCTGGCAAACAAGGGGACAAGATTCCCTGCTTATTATTCTGTCATCAAATATTTTTTATCCATGTCAATAATGCTGTGTAAACACCACATGCATTTTTGGAGGCGTGAGCTGTCTTGCTGTTGTACAGTGCTCTACAACGCATATCATTCGATAGTTTCCATGTATAAGCCCAAACAAATATTTTAGGTGTGCGTTTTAGGACGCCCAATACAGAGGCGTAGCTAACTTATAGGAAGGATATGCGAAATTTGAGGGCTCACAAACGCAGAAGGTCGGGAAGCATATCGTAATGACAAAATATTCTTTTTTATATATTGAAAATATTCCTTGTATACTAAATGACATTAACTGAGCACCATTCACAATTCGGGCGAATTTAATCGTAAACACGAAAATTTCAACAAGAAGAAAGACTTAGATAAACAACTATTTGCAAGTCAAGACTATTTATGACAGTTTTATAAAAAGTGACTCTGAACGACATGGATGTGGGCAGGGGCCGTTGGTAAGTTTACAAAGAGACCCCAAAACCCCAACCTGTGACACTGGTCCAATCACAGGAGTTTTGGCTTATTTCGAGTTAAGCATGAACACTGTATGAATATACCATCAGCATAATTACGTATATTGCTACCAGTATATTAATATGTGTCAGGCTGGAAAATGATATATCCATTAAACTACCGTTACATGGGGTCAACGACCTGTTTGACGTACGAAGTAACATGGCGCGGTTGGAGTGGTTATGAAAGAAGTTAGGGGAACTGAGCATACATTTAGCTTTCGTAAAATGGAAATAGAAAAGCGTAATAAGAAAATACAAAGCGCAGTTAAGTCAACGAGGAAATGTGTGAAAGGGAAGTCGATCTCAAGTGTACCTGAAGAGAAATCGTGTTTCGAAGATGCAGGCGGATGTCTAGAAAAAGGGGCGGAGTACTTGAACTCGCAGTCAGATACACATACCGATGGTTTCCCAGCGTTTGAACGAGCTGAGGTGAAAATTCAGATTGCATACAGTGTATTTAACTATGGAGATGCTGTTGTTGTGCTCGGAAAGTAGATTTTGAAAGTTAACTCTCTGTCAATGTGTATGACAAGGCAGAACAGCAGTATTTTACGGTTACAGTATTTACGTGCATTCACTGTGAAAGCGAAGCCGGTGATGTGATTAATTGCTGTTAATATTGTCTTTGAGATTTTTTAAATTTTAACTGGCAGTTAACTATTAACCTTTTAGAGACGAAGCGCAGACTGCTTTATTTAAAGACTTAGTCCGTACCGCGCTGTAAACACTTTTCATCTCGGTTATAAAAACCAATCAGTTTATGCTGTAAGTGGCAAAGTCGCTGTTTGTTCTCAGATAAATACAAAACACATAAATACAGTGTGGGTAGAACGTACAATTGTTGAATGTTAAACTGTTGGTGCATCACGTAACTGGTACGCTTTAAAAGGTTAATACACATTCAATTCCAGGTCTGTTATTCTTTTTACTCTAGTGGTTTCGGTGTATACTACCAGGTTTGGCTTTCAAACATTCTACCTTCTGCCTTCAGAGTGCATTTATGTTTTGTATGAATCTCAGAACAAACTGCGATTGTTTACTTATGCAGCATTAACTGATCGGTTTAAATAACCGAAATGGCATGTTTACTCCACGGTGTATACTGAAGGTTACAATGTTAGGTTAAATTTCGTCGTTACAAGGATAACGTACCGATATGTATCTGCTGTAATTATTTAAATAAGAAATCAGTTGGAAGTAGAAATTATTCTATAATCCCTGAATCTGATTATAATAATGGCATTTATTTACTAACTAATATCAAACCGTTTGCAGTTTATTACCCACAAACATGGGGGGGGGGGAGGGGGAGGCAAATGCCCCTCCCCCCAGTATTTTTTCTAAGAATAGTATTTTTTGGCTTCTGAGTTGAAGAGGCACAAATAAAAAAAGATAGGGCGAGAGTGGGGGAAAGGGGTGTATGTATATTAACCCTTTAAACACCAAGTTAAATCCCATCTGCCATTTGCTGGCATTATTAGGTGCTCACCATATTTTCCACGTTAGCAGGATAAGGGTTGAGGACTGGTTCAAACCAATCTTTCCCATCTTTCTAACTTGACTGCTTCATTAAGTTTCTAAACACCCATGGTCTGTTTTGTCCCCCCACACCTGTATGTTATTAGCCAGATTATGCCTATGCCCACATACACCTCAAAAACATTTGCATGTTCAATAGAAGCAATATTTTAGGTTGAACATGCCTCTACAATGATGTTATACATATACCTGAGTTTTAATATGCTGTTTACATCTTATCTGATGGAAAGAAACTTGTTATGAGTACACTAAGTGACATCATTTATGCTAACTTACACATGCAAACTTGAAGCCTAACCTTGGTACTGTCAAGATGAGAGTTAGGCATTGTATAAACTGGCTACAACAGTTGGGCCTGGTAACAAATCCAGTGCATAACCAAGGTTGAAGTACACAAAATGAAGTGTAACCTTAGCTTATAGACACACAAATCCAAGCATAACCTAGGTTTACACACACACACACATATACAGTGTTGTTTACACTGAGGTTTATACACTAGATGCAGTTACTAAATGTGAAAGTAATGAGGCTTATACCATTAAACTGTGGCAACAGCCTGCTTAAATACTCAGTCCAGTGTGACAGTAACTTACTGTCAGTAAGGGCCTGTGTTTGTCTAAGAGCTACCAGTTATGCCAAATGCCACTGCAGAATTACTCCATGTAAACAATAAAAGCAGCTTATGTGTATATAAATTTTAATAGGCATTAAATGCATGGTATGTCTGCACAAACACTGAATTGTTTAAACAGTGTCAAGGTGTGGCACAGAGGTTCTTTGTGAGTCATTCCTGAAGTCTTTTCTCCTCCTACCTTTCTGTATGTGGGTTCCTGTTATGGAATTGGTACTTCAGACTATCACACAAAATTCACATGGCTTAAGATAAATCAAGCTTGCCTTTACAACCTAGTACCCCTTTCATTCATCTTCTCTTCAGTTAGCAGGCAACATTTTTTCTGTTATGAAGTAATGCAGCAGACATAACTTTCTTATTAAGTTTTTGTGCCTAGAATTGTGACCCCAAAAGATGTGTACGTGATTTGCTCTAACATTCTGTAATTAACCACATCCTTCTCCAGTAGTGCTAATACACATTGTTTACATGTGTATGAAGGCAGCCATTCTCAATGAAATTTGAATTGCTGAAAACAATTTTAGCCATGATTTTCTGATTTAAGCTTTGATTAGGTCTGCATATATGTTTCAGGGTGATGGTGAATCTATTCCTGAAAAGGGTAAAGAATATTCACATTCTGCTGGCAGTAACATGATCTGTAACTCCTCAGCCCGAAGATTTAATGTCCATATAGAACTGGACATAATGTCACTAATGCTTTTTCTGGCAGGACTTATGACACGGATGTATAGATTAGAGGAACCACGGAGCATAGTGTAAGTTATTTGTTTTTCAGTGGGTGCTTTTTATTATTAAGCCTGTGGTGCCGAAAGAAACTTTTAGTTTTCATGCACCTGAAGTCATCAGCCAAGAACATGTGAAGGAATGGGTGGCAATTTAAATTCCAGGTGTTGCGCAGAGTACACTGGATACTTAATGCTGGTATCAAAGGGTTAACTTGTATGGTGTAGGAGTTTAAATAAGTTGCAGTCAGTTGAGGTTTAATGGTATTTAAATGCTGTAAATTGACACATTGTAAACTGTACAGAGTGTGATAGTTAAGTTCCTGGGATGCCTGTGTAGATATTACTAAGCATAGCTCTTGTGTGACCCCTTGTTTCTCTGTTGCAGTTTTGATGAACTTCATTATGGAAAATATGTGAGTCTGTATATGAAAAGGACATTTTTCTTTGATTCGCACCCACCATTTGGGAAACAGCTAATAGCTGCTGTGGCATATTTAGCAGGGTTTGATGGTGAGAGGCTTTTTGTTTTAAATATTTAGCACTACAAAGGAAATCTGTGTGTCATCATTGTTCAAATATGAGACCTTTTTTGTCCTGATATAAATTTTACACAATTATATATTACAGTCCTTATAAAGTCTTTTTTGGTCTTTAACTAACACCATGGATCAGAGTCCTTCTTGAGAATTTAATAGTTTCTCATCTAGTTAAATTTCTGACATTTTATGGAATCTGCAGATTCATTAACATGTTCACAATAACTCACCAACTGTCCAGGTACTAGGCCAGATGAATGCAATCCATGCCCTCCCATCCCATATCTCATAGATCCACTTTAATTATATCCCCTGATCTGTGTGTAGGTCTTCCATGTGGTTCTTTCCTTTATTTTTCCCCACTAATACCTTATATGCATTTATATTCTCCACATACTTTCAAAGTGTATTATATTGTGTAGTGGCTTTAGGTGATTGTGTCAGTGCTCATTCTTCCAGTTTATTGTTTGTAGTTTTGTATTTAGGGTGACTTATAAAATGTCTGCCAAACTTCAGGTGGTTATTTATTCAGTGGTTACCATGAGTGAAAAATGTTATATCTATATGGGAGATAATTTCAACTGTTGTGTTGTTATATAGTTATGTTTACCATCAAGTATGACACAATAAATGTACTTATGTGGCTTGGTGCTTGATATTTACTCCTGCAGTGGCTATTGCACAAGTGATTTCATTTTAATACACTATGCCTTGCTTTCCATGTGCTTTTGTGATTGTTCTGTATGAAAAGAGTTCCCATAATGTGCTGTAAGGGATTATCATGTGCCTGCTATTTCCTGTATGTATGTCAACAAGTAGAAATCGAGGGATTTCAAGTCTAGTGAACAGAGTGCCGAGGCATGCTGACCTATATAGCCTGCCTCCCTGTTTATATATATATATATATATATATATATATATATATATATATATATATATAAAAAACCCATAACACTTTGTTGACCAAAGTGAGGTAGAGTGCTGTCATGTTGTGCTGTATGTTTAATTGGGCTTTAGCTTGGAGAAGAGTGTCTTCACAAAGAAGTGGCAGCTAGTCCAAGGCAGTGTAAGCAGTAGTGTGCTGTTATAACATCCATCAGAAACAAGTGGGCCAGTTTGTTTGTTGTCAGTTAGGCCACACCATACATTCACCAGAGAGTAATGTCAGAAGTTGCTTGCAGTGGAATGGTAGGATTGTTGGGGGACCATACAAAAGTGTAGTGGCAGTAGGTTATTCTGTTGCATGTAAATTGGGCTTTATCATAGAACACAATATGTCTTACAAGCCACTGGTGTTCTACAATATGTTGTCAGAAATTGCTTGAGCTGTTTCATTCCTGGTTTGAAGAGCTTGCATATGTTGGAAGTGGTATGGTTGCAGACCTTCCTGATGTGAAGTCTGGATTACTTGCATTTACAGTATGTGCATTTTACAGGCATTATGGCAAATACTTTCTCTTTGTTTGTGTTCGACTCTTTGCCGTACAGACATTTCCTGATGTATGCAATTTCAGATGTATGCGATTTTTAAAAAAGTAAAAAAGGGATTTTTCTTTGGGTAATGGAAGTGCAGAGACATGTGGCAGAAGTGTACTGCTGGGTGATAACATAGGCAATGGGGCAGTCATGCTGTGGCTGATCAGGTTCCGGTGTTTTGGAGTTTGAATTTCAACTGGACCCCCTTTTGTATACAGACATATTTGACCATATGTGTACTAAATTCTGAGTTGTGCAAAATTGGACTTGTGCTATACCTTACAGAACATAACTGTTGCATAAGTCAGGGTGTGCCTGTATGTTGATTTGCATGCTCTAGTACTTGTGGTGAATGATACTGTTTCTCATAACTGTAAATGTGCATTCTTGAATACTACTGTGTTTGGGTGGCAGTTTCTATAAAATCACCACCAGTATTATTCAGCTATTGCTTATGTATTCTCATCACAGACTACAAAATGTTATAAGAAAATAAGAATATGGGATAAAATGTGAAACCAAAATATTAGACATCTGAACGTATGAACAGTGCAATAAAATTTTGCCAAACGAGGGATACAGTGGTTTGGATAACACAAGAGTAGAAGTTCAACAAGAATATGAAAAATGGATATGGATAAACATTTATTAAGGAGACTGAGGACAACATACACAGAGACGAGAAAGAGTGGATTTAGCTGCACCCTGGTTGAAACACCAGTGGATGATGTGTGTCTGTGTATGCATGGTCCTCCTTTTATTACTGTTATAACTGATAGTAAGTACCAGACTGTAACCACGTTAGTCAGGTAATGTAATTGAAAATTGTGTTTTTTTAAGAATATATTATCACTCCTTATAGGCCTGTTACGTTTTTTCAAAGTCTGAGTTTTGTTTCTGTTTTAAGAAAGGACTGACTATGATATGCTGCCATAAATATGTTACAGTTCTAAGATGCTGCAGAAAATACTGACATAACCTAAATTTTGCTATTTTAGGACAGTTCAGATTTGATCGTATTGGTAGTTCGTACCCAGAAGCTGTTCCATTATTTGCACTGAGACTTGTGCCTGCAGTATGTGGAAGCTTGGTTATTCCCACCACATACCACCTCATGTTGGAGCTTGGCCTCACACAATGGACTGCAGCTCTGGCAGGATTCTTGCTACTTTGCGGTATGTATGTATATGATACACTGGGCCAAGAGAGGTAGTATAATTATGATGACGAGTTTCATTAAGCAAGTTGTGATTCTTCACTTAGGGCTAAAAACTGTAAGTGGAACCAGAATTCAGCGTAAGGTTGAGGAGGGTAAAATAGGTTGGGATTAGTTTGTGAATTCATAGATTAGTCACTGTTAATCATCCTTGTGAGAAGTGCCTAAAATATTTTCTTTTATGTCCAGATAATGCAATGTTGGCTCAATCCAGATTTATTTTGATGGAGTCCATGCTGTTGCTATTTGCCCTTTTTGGACTGTTGTGCATCTTGAAGTTTCGGCGTTATCACAGTCATCCATATTGCCTGCAGTGGTGGCTGTGGCTCAGTTTAGGAGCTGCATCTCTTACCTGTGCTCTGTGGTAAGCTGGATTGCATGTCGGGAGCAATGTGAGGGCAAGAAAATGTCCATTGTATGTGATACTGATTAATTTGTTATACACATCAATAACTGTCTGTCTTGCATCATGTGCATTGTTCCGTATAAAATTGGGAATATTATGACTTTTGTATAAAGTGACAGGAGCTTAGTTCTCTTTCATTGGTGTTTGTATTAATCAATGTGTGCTAACATTTAAGGCATTTTAAAAGGTTATTTTGCTATTATTTCTTATTCTTCAGATTGTGATGTGGTACCCTCAGTCCCTTAGGCAAATAACCAGGATAACCTTGGCCTGAGTCATACCATTATGTATGTGTTATAGGAGACAGACTAAGGTGATATGTTGGTCTAAGACAATGCTGTTTATTGCTGTAAACCCTGCCTTGATACAGTATATTGTTTTGTCTAGTTCCTGTATGTATATTTTAATTGGCTTGGTGATGGCTTATAATTTAAACCAAAACATGTTGCCAAGTTATTATTCATCATACATCAACAAAAGGATTTGTGTTATATTGATACGCCATTTTATTCTACCTCTTGTAACCAGGATAATGCTGTACTTTGAAGTGGACCATGTTCATCTTGTGTTTACTTGCCTACTTACCATTCATGATCATTTTTACATCTGATGTTGGCAAGAAAGTTATAGCCACACAAAATTTAAACACTTTATGTTGTAAAGAACAACTTACAGCCTTTTTTTTATATGCGCCGTGGAAATTAAGTATATGCTCTATTTGGTGCCCTGTGTACCTTGAGGTGATATTTGACCTTGTGCCAAACGCTTTGCTGTTCCGTTTTGGCAGTGACTTTTTTTTGATTCTTCAAGTTCTTCAGGGTTATAGGCATTGGCAGAACATAAACCTCATCTTTCACAAAACTCCACATGGAAAAGTCAAAGGGGGTTAGGTCTGGAGATTGTGGAGACTAGAAAGTGGACACCCCAAGAAACCATTATTCAGGCAACTGGCTGTTCAAGAATGTTGACACTGTATCCCACCGCTGCCACCAAGTTGTAGTGCCCGAATGCGGTGATAACGTGGAAAGGGTATCTGCCACCAGAAGTGCAAGACTTCAGTATATAGTTATTTGAGTTTTGGGAACTGGGGTAACTCAGTCGAATGATATAGTATTTATAACTAATGTTCCGTTTTACTAAAAACATGCACATAAAATTAATAAAAGGAATTTACACAATAGTTTACCAAATAAAGTATTACAAATGAATTAATCAAAACTGTATAACCAAATAATTGACTCGCCTCTACAGATATTCCGAAAGAAACGTCCGAAACTGGATCATGAAATTTAGTTATCAAACTTCGCTTCACTCAGTGTTATTGAATTTAGTAGCAGTCAGTGTGACTTACCTTTTATAATCAGAAGTAATACGACATAAACTAACATTGTAAAACAACCAAACTTTCAATATTTCACTTAGTAATATTTCTCCTTATAGGCACGAACGTTGACAAGTGGTTATCAGAATAGTAAGCCAGTGAGTCCAAGAGTGAGCATCATTTCGTGGCAATTTAGAATTTTATATTGGCGAGTCATTTACGTCACAAATTCATGTTAGAACGTTAAACTCAGCGCGTCACTTTGCATACCACAGGGTGTATTGAACTGCTGACACGGCTAAATGGGCGGCAGCTAGGCAAAGTGACCGCTGTTTTGCCTAATAATTGAATGTTTTATAATTTGAAGTTTAACATTCTAATATTTGCATTACACAAATGTAATATTAATTAAATCTATTATACATATGTAATACTCATTAATTTCTGGTACTACAGTATTGTGACGTGGTAGCGCAGTTGGTTGAGGCACTGCACTACAAGTCAGAAGGTCGCGGGTTCGATTCCTGATGGTGTCATTGGAATTTTTCGTTGACATAATTCTTCTGGCCGCACTATGGCCCGGGGGTTGACTCAGCCTCTAACAGAAATGAGTACCAGGAATTTTTCCTGGGGGTAAAGGCGGCCGGTGCGTAGGGCTGACAACCTTACCACCTTCATGTGCTGATTGTCTTGAAATCTGGGAGCCTCAACCTCCTGCAACCCACAGGGCCTGTCCTGGCCTGTAATGGGACTGCTTTACCTTTACAGTATTGTGAATGTATGATGGCATTGGATGTTGAAGAACAGTGGGTCTAAATTTAAGTAATTGGTGCTTTAACCACAATCAGACATTTCACAATAGTTAATTCTGTTAACTGTTTGGCACAAATTCAAATTTCATGTTGTTATGTGCAGAGCAACAAATGGGACACATATTGAACTTGGGGGGGGGGGTACTTTATGAGTTGCTGTTTACAATGGTATGTGTTTAATTTTGTGTACCCATTACTTTTTTGTAATAGCTTATATCATATGTCATCACCCAGTATTTTGAAGTGAATGTGTGGTCATGTTGAATGGTTGAGTAGGAGAAACAAGAACAAGAATGTATTTTTGGCCTCAGTGAATGTTATGACTTAGCAGGTTAGCACAGCAGTCAGTAATGCTTGTGACTCCTGTTCAGAAGGTTGTGATTTGAACTTGTTGGGGAAGAGCTGTATTAACTGACAATGTTCATTTTTGTTCTTACTTTCTCAAAAGAGATGTTGCAATCCTTCCACATCCTTTATATTCGTTATCCACTCCTGTACTGCCTTATCTCACTTTGTGTTATGCAACCTCAGCATACACAGCTGACTAACCAGCCACAGAGAAGTGCTGTAGAATATATGGCATGACCTTGCCTGTCACCATTGCAAGACATGTTATTGCAGGTTTCCTCAAGTTAGGTTTGTATTATATGTGGTGTTGCTTTTCGTCGGCAGTGTGAAGTACGTGGGATTCTTCTCTTGTTGTCTTGGTGCGTCTGTGGTAGCACGTGACTATTGGAGGCTTTTAAGTGATCGGCGGCTCTCAGATGGTGCTGTTCTTTGTCAGCTATTATGTCGACTCTTGGTTCTGTTGGGAGTCCCTGCTGTAATTTATTTAACTATTTTCTACATTCATCTGGCTGTTCTGAGTCGGGCAGGTCCTCATGACAGTGTCATGACCAGTGCATTCCAAGCTAGTCTAGAGGTATGTACCTCATTTGTGTTTGTGTTTTGAGTGCTTTTGCCTTTGATATATTTTAATTGCATAAGTTCATTCTATTAATGTTTGTCGTGAATATTGTGTAATCTCAGTCTGCCTAATAGTGTTGATAGATTAGCTGTTTGCTACCGGTTTGTCTGCGTTTCTGTCCAGGTTTTCTGTGTTATTGCCTTTTGTGCCAAACTTCCATAATAGAGTATCCTTTATTTTGCACCCTGTTCCATCTTCATAGTCTGTCCATTTGATCTCCCCACATTGCTATTGTCTTACCTGACGTACATTACAGGATATCATTACCTGCACACTTGCACACATGCATATGCATGTGCGTGTGCACACACACACTTGCAAACAAATTAGAGTAGCTTCAGAGAGATAGTGGTAGCCCCACCTTTGAACCTCTGTTCAGCATTTCCATATGCATTTCCTGACAAAACTGGATTTCTTTACTACTACTACTACTACTGCTATTACTGTGACTGCTGTTACTACCATTGATGTTCTGACCTTACAATAGAACTACAGCACATGTGGAATGTAAAAAACAAAAGTGATACCAGTAATATAAGATGCAAGTGTGACCATCTCAAAATCTGGGAAAGCAGTAAATCGAGGAACTATGGAAAAGTCATATTGAGCACAGCACATACACTTCGGATGGTACTACTGTGGAAGTACAAAAACATTCAACATGGATAATAACATTATATGTACCATAAATTGTAACCAGAGAATAGCTGCAACACTATACACGTGTGTACCCTAGAAAAATGGTTTGTTTCAGGTATATAATTGTAAATACCCTGCATAAAGGTGATAAATAATGGCAATAATAATAATAATAATAATAATAATAATAATAATAATAATAATAATAATAATAATAATAATAATAATAATAATAATAATAATAATAATAATAATAATAATAATAGTGTAACTTTGTTGTTGTTTTTGTTTTATGAACCGAAGAGTTTACAGCATGATTTTCCAGGGTGGTCTGGCATCCATCACAAGAGGTCAGCCTCTTGAGGTTGCGCATGGTTCACAGATAACTCTGCGTCACTCACATGGCCGCACATGTTGGCTACATTCTCATGCTCATGTGTACCCAATACGATATCGTGACAAACGAGGCAGCTCACACCAACAGCAGGTGACCTGCTATTCCTTTAAAGATGTTAATAATTGGTGGATTGTCAAACGGCCACAGCGCAATGATTTAGTGGTATCACAGCCAGTGGATTCTATCCGTCATGGGGATGTGATACAGCTTGTGCATGGAATGACAAGCCGTGCATTGAATTCACATGATGTTGCAGCTGCCATGTCTCCACAAAACCAGGTAAGAATTTTGATTGCACTTTTTATGGATGTCCAGTTTTTGTTGTGAAATACAGGTTACAACAAACATTGCAGCTCTCTGCAGTATACTTCTTGCTCAACTGTTCCTGCTTTTTCTGTTTTCTGCCAGTTTTCCTTTTTTATTCTTCCCCTAGCAATTTTGTGCCAACTGTTTCTCGCAGTCTTAACTAATATTAAATTAATATTTCTAAATCTTTCTGCTTTGTGTTATTCTTCCCAGTTCTGTACACATCTATGATTTTCTGACATCATTGACATTTCCATTGTTATTGCATAGAATGACTCATTTGCATTTTGTGCTTCCTTCATTTGTCTTCCAATCTCAAAATTTCTACCTCAGTCATCTCCGTTCCTACTAGCAGCATAATGTGTAATTCTGCTATTTCATTTTCTATATTTTGCATCCTAGACAAACACACTGATGCTGCTCCTAAATAATTTCCTAGTAATTGTTGCTACCTGTTTTGTGTACTCTTTCCTTTTTCTCTCCTACCCAGTATTACAGATATAAGTCTAACAAAATGTATTTATATTCAGTTTGTATTATTATTGTTGTTGTAGTTGCATATCACCACCACCACCACCACCACCACCACCACCACCCTCCTCCTACATGTTTTTGCTCTTGCTGGGCCATATTCAGGGAGAAACCAAATACAAGAAATGTATAAAACACCAGTGTGTATCATCACTAGAAACTGCAGCTTGTGCCTGTGTAAAACATGACTGCAAGTTAAATATATACAATATGCATATTAATTAAAACTCAGAAAATTAAAATTAGTATTAACAAACGTGTTACAGTTGTTGTAATTTGTGTGCATATATAAAGTTGCAGTACAATATTATATTTGCATTAAGACATATATAGCATTTCTTCATTTCTGTTGTATGAATATAGTCCTGTGAAAATGTTAAAAATTTATAAAATTAGGAATTGTAAGCCATTGCATTGTGATTGTATTGAATCTAGAAGTAAATATTAAATAATTTTATTGAGTACATCCTGTTGCGTTTGTGGAACTTTCAGAAGCGAATTGTTGACTGTCCTTTGAACACAACTACCTTTCTTTATTTAGATATAGCATATGTATGTATGTATGTATGTATGTATGTATGTATGTATGTATGTATGTATGTATGTACATGCGTACAGCAGTTACAAAGACATTAGCATTTATGAAGGGAGGAAAATTACTTAGGCATCATGGAACAGAAGTAACCAACAAACTATGATATGTAGGTGTAATTCTGGATGTTTTTCACATTTTCCATGAATTTGATAATTATTGGTATAAAATGCACTTATAGTCAGTATGCGTGTTACTGACTATAAGTGCGCTTTGAAAGTGCATTTTGTTGGTCTTATATCAATAATTATTTAATGCATGGAAAATGTGGGAAACATCCAGAATTGCATGTAAGTATTATGGTTGTTTGTTACTTTTGTTCCATGATTCCTACTGAATTTTCCTCCTTTCATAAATGCTACTTTCTTTGTCATTGCTGTATTTATCTTTAGCTTCCATTCTCCATAGAACTCCCTTGTACAGATTATTTCATCTTCTGCTGAATTGTCTGCCAGATGCAATTTTGATACCTATTTTTTTTTAGCATTATAGGAAGATAATTGTTAGGATTCATTCAGTTTTCCCAATACGTTGTCACTGAATGTATTACATAAATCTGGTGATAACAGTAAATCCTCTCTCAATTCAGTACTCAAGTGAAACTTCTTTAATGTTTGGTTAGCTCTTGATTTTGCTTTGTGATCAGTTATCTGAGTCCCAGTTTTTAAGATATGCATAAGGCGTGTGCAAGCTTTTTGCTGTGTTACTGTTTCAGAGTCTTATAAGTTGCAGGAACTCATTTATTTAGAACATTTACAGGAGGTGAGCTGTTATATCGACTACAATGTCTCAATGCCAGCACAGAACTTGTGGCGTGTTGACATCATCAACAGGGACCAGGTTGGAGACATCTGGCACACCATTGAATCACTGGTGAGTTCATCTCACAATGTATATTATTGTCATTGTACTTATTTAACTTCAGGTTATCATATCGTCTTGAGCATAAGGTGCACCCAATCATAAGCTGCACCAAAATTTTAAAAGGTAATGCAGATGATGTCATATGGTAGTAGCTGACTAGTAAGGCCTCCTTGGATCACAGCTAATTCTATGTTCATTTTTTTAACCTTCCTTATTGTTGCTTATGTTAGACATGTCCTTAACTAATCCACATTAAAAGTGCTGGCTTTTCCAGGAGGCTACTTGGTTACCTTGGCTGAACTGTCTATAGCTATAGCTTCCTTCCATTTTAATCCATCCATCCATTCTTTGGCATGAATGTGGAATGTGGAATTTTATCACTGGGCTTCATTCTTCTCTGAAATATTAACAAGCAGGCAGTTTTTTTACCACTGGCACTACATGCTGAAACAACAGTGTGATGTTTTTTCTCATGGCTAGAAGTTTTAATTTTGATTACTTCAGCATCTTTAACCCTTAGGCGACTAATGTCATATATATATGGAGCACCCATTCTTAATGTTTCTAGATCACACACAACGACGCAGCACAGTCAGTAGGACTCCTCTGGACGAGTGATCAGCTCGTCGCAGAGACCTCTACCTGACAACACACGACAC